>QGCX01000336.1_pt1 | contig 9866 bp, 9 predicted proteins | sample 4708031 | NCBI WGS metagenome assembly QGCX01 (sample SAMN08941163, study PRJNA450518) | Sediment metagenome, whole genome shotgun sequencing project. | reverse complement strand
ATGAAAGTTATTGATACCAAAATTCCTGATGTAAAAATTATTGAGCCAGCGGTTTTCGGTGATGAACGTGGTTTCTTTATGGAAACCTGGCAACAGAAAAAATTTGAAGAGCTAGTAACTGGCAAGCCGACTCAATTTGTACAGGATAACCATTCAAAGTCGAAGAAAGGCATATTGCGTGGCCTACATTACCAAACAGAAAATACGCAGGGAAAATTGGTGCGGGTAATTTCTGGAGAAGTATTTGATGTGGCAGTGGACATCCGTAAGGATTCACCCACTTTTGGCCAGTGGGTAGGTGAGTATCTTTCAGCTGAAAATAAACGTCAGTTATGGGTGCCGGAAGGTTTTGCTCATGGTTTTTATGTAACCAGTGATGAAGCTGAGTTTGTTTATAAGTGTACGGATTATTATAACCCGAATGCGGAACATTCTATCTTATGGTGTGATCCTATGGTGGGGATTGAATGGCCGCTTATTCCAGATCTGGAACCGATTTTATCGGTGAAAGATGGCAATGCGAAAGGCATTTCCTCAGTCATCATGTTGTAATTTGGTGACTACGAGATAATGATAAATCATAAGTAGATTTATATACGAATCTTGAAGTTATTTTTCTTATTTTTGGCATAGAAATTCATTTTAATTGAAGGAGATTATAATGAGTAACGTAGAAAAATTAGTTAACACTTTTAGTGAAGCGCTTGGTGTTAGTAAAGATATTATTAATGATGAACTAAAATATAATAGTATAAATGAGTGGGATTCAATTGCTCATATGACTTTGGTTGCGAATTTAGAAGATGCATTTGATATAATGTTAGATACTGATCAAATAATTGATATGAGCTCTGTTGGTAAAGCAAAGGAAATTATTTCCACGTTTGGTATTGAATTCTAAATTTTAAATACAAGCCTAAAGAATAAACAGATAATTTAGGCTTGTGTACATAATGTTTACTCGGTTGCATAATAATGGATTACAGGGTGTATAGCCAGTGAAAGAGATGACTTTTGAAAGAATCAACTATTTGTTAGAACAAAATAATCCTTATAATTTAAGAAAAGAAAGCAAAAGAAGAATTCTAACTGAAGAGCTATCAGAACTGGATAAGTTCCATTATATAAACTGTGACGAGTATCGAAATATAATAGATGCACATAGCGTTTATCACTATGCTTTGCCTGTACGTATGTTTAAACTATTAAATCTGAGAAGTATAGAAGAAAATAATGTTTTTAAAATATTAAGCTCATCTGGTACTACATCTCAAGTTGTTTCAAGGATTAACTTGGACAAAGAGACCGCTCAACTTCAAACAAAAGTTTTGGTTCACATTATGCAGTCATTTCTTGGTAAAACTCGCTTACCAATGCTGATAATAGACCATCCCGGAGTTGTTAAAGATAGAAAAAATTTTTCTGCTAGAGGTGCTGGGATTTTAGGTTTATCAAATTTTGGACGTCAACACACGTATGCGCTTGATGATGAAATGAATTTAAATTATTCGGTGATTGATAGTTTTTTAAGTAAAAATAAAGAACAGCGAATTTTTATCTTTGGTTTTACATTTATGATATGGCAGTATCTAATTCAACAGCTTAAATTAGAGAATAAATATCTAGATTTATCTAATGCTATTATTATACATAGTGGTGGTTGGAAAAAGTTACAAGATCAGGCGGTAGATAACAAGACATTTAAAAGTGAATTATTTAAGTATTGTGGTTTAAAACATGTACACAATTTTTATGGAATGGTTGAACAAGTCGGTTCTATCTATGTAGAGTGTGAAGAAGGGTATTTGCATTGCCCCAATTTCTCTGATGTTGATTTTATTGATATTAGAAATATGCGTCCAGTTGAAAAGGGAGAATCGGGAGTAATAATGGTGGAATCGATTATACCTCGTAGCTATCCTGGACACCGCTTATTGACTGAAGACATTGGTTACCAAATTGGTGAAGATGATTGTAAATGTGGCAGAAAAGGAAAATATTTTGCAGTGACTGGGCGTATACCTAAAGCTGAAGTGAGAGGGTGTAGTGATACACATGAGAGCAAGGGGAAATGATATACATGAATTCTGTCACTGATAATATAAAACCATTTACTCCTATGGATAGGAATATCGAAAATTTTTTAATTGAAAAAAATATAGATAAGCCATTTAATGAAGAGGTTAAATGTTTTATTAATGACTTTTCTAATTTAATCTTACAAGATACAAGCTTAAAATCTCATCCAGACTTGATAGCATTGGCTTTTTGGATGCGTAAGGCAAATATAAATAACATCGAGTCAGAATTTATTAGAAAAAATAATTTTATTAATAAAGCTCCTATTGGTTTAGTAATTCATTTTGCGCCTTCAAATGTAGATACAATATTTATATATTCACTATTTATTTCATTATTGCTTGGAAATAAAAATATTGTAAGAATATCATCAAAAGAATCTACTGTAACAAAGATTATTGTAGATTTACTTTGTTTTATACTAAATAAGCCTAGATATCAAGAATTTAAAACCAAATTAGTGATAATTTCATATCCGCATAGTAAAGAAGTTACTGAATATATTTCTATGGCCGCAGATTTGCGAGTTATATGGGGCGGAGATAATACAATAAATACTATTTCCAAGTACGCTATTAAAGCTACTGCAAATGAAATTAAATTTGCAAATAAATATTCCTTAGCTTTAATAGATGCAGCGAAATTAAAAAAACTCTCTTCTGATGAATTTAATCTTCTGATAAAAAACTTCGTTAATGATACTTATTGGTTTGGTCAGCAAGGATGCTCATCTCCTAGAACTATCTGTTGGATCAATATGCAACACGCGAAAGAAGATATTTCAAATTTTTGGGTGGCGGTTGAGAAAAGAGCTAAATTGCAATTCTCTGATGATATTGAAGATGCAGATATCATGAACAAACATGTTGTCGCTGATTTTTCAGTATCACAAAAGGCTTGCAGCCAGATTATAGCTGATAGCTATATTCTAACCAGAGTTCTAGTAAAGGATATTAAGGCTCACAACGAGCTTAGGGAGAATCATTGTGGTTCTGGCTTATTCTTTGAAATAAGCATTGAAAATATTAGTGATTTGTCTAATTTAGTGGATAGAAAGACTCAAACTATTAGCTATTATGGACTCGATATAAACTTTTTGAAGGATAAGTTTTATGAATACTCTATTTATCCCGATAGAGTGGTCCCGATCGGAAAATCATTAGAATTTTCTACTATTTGGGATGGGTACGACTTGCTAGATGCAATGTCAAGAAATATAGATTTTAAATAATAAACAGAGGCTTGGGTTGGAAAATTTAATTATCGTTGGTGGTGGTGGTTACTTTCTAGAAATATATGAATATATAAGCCAAGATATTGAATGCGGTAGAATAAAAAATTTAAATATAAAAGGGGTCATAGCTGACCCTAAACCAACTAGCCTACCTTATAGTGTATATATATCTTCAGTTAGTGATTATATTCCAGAAGATGATGATTTATTTATTATTGCAATTGGAGATGCGCAAGTCCGGGACAGAATCTTTAACGACTTAAAGCATAAAGGAGCTAAGTTTTATACCTATGTCCATCCGACAGCTCTAGTGTCTAAATCAGCTTCTATTGGTGAAGGGGTAATAATATGCCCGTTTTGTATAGTTAATTCTTTTTCAATAATAGAAGATAATGTTTCATTGAATGTTAATAGTAGTATCGGCCATGAGGCTATTGTAAAGCATAGTTCTGTATTATCACCATATTCTTCTTTAAGTGGGAAATCTAAGGTTGGAGCTAGAGTGCTATTAGGCACTAGAGCTACTTTATTTCCTGGAGTGGAAATAGGGGATGATGTTCAAGTTGATGTTCATTCTTCGGTTAAGTCAAATTGCGATGAAAAGATGATTATCTCCAATAGAGCGAAGTTGATAACTGTAAAAAACCGGTTGATATAGAGAGGATTTATGCTTTTAGAAGGAAAAATTGCTTTAGTAACAGGGGCTACTAAAGGTATCGGATTGAGAACTGCGATTAGGATGTGTGAAGAAGGCGCCACAGTCTTCTTAAACGGTAGAGATGTCACTAAGACAGAAAAAAAAGTATCAGAACTATGTAACCTAGGCTTTAATGTTTATCCACTTTGCTTTGATGCATCAAACCCTGAAGAAGTGAAAAGTGCATTCAGAGATTTGATAAAAATATCAAAAAAACTAGATATTCTTGTAAATAATGCAGGTGTACTCGATGATGCATTAATTGGAATGGTAACAGAAAAGCAGATCCACGAAACCTTTTCAATAAATACATACTCAACTATTTTTGTAAGCCAGTATGCTTCGCGTTTAATGGCACGAGCTAACGAAGGAAGTATTATCAATATATCGTCGATAATTGGGGTAAATGGAAATTCAGGTCAAGCCGTGTATGGTGGCTCGAAAGCTGCTGTTATTGGTGTAACTAAGTCTTTAGCTAAAGAGCTAGCTGGCTCGAATATTAGAGTAAATGCTATTGCACCTGGATTTATAGATACAGATATGGCGCATTCCATACCTAGTCAAAAATTTCAAGAGCGTTTAGATTCAATTGCTATGAAGCGAATTGGTCAGCCTGATGATGTAGCTAACTCAGTAGTATTTCTGGCTTCAGATCTTTCAAGTTATGTGACTGGACAGGTGATTGGCGTTGATGGAGGTATGTTAATTTAATGGAAATTGAAAATTTCTATCATCATAACTTTTGGGAATTAAATGAAGTCAATAGTGATAGTATCGCAATTATTACGGAAGATGGCACCCAAATTACTTACCAAGAGTTAAATAAAAACATTGATGATTTTATATTAAAATTACCTCAGGAAAAGTCATTGTTTTTTATTAAGTTAAATAGTGATTTTCCTAGTTTGCTTGGTTATCTAGCATTATTGAGATCTGGACATCCATTTTTGATATTAGACTCAAAGGTCGATGATTCATTAATTGGATCTTTATATCTCGAATACAAGCCAAATTATATTTTGGAAAACTTGGTATTAACTAAGCGTAGTGAATTTAAGCATAAGTTTCATTCTGAACTATCAATGTTATTGTCAACATCAGGATCAACTGGCTCCCCTAAACTTGTTCGACTTTCTAGAAATAACTTACAATCAAATACTAAGTCTATCGTTGAGTATCTAGCAATTCAAAAATCTGATAGGGCAATTACAACGTTACCTATGAGTTACTCTTATGGTTTATCGATAATAAATTCCCATCTATTAGCTGGGGCAACAATTATTATAAACCAGCATAGCGTTATTTCTAGAGAGTTTTGGCAAGCAGTAAAAAGTTATCAAGTTAGCACTTTTGCAGGTGTACCATTTACTTTTCAAATTTTGAAAAAGTTAAAATATGAACGATTTGACACTTCAAGTATTAGGTATTTAACTCAGGCTGGCGGAAAGTTAGATGATGAAACGTTAAGATATTATTTAGATGTTTGTTCTAATTTATCTCAGCACTTTGTCGTAATGTACGGCCAAACTGAAGCATCTCCTCGAATCAGCTATCTGCCTTCAGAAAATTTGACTGATAAAATTGGTTCAATAGGAATAGCAATACCTAGTGGCGAACTTTCTCTTCGAGCAGAGTACGATGAAAAAATTGTTACGCCATTTATTGAAGGAGAGATAATCTTTAAAGGCCCTAATGTAATGTTAGGCTATGCAGAATCAGTTACTGATTTAGCCCTAGGCGATATCCAAGGTGGCGTCTTAAAAACTGGCGATATTGGTTACTTTGACAATGATGGATATTATTATATTACTGGGCGAGCCAAAAGGTTTATTAAGATGTTTGGGCTACGTATTAGCTTGGATACAGTAGATTCATGGTTAGAAAAAAATGATATATCCGCAGTAAGTGTTGGTGTAGATGATACTTTAACTATTTGCTTGGAGAGAAATGAAAGTATACTTGATGATAAAATAAAGACATTAGTATCAAAAGAATTTCAGCTCAACATAAATAATATCAAGGTGAAAAGAATTGATGAAATTCCTAGAAATGCGAATGGTAAAATTGATTTAAAGCGAGTGAATGAATATGTTTCTTTGTGATGATGTTGATTGCAATAATAAAGTATACCTACACTAATAATAGTTATAGAGATTAATTTGCTATATGATACAACTAAATTCTCCGTTGAAGCCAGATTTAAAACGTCTTAATAAATATTTGACTGAGGTTAATGATCGAGGTTGGTATACAAATTTTGGCCCATTACATAATGAATTTAAATTAAGGCTAGAAGATTACCTTGGCGTCAGTAACCTTCTTTTAGTTAATAATGGTACTACGGCCTTACAAGTTGCAGGTCGTACGTTGGGAATTGATAATGTTGTGACTACGCCATTTAGCTTTGTCGCGACTACCTCGGCTTTCGCCTTTCAGGGAGATCAAGTTAGCTTTTCTGATATTAATAAAGATAGTTTAAATTTGTGTCCCAACTGTTTAGAGCAAACCTTAGCTGAAAATGTCGAGCTAGATGCTATTGTAGCTACTCATGTATATGGGAATCCTTGTGATGTAGCTAGACTTGAAGAAATAAGCGCTAGGCATAATAAGAAGTTGATCTACGATGCCGCTCACGCATTTGGTGTTAAGATTGGTTCATCCTCAGTGTTATCTTATGGTGATGCAAGCACTCTTAGTTTTCACGCGACCAAAGTATTTCATAGCATTGAGGGAGGCGCCGTAGTTTTTAAAAACAGTGAAGATTATGCAAAAGCAAAGGAAATAATTAATTTTGGGATTGATGGTAAAACTGGGAGTTTGAATCATATTGGCATAAATGGAAAGCTTAATGAGTACCAGGCTGCTGTTGGATTAGTGAATCTTGAAGTTATAGATGACGTTATTGAACATAGAGTTCATGTTTTTGAATATTACATTTCCCAACTTAAAGATTTGGTTGGGCTACAAAAATGGCATTCTGATGCAAATTTCAACGCAGCATATATGCCGATTATATTAAAAAATAGACATGAACTAGAAAAAGTTTCTACGCAGTTAACGAAGGATAATATACAAAGCCGGAACTATTTTTTTCCGTCACTAGAAACTGTTTATGGCTCTCTAGGTGAAATACACGTGGAGAGCCAACACGCCTCAGAGTCTATCTTATGCTTGCCAATGCATGCAAATCTAGAGATGAGTGATGTTGATCGAGTAATTAAGTCATTAAAGTTTGCTTTATGAGTGAAGTAAGAAAGAGCTTTAAGTGGAGTGCATTGGAACGGATCGCCACTCAGATTATCCAATTGTTATTACTTATTATCTTAGCTAGATTACTTGATCCTCAGAGCTTTGGGTTAATAGCTATGACTACAGTGGTTATTGCAATATCGAACTCTTTTGTTGATAGTGGCTTCAGTAATGCATTGATAAGAAAGGGTAAACCAAAAAATTCAGAATATTCTACGGTTTTTTATTTCAATATCGTAATCAGTCTGATGGTATACGCGCTGGTTTATTTTCTTTCTGATTTTGTAGCGAATTTTTACGATGAACAATTGCTTTGTCCTATTTTGAAGGTGCTAGCTCTTACTTTGGTTATTAATTCACTTACCTTAGTCCACAGAGTTAAGGCAACCGTAGAACTACAGTTTAAGCTTCAGGCTAAGATTAGTTTACTTTCTGCTTTTATGGGAGGCGTCATTGGTATTGGAATGGCTGTACTAGACTATCGTGTTTGGGCGTTAGTTGGTCAAGCGTTAACTATTTCAGTTAGTACCAGTATTTTGTTTGTTAAGTATGTTAAGTTCCGACCAGATAAAATTTTTAGTTTTTCTGAGTTTAAAGATATGTTCTTATACGGCTCAAGGCTATTAATATCATCTTTACTAGAAATTACGTACGCAAATAGTTTTTTTATCATAATTGGAAAATTGTTTAGCAGTGAACAATTAGGTTTGTATTTTCAAGCAAATCGGTTAATTGAACTACCAACGAATACATTTATATCAATAATTCAAAGGGTAAATCTACCGGTAATGAGTCAGGCTGATAATGATTCTAAAGTGGTTGAAATTTTTTATCAAACCCTTAGCCTTAGTATGTTCATTTTTATGCCTTTAAGTTGTTTTGTTATAATTCTATCTTACCCCTTGTTTTATTTTATTCTGGGAGATGCTTGGGTCGGTTCTTCTAAATATTTATCGATATTAGCATGTGGTTTTATGTTATATCCAATACATGTATTAAATCTTAATCTTCTTCAAGTTAAAAAACGAAGTGATCTATACTTGAGGTTGGAAGTAATAAAAAAAACTATCGGAATTTTGATATTTTTTATTTCATATAGATATAATATTGAAGGAATATGCATAGGCATTGTTATAACATCATATATATCTTTATATGTTAACTCTATTTATACAAAAAAAATTATGAAAATTTCGTTTGTTAATCAAGTGGGGAGCCTTAGTGATGTTATTTTAGTTAATGGATCAGCTTTATTATTAGCTGCTTTTTGGCTAATCTCTCATGATGAACCACTATCATCATCATGTGTTTCATTTCTTATTTTTATAGGGTGTTGGTTTTTATTTTATTCTTTATTTTTTAGAGAAAAACTTTCCTTGCATAAAAAGATATTAATAGGGAATAAGTGAATTTTACGTGATATTTCCTGCCACATTTAAATTGCCAATATTTAGAGCTTAATATTTATGAGATATATAATTGTAGCTCCTCCTTATGATGAGAACTCTGGTGGATGTATTGTATTACATAAACTATGCCATTTGCTAAATGAGTTAGGTTACGAAGCATATTTGACTCCTTATTTAACTGATAGATTTATAGGTTTAAAAAAACTAAAGAGTATTATTGATGTCTTTAGGGAATTATATCTTTATCACGTTGTGAAAATGAAATTTAATCCAAAATTTAATACAAATATATTAAAGGGTGATATTTTTGATACAGATATAGTCATCTATCCAGAGACGGTATTTGGTAATCCATTAAATGCAAAAAACGTTGTTAGATGGATGCTGAATAAACCAGGGTATTTCACTAATGAGGTTTGCTACGGACAGAATGAGTTATACTTCAAATTCGATCATGGGTTGATCGAGGACTTTTCTTATTATAATTCGGTGTTGTCAAAAAACATACTAAATGTATTACATATTCCTATAGAGCATTATAATCAAGATAATTTGAGTAAACTTCGTTCAGGTTGTGCATATTCTGTTCGTAAAGGAAAAGGAAAAGTACTTAATCAACATCCGAAAGAAGCAATTTGTATTGATGGGCTTAATCATGCTGAGGTTTCCAAAATATTTAAGAGCGTATCGAGGTTTATTTCCTATGATACATATTCTGCATATTCATTATTTGCTAGATTGTGTGGGTGTGAAGTAATAGTGATCCCGGATGAAGGAATTTCAAAGGAAGATTGGTATCCAGATGAAAGATTACGTTATGGTTTGGCATATGGTTTCGAGGATATACAATGGGCTAGAAACACACGGCATCTGGTCCAGCAGTTTGTCGATGATCAGGATAAAAATAATCGAGCCTCGGTTAGCAATTTCGCTTTAGAGACAATAGATTTTTTTAGTATTGATCCACATTTAGAAAGACCCTCATAAGACTTAATCTGATAAGAATGAAAATGAACTTTGATACATGAAGGTTTCATTGTTTTGTCAGTCTTGAATTCACTTGTTCCGGACAAAATTTGATCGAATCTGAATACAATTATAAGGTTCTTTCAGGTAGGAAATATTCATAAATCTTCTTTTATAAAAGATCAAGATAAATTAATTAATTCTTTGTTTTTCGAAATTAATATTTAAAGAG
>QGCX01000335.1_pt1 | contig 9887 bp, 11 predicted proteins | sample 4708031 | NCBI WGS metagenome assembly QGCX01 (sample SAMN08941163, study PRJNA450518) | Sediment metagenome, whole genome shotgun sequencing project. | reverse complement strand
CCTTGCAATTGCGAAGCATTCTCATATCGAATATTGCACACGGTCCCGCTTGTTGCAAGTCATTCTCAAAAATGTCGCAGGTGGTCCTCGCCGCGATTTGGCTTGCCGATGGGAACGAATGCCGCTCCTGAGGGTTGTACACCTGATAAACCGACCTCTTTCAGGGGCCGGTAAAACGGTGAGGAGACACCAGATGACTCTTGAAGGCATTCTTATTTTTCTGCTGGTTGGCGGCGTGGCCGGTTGGCTGGCCGGCCTGATCGTGCGCGGCGGCGGGTTCGGCATTGTCGGCAATATTGCCGTTGGCATCATCGGGGCGTTCGTCGCCGGATTCCTGTTCCCGGTTTTCAGTATCAGCCTCGGCGCGGGCATCGTGGGGTCGATTATTCACGCAACCATCGGTGCGGTTCTCCTGCTCCTGATTGTGCGTGTGCTGAAGCGCGCCTGACCCAGGGCGTGTCAGTCTGCCAGTTCGGCGGTCAGCTGTTTCGCCAGTGCCTCGACACGCGACTTGTTCTTGCCGAGGTCTGACAAGCCGATTCGGGAACGGGAATAGACCGCCACCTGTGACGCATCCGGACCTGTCGGCCGTATGAGGACATCCACATCGTCCCGGAACCGGGCGATGGGGGTCACGGCGACATAGCGCAGCTGTATGTCGCCATTCGGTAGTGTGCGCTGCTCAGCGTCCGGTTGAAGCTGGATGAGCGCTGCGGCGACCTCGGTGGCGGGGGACGCAAAGTCCAGCGAGTTTCCGGTCGTTCCGGCCGCTTCGCAGATGGATGGATCGCATACGAGGTAGCGATTGGTCGGCAGGCCGGGTTCGAGCGTCGCGAAACTTATCCAATCCCCGGCAGGCTTCGGCGTCGAAGCGCAAGCGGTACACAGAAGCAGGGCGGCGCCAGCCAATATGGAACGTGTCATCTCGTGCCTCCGAACGGCTTGATGGGTATACGCTGGCCGGGCCAATCCGGATCGCATCTAGCCCAATAGACCGATATAGGCTAAGGCGCGCCCTTCATTTTAAACAGGAGGACGCCATGGCAGGCCGTCACTTCATCGATCTCTGGCATCTCGACCATGTCGAACTGCGCGAAATTCTCGACATGGCCCATGCCATGAAGAAAGCACGCGCCGGCTGGCCGAAGGGCCGTGTCGATGACGGCGCGCCGCTGGAAGGTCACACGCTGGCGATGATCTTCGAGAAATCGTCCACCCGTACGCGGTTTTCTTTCGACATGGCGATGCGCCAGCTGGGCGGCTCCTCGATCACGGCGACGTCCAGCGACATGCAGCTTGGCCGTGGCGAGACGATCGACGATACGGCCCGCGTCCTGTCGCGCTATGTCGATGCCGTGATGATCCGCGCCAATGATCATTCCGATGTCGAGGCGTTTGCGGAGTTTTCCTCCGTTCCCGTTATCAACGGCCTGACCGACCGCTCGCACCCCTGCCAGATCATGGCGGACCTGCAGACGCTGGAAGAGAATGGCCTTGACCTGCGCGGCGCGCGTATCGCCTGGGTCGGCGACGGCAACAATGTCTGCGCCAGCTTCATCCACGCCGCGGCAAAGTTCGGCTTCTCGTTGGCCGTCGGCACACCGGCCCGGTTTGCGCCGGATGATGAAGATCTCGACATTGCCCGCGAACTGCAGGGCAAGATCGATCTGTTCGAGACGGCGGAAGAAGCCGTCGCGGGCGCCGATGTCGTGATCGCCGACACGTTCGTGTCCATGGGCGACAAGGATGCAGAGCGCCGCCTCGAAGTCCTGGAGCCGTATGCTGTGACCGAAGAGCTTATGGACCTGGCGAACAAGGGCGCAGCGTTCCTGCACTGCCTGCCGGCCCACCGGGGCGAGGAAGTGGACGCCGAGGTCATTGACGGTCCGCAAAGCCTTGTCTTCGACGAAGCGGAAAACCGCCTGCACGCCCAGAAAGCCGTGCTGCGCTGGTGTCTCGAGAAATAAGCTTCAGCCGGTCTGGACCTCGTCCAGCCCGAGCGCGAACAGGGCCGCCACCGCGCTCATGGCGCCGAGGACCGCGATGACTGTCGCCAGCCCGGCTAGGCTTGCCACAAGGCTGAAGCCGCCGCCGAGGATCAGCACCGTGCCGATGATCGTGTTGGAAAGTGCCGTGTAGGCGGCCCGCGTCTCTGCCGTGGCCATGTCGACCAGATGGGTCGATCGCCCGAGGCGGACGCCCTGATAGGCAATCATCAGGATAAAGATCATCACGGGCAGCCCGGCATTCGCCGCGAGCAGGCCGGCGGCGTTGAGGCCCAACGTGCCGAACAGGGCGACCGCCCCGGCGAGGCCCGTCAGGATCAGGACCTTCCGGCTGGACCGGTCGGCCAGGCGACCCCAGACATAGGAGCTGAGCAGGCCCGCGCTGGCCGAGGCGACCACCAGCAGGCCAAGGCCGCCGAACATGTTGCGCGCGGTATCGGTCTGTGTGCCCAGCGCCACCATGAAGGGCGGGGCGAGGGCGGTGGAGGTCAGCAGGGCGCGCACAAGGATGAACCGGCGCAGCTGGGCATCGCGTGCCAGCAGGCCGAAATCCTCGGCCAGCCTGCGCACCGGGCTGGCGCTGGTTTCCGGCTTGCTCGCCTCTTCAGCAAGGCTGGCGAACACGATGCCCGCAGCGACCCACAACACGCCCGCCAGAACGAGTCCGCCGGTCACCAGCGCCAGCCGGTCTTCGCCCGCGAAGGCCAGCAACACACCATAGGCCAGCACGGCACCTGCGCCGATGGTACCTGCCGTGCCGGTGGCGGTGCCACGCCGGGATTTGGCAATCGTCTTGCCAAGGACATCCTTGTAGGTGACCGAACAGACAGAGCGGGCGAGCGCGAGGACGGCCAGCGCCCCCAGGATGGCCCAGCCCGCCGCGGCGCCGGTCAGCATCAGCGCTGTCAGCCCCATGGCGATCGCGGCGATCCCTTCGATCAGGGCGCCGCCGGCCCAGGCCCATTTGCGGTGCTTCAGCTGGCGCAGCGCGCCGGCCGTGAACATTTGCGGGAAGAGGGCCCCGGCCTCCCGGATGGGAACCAGAAGGCCCAGCAAGCCAGCCGGGGCGCCGAGCGCGGTGAGCAGCCAGCTGAGCACGAGCTTTGGGTCGATCAGCCCGTCTGCAATCTTGCTGGCCGACAGGCTGGTGACATGCCGGAAGAAATTGTCAGGTTCGTGTTCGCGGGCGGTATCGGAAATGTCGAGGTTGCCCGGCGCTTCGCTTGTCGAGGTCAGCAAGCGGAAAACGGTCTTCTTTTTGTCCTGCGCCATTGCCCGGATTGCCCTCAGCCTTTGGGATCATGAAAGGATCACGTTTCGCGCACAAAAGACAATTGCGAAGGCGCAGCCGCCCAAGCGCTGGCCGAAATACACGCGTCGATCAAACCTTTGTCAGATCGGTATTTTCCCGCTGGCACGCGCTGCGCAGGCCGTTAGGGTGCGGTCATGGCAGACACATTTTATCCCGCCCAGAAATTCTCCCATCCGGATATCACGGCGAAGGGCGAAACCCGCGCCAGCGTCGCCTGGACCGGGCTGAAGACGCTGTGGTTCAATACCGGCACGCTCTGCAACATCGAGTGCCGCAACTGCTACATCCTCTCGTCGCCGAAGAATGACCGGCTGGTCTATCTGACGCTTGCCGATGTCATGCCTTATCTTGATGAGGTCGACCGGATGACGTCGGGCGAGGTCGAGATCGGGATCACGGGCGGTGAGCCCTTCATGTGCCCGGACATCCTGCCCATCATGGAGGCGATCCTGTTTCGGGAGCACAGCCTCCTGCTGCTCACCAACGCCATGCGCCCGATGATGCGCCCCCGCATTCAGGAAGGCTTGCGCCGCCTGCGTGAGAACGGCCTGGCAGAAAAGCTCATCCTGCGTGTCTCCCTCGACAGCCATGACCGGGCGCTGCACGACGCCGAACGCGGGGAAGGCGCCTTCGACGAGGCCTGCACCGGCCTACGCTGGCTGGCGGAGGAGGGCTTCCAGGTCGCGATCGCCGGGCGTCAGTCCCTGCATGAAGACGAGCCCGCGGCCCGCGCCGGCTATGGGGCGCTTGCCGCCTCGCTCGGCCTTTCGCTGGACCCTGCCGACCCGAAACAGCTCGTCCTGTTCCCGGAGATGATCCCGCAGGATGATCCGCCGGAAATCACGACGTCCTGCTGGGGCATTCTCGACAAGTTGCCGGAGAGCATCATGTGCGCAGACCAGCGCATGGTGGTGCGCCGCAAGGGCGCCGGCCGGGCAAGTGTGACGGCCTGCACGCTGTTGGTGGACGACCCGGCGTTCGAGCTTGGCCACTCCCTGGCCGAGGCGACAGCGGAGCCGGTGAAGCTGAACCATCCCTGGTGCGCCAGCTTCTGCGTTCTGGGCGGCGGCAGCTGCTCGGCCTGATCACAGGCAACAGACTTGATACGGGGAGGGGGCGCTGCCACATGGGGCGTCACAAGGAGCCCCCCATGGCTGACACATCCACCCCCCTCAGTGATTTCGTTGCCAATTTCCAGATCGAGCAGCGGCCCGTGCGCGGCCGGGCTGTCCGCATGGGCGCGGGCAGCATTTCGCCGATCCTGCAACGCCACGATTATCCCGTGAACCTCGCCCGTGTCCTGGGCGAAGCGGTGACGCTGGCGGCCCTGGTTGGCTCGTCGCTGAAATTCGAAGGGCGCCTGCTGGTCCAGGCCGAAGGCGATGGCCCGGTGAAGATGCTGGTTGGCGAATACCGCTCCGATGGCGGCGTGCGCGGCTATGCCCGTTTCGATATGGAAGCCTGGGAAAACCTCGACCGGGTCAACAAGGGCGCGGCCCCGCACATGCCGCAGCTGTTCGGCGCGTCCGGACGGCTCGGCCTGATCATCGTTCAGGACAATCCGGCGATCCAGCCCTATCAGGGCATCGTCCCGCTGGTGAAAGGCACGCTGGCAGAATGTGCGGAAGATTATTTCGCCCAGTCCGAACAGGTGCCGACGCGTATTCGCCTGTCGCTCGCCGAGTTCGAGCGCAAGGGCGAGCCGGGCCTCTGGGTCTCCGGCGGCATGATGGTCCAGCGCATCGCGGACGATGACGCCCGCGGCGATACGGAAGAAGCGTGGAACGAGGCACAGGCCCTGTTCGCGACGATCACCGATCAGGAACTCGCCGATCCGGACCTGCCGATGGACCAGCTGCTGTTCCGCCTGTTCCACGAACAAGGCGTTCGGATGGAGCCGCCAACACAGCTGGACGACCGCTGCACCTGCAATGAGGAACGCCTCATCGCCACGCTGCAGAACATCTCGGACGACGGCCTGCGGGATCTCGTGGAAGACGATGGCACGCTGTCGATCGACTGCCAGTTCTGCGGCCGCCACTACACCGTGCCGATCGACAAGGTCACCGGCGCGTCGAACTGACCGGATGCCTCATCTCCCATCGTACCTGCGATGGGAGATGAGGCTCCGCCTACATTCCGCATTGCCTCGGCGCCCGCCCGCTGGCACACCGCGCAGATGACCTTCAAATGGCTCCCCAATGCGCTGACGATTGCGCGCTGCGTGTTTGCGGTGCTCTGTCTTGGCGGCATTGTTCAGGCCCTGCGTGTGCAGGACCTCATCACCCTCGGCATCACGCAGGACGCAAGCGCCGCAGACCAGGAAACCCGCATCGCGGTCCAGCAGCTCTGGTACCAGTTTGCCTTGCTGGCTTTCCTGTCGGGGGCGCTGACGGATTTCCTCGATGGCTGGCTGGCGCGGAAACTCCAGGCGCAGTCCCGTTTCGGGGTCTGGCTCGATCCGATTGCGGACAAGTTTCTGGTCGGCTTCGCGCTGCTGGGCCTGGCCCTCATCTTCCATACCTGGCTGATCTATATTCCGGCGGCGGCGATCATTGCGCGCGATGCCTTCATGACCTGGCTGCGCACGACGCCGGCCGGCAAGGCGGTGGTAGACCCGTCCAACCTCGCCAAGTGGAAAACCGCTTTTGAAATGGCGGCCATTATCGGCCTGATGCTGCCGCTGGCGCTGATGCCGCAGGCTGCGGCCTCACAGCACCAGGCGGGCAGCCTGACGGCGACGCTTGTTGTGGTGGGCCTTGTCGGCATGCTCTGGATCGCGGCGATCCTGTCGCTGCTGACCGGCTGGCGCTACATGGTGGCGGCTGTCAGCAGCCGCAAAGGCTGAGCACAGAAACACCCGTCACAGAAACGCCGGCCCAAGGGGAAAAGAGCCGGCGTTCCGTTTGCGTGACTGGCGTGCAGGGCAAAGGGAAACCCGCAGCACCAGCTGTCTGTTGATGACGAGAACTGGTTCACTCCCCCGCCACGCAAAAAGCGTCTCACCGGGATCTTAAAAGCAACTTAATACTCCGGGCGGGATTGGGGTGCCATTTCCACGAAACCGCCACGGGTCTGGCCCCTCTGCTGCCTCATTCTGGGCAGACCACTGGGTTTATGAAACGTAAACGCCCCATCGCCGCCTGGAAGATCGTAGCCGTGTTCAGCGCCGCGATGGCCTTCCTGTGCCTGCCGGCGGTTCTGGCGGTGGCAGGGGTCGACTCCGTGCGCGAAACTCCGCGGTCCCGCGCCGTCGTTGAGGCGCACACAGCGGACCTCAGCGAGGCGCTGGCGGAGCAGGGGACGCATCTCGGCGCGCCCGTTTACCTCCGGCTTACCAAGGAACCTGCCGTCCTGACGGCCTATGTGGAAAATCCCGATGGGGTGTACGAACCGTTCCGTTCCTGGCCGGTGTGTGCCTATTCCGGCAAACTGGGGCCGAAACTGGCGGAAGGCGACATGCAGGCGCCGGAAGGCTTCTATTCCGTCGCGCCGGGCCAGATGAATGCGGCGTCGGACTATCATCTCGCCTTCAATCTGGGTTTTCCCAACGCATTCGACCGGGCGCAGGGCCGCACGGGCTCCTATCTCATGGTCCACGGCGACTGCGTGTCCATCGGCTGCTACGCCATGACCGACGAGGCGATTGAAGAGGTCTGGACGCTGATGCAGGCCGCGATGGGCGAGGGACAGAAATCCGTGCCCGTCCACATTTTCCCGTTCCCGATGACCGCGGCGAACCTGCAGCGCCATGCCGGGGACCCGAATGCCGCCTTCTGGCGTTCGCTCGCGCCGGCCTGGGAAGCGTTCGAGGAGACCGGCGACGTGCCTGTGGTGCATGTCTCCGACGGGACATACGAAATCACCCCGGCAGCCTGATCCGGCTTCGCGCCCTGTATCAGCGCTTTGGCGCCCAATAGGGCGAGGGCGGGGCCCCGGCATAGAGTTCCTGAAGCTTGCGGTGCGTGCCGGGCGTCGTCCCTTCCGGCGGGGCCAGCGGATCGGCCCAGACGGCCTCGGCGATTTCCCCGTATGAGGTTGCCTCGCCCTGTGTCCAGGTGCCGGGGCGGGCCCGGTAAAGCGCGACATGGTCATTGGGGAACACGAAATGGTTGGAATAGATGCCGACCAGGTCCGGTGAGGCCGTCAGCGTGAAGCCGCCTTCCTCCAGCAGCTCCCGTTCCAGCGATTCCTGAAGGGTTTCCGCCTTTTCCACCCCGCCGCCCGGCAGGAACCAGCCGGGCGTGTAGGTGTGCCGGATCATGAACACCTTGCCGGCCTCGTTTTCCAGCACGCCGCGGACGCCCAGCGTCATCGGCCGGGACAGGCGGAACCAGGACTGGAAGATACGGGTGCGGATACGGGCCATGGCGTTCTTCCTGGCAGAATCGCCTCAAGATGAGGTGAATGCAAAAATTTTCCCGCACTGGGGCCAAAAATACGGGATTCCGGTGAAAAATCGGGTGAAAACCCTGTCGAATTGGGCTCGCCATGCGCGGCGCACCGCGCTATGCAAGCGCCAACAAACACAATCACGTGACAATAATTACACAAGCGAGAAAGCGACATGATCCATCCGTCCCTGCTTGCCATTGCCGCAATCGTCGTCGTTTTCGGCGTTCTGAATCTGATTGAATTCAAGCGGCTGGACTAACCGCTCGGCTTGCCCATCCCGGAGCTCTCTCTGATCGCTGCCCTCGTCGGGGGCCTCGTGATCATGGCACTGGCGGGAAATGCGCTGGTCAGTGGGGCTGTGTCCCTTGCTGCCCGCATGGGAGTTTCGCCCCTCGTCGCGGGCATTTTCATTGTCGGCTTCGGTACGTCCGCGCCTGAAATGATCGTTTCGCTCGATGCCGCCCTGTCGGACCGTTCGGGCCTCGCACTCGGCAATATTGTCGGTTCCAACATTGCAAATGTCTTCCTGGTGCTCGGCCTGCCGGCCCTGATCGCGCCGATCGCCGCTGGCGGAGTGGGAGAGAAGCGCGGCCTGATCGCCGTTGTCGTCGCCGCCGTGGCTTGGATCGGCATCACCGCCCTGATGCCGCTGACGCCTCTGGTCGGCATCTGCTTCATCGCACTCCTCATCGCCTATTCGGGCCTGACCTTCATTGCCGCGCGCCGCGCGGTGGCCGTCGGCAAGGATCCCGGCGTGACCGAAGAGGAAGACCCGCACCTGCCGCTCTGGCTGGCGCTGGTCTATGTGCCGCTCGGCATCCTGGGGCTTGTTCTCGGTGCAGACCTCGTGATCGAGGGCGGTGTCGGCATCGCCATCTTCCTGAGCGTGCCGGAGGAATATATCGGCCTGACCCTGCTGGCCATCGGCACCTCCCTGCCGGAAATCGGCGCGGGGCTCGTGGCTGTTGCCAGGAAGCAGGGGGAAGTGCTGATCGGCAATGTGCTGGGATCGAACGTGTTCAACATCCTCGGCGCTGGCGGGATCATCTCCCTGTTCGGACCGGTGCAGATGGCGCCGACCTTCCAGCAATATGATCATTGGGCGCTGGCGCTTGCCACGCTGGTCATCGGGCTTGTGATCCTGACCAAGGCACGCATCGGGCGCCTGACGGGGCTGCTGCTCCTGCTGGTCTATGTGGCGTATATCTACGGCCTGATCACCGGCCTCAACATTTCCGGCTTGTTCCAGCCGGCGGGGACATGACGCCCGGTATCGCGCTCGTTACTGGCGCCGGGGCCCGCCTCGGCCGCGCCATGGCGCTGGCGCTCGGCGAAGACGGCTGGAAAGTCGCGGTTCACTATCACAGCTCTCCCGACGGGGCGGAGGAAACGTGCGAGCGGATCCGCAAGGCCGGCGGCGCGGCTGAGCCGGTGCAGGCCGATCTCGCGGATGAATCGGCCCGCGGCGACCTCGTCGCCCGCGCGGCAAAGGCGCTTGGTGGTCCGGTCAGCCTGCTGATCAACTCGGCATCCACCTTCCATGACGATACGGCGCTGACCCATTCCCGGGAAGACTGGGACGCGCATATGGAGCCCAATCTCCGCGCGCCGGTCCATCTGGCGCAGCAGATGGCGTCAGACCTGCCGGACGGCCAGAAAGGCCTGGTGATCAACATGATCGACCAGCGTGTCTGGAAGCTGAACCCCGTTTTCTTCACCTACACGCTGTCCAAGGCTGCGCTGTGGCAGGCAACCCAGACGCTGGCCCAGGCGCTGGCGCCCGATATCCGCGTCAACGGCATTGGCCCCGGCCCGACGCTCGCCAGTGTTCATCAGACTGCGGAAGAGTTTGCCGCCGAGAAGGAGGCGACGCTGACAGGGCAGGGCTCTTCCCCCGAAGAGATCGTGCGGGCCATGCGCTACCTCATCGCGGCAGACAGCGTGACCGGCCAGATGATCGCCAGCGATGGCGGCCAGCACCTGATGTGGCAGACCCCGGACGTGCAGGCATGAATTTTTCCTCAGACACTTCGGCGCCCGCACATCCCGGCGTCATCGAGGCGCTGGCCTCGGTCAATACCGGCATGGAAGCAAGCTATGGCGGCGATTCCGTCACGGCTGGCTTACGCGAAAAGCTTGCCGCTGTGTTTGAAACCGAGGATTTCGATTTCTGG
>QGCX01000334.1_pt1 | contig 9893 bp, 9 predicted proteins | sample 4708031 | NCBI WGS metagenome assembly QGCX01 (sample SAMN08941163, study PRJNA450518) | Sediment metagenome, whole genome shotgun sequencing project. | reverse complement strand
AGCGTAGAGAATCAGGGAGAACAGGTGACCAAAGGGTCATTGGAGCCCGTGATGTGTGTGGATAAGCTACCTGCTGAACTGGGGTCATTCAGCCAGTTATGCCAGGAAGCTGATGCGATAAATCAAGACTGGGATTTTGTTTTTATCACCAGTATCAGTGCCGATGTGAATGAAAGCCTGATTGATCGCAGCATGAAGTCTATAGTCAGTGATATTCAGACCGGACAGAATACCTCCATGTATATTGTGCTGGATCGCCAGGATAATCTGGTGGAGATGGTAGGGAGTTAATTTATCCGCCCCAGAGATTATAGCTGGGGCGGTAAACTTGTTATACGTAAGCTTTCACCAGCTCGCGCAGTGATTGGGTTGGGTGGCCAATCAGTTTGCTGAGGGTGTGGCTATCATCAAACAGTCCGCCTGTGGCCGCGCCACTGTCGGAGTTGGCTAACAGTTGTGCCAACGGAGTGGGTAATCCCGCACCTTGCAGGGCATTGGCGAAATCAGCTTCCGGCATATCGATATACGGAATCGTTTTACCGGATACTTCGCTAATCACCGCAGCAAGTTCCGCTAACGTGTAGTTTTCGTCGCCAGCTAGTTCATACACTTTACCCTGTTGAGAATCTTCGCTAGTCAGCACTACGGCCGCTGCTTCTGCATAATCTTCACGAGCAGCAGAGCTGATTTTTCCTTCTTTCGCACAACCGATAAATCCGCCGTTGGCCAGCGCAGGTGCGACACTAGCCAGGTAGTTTTCGCTGTACCAGCCGTTGCGCAGTAAAACATGAGCGATGCCAGACTGTTTCAGAGCTTCTTCGGTTGCGATGTGCTCTTCTGCCAGCCCGAGTGGTGATTTATCAGCGTGCAACAGACTGGTATAAGCAATGAGCCCGATACCAGTTTGCTGGGCCGCATCAATCACATTTTGGTGTTGTTGGATTCTCTGACCGACTTCGCTGGATGAAATCAGTAGTAATTTATCAATACCAGTTAACGCGTCAACTAACGTGCCCGGTTTTGTGTAATCGGCTTCACGTACCTGAATTCCTTGGGCCTGTAGTGCCTGAGCTTTATCAGTATTTCTTACCAGCGCAACGATTTGGTCCGGATTGGTTTTTGTTAATAGGTGTTTAATCACGAGCTGACCTAATTGGCCGGTAGCACCTGTTACTGCAATCATGTTCTTCTCCTTGAATGGAATGACTTTAATTTACTCGATTTTTTATAGCTTGCCATTTATACTTACGAATTGTAAGTACGTACTTTTTTGTAAGTATAAAGTTTTTTCTGAGAATGCGCGGTTATAAGGGGTAAAGGCTTGGATAATCATATAGATAGGATAGGAATTGATTCACTAGCTGACAAATTAAGACGGGGTGATGTGCTGGCGAAAGATTGCCCGTCGCGCAGCATTTTGCAGGATGTCACCAGTCGCTGGGGAGTTTTAGTCTTATTCTCACTTCTGGATGGTACTCATCGCTTTAGTCAATTACGTAAAAAAATCTCTGGTGTGAGCGAAAAGATGTTATCGCAGACGTTACAGGCGCTCGAAGCTGATGGATTTGTGTTACGTATCGCCCATCCGGTGATTCCACCGCATGTCGAGTATCAACTGACGGAAAGTGGTGTTGAAGTGGCCCAACGGGTCGAAGGCCTGGTCAATTGGATCGAATTAAATCTGGCCGGAATTCTGGAAGCACAACGTGGTTATGCCGGGCAGAAGGCAAGTTAAATGTAGGTTGTATGATGAATCATGATAACGTTGATCAACTAAAAAGTCCCTGTATCCGACAGTGTTGTCTGGATGAAAAGGATATTTGTCTGGGCTGCGGTCGGTCGCTGGATGAAATCATCGCTTGGCATACGGCGACAGCAGAGCAAAAGGCGCAAATTCTGCTTGCTTGTGAAAATCGGCGAAAAGATAGGGCAAGATAAACAGAGGTAAAGAATGCCGCAGTATCGATAGCCTATCAAACACTGCGGCAGAAGTTTAAGCGGTTAAATTACAGTTTTTCACCGTTTGACTCGATAACCTCTTTGTACCAGAAGAATGAATCTTTGCGGTAACGATTCAGAGTTTTCAGGTCGAATTCATCACGGTCAACATAAATGAAGCCGTAACGTTTAACGATACCTTCGTGAGTTGATACCAGGTCAATCGCAGACCATGGGCAGTAACCCATCATTTCAACGCCATCAGTAATGGCCAACTGAATTTGTTCAATGTGTTTACGTAAGTATTCGATACGGTATGGGTCGTGAATTTTACCGTCTTCAGTCAGTGTATCGTATGCACCTAAGCCGTTTTCAGTCACGATCATTGGCAGGCGGTAGCGAGACCACATTTCACGAATGGTTGAACGGAAGCCCATTGGGTCGATTTCCCAGCCAAATTCTGTAGTAGGCAGGTTAGGGTTACGGAAACCTTTATAGAAACCTTTTTCGCCACGTTGGTGCTGTTGGTCCGAACCGGCAGATTGTTCTTCAGCATCATCCATGTCGTAGTGTTCTACGGTCATGGTGTTGTAGTAGTTGAAGCCGATGAAATCAGGTTTGCCGCCTTTCAGTGCTTCCTCATCACCCGGCGCGAACGTTGGCGTCGCATCATGCTCTTCCAGGTAAGCCCATACCAAGTTGTTATATACGCCATAAACAGACATATCCAGGTATAGCCAGTTACGAATTGCATTGGTGTTTTGTGACGCAATTACATCTTCTGGTTTACATGTCGCAGGGTAAACCAGAGAAATATTTGGCGCAGGACCGATCTTACCACCTTCAACCATTTCGTGGCACAGCACCATGGCTTTTGCCTGAGCTACCAGCATATGGTGGTTTTGCTGATAGATTTCTTTGATTTCGTTGGTGCAGCCTTCTGGCAGGTGCAGTGTACCGATGATCGGACCAACCAGGGTCAGCATGTTTTGTTCGTTGATCGTTAACCAGTATTTCACGCGGTCGCCGAAACTATTGAACATCAGTGTGGCGAATTCAACAAACCAATCAACAGATTCTGGGTTACCCCATGAACCACGTTCATCCAGTGCTGCTGGCATGTCGAAGTGGAACATGGTTGCCAGTGGGATGATATCGTATTTTAAACATTCATCGATCAGGTTGTTATAGTAATCAATACCTTCCTGGTTCACGCGACCAGTACCTTCTGGTAGCAGGCGAGACCAAGAAATAGAGAAGCGGTAAACCTTAAAGCCCATTTCAGCCATTAACGCCACATCTTCTTTATAGCGGTGGTATTGGTCAGCACAAACGTCTAAGCCACTCGTATTCGGTGGTAGCTCTTTTACATCCTGGCAGGAAGGGCCTTTACCATGAGTTAAGCTGGCACCTTCTACCTGGTAAGCTGAAGTTGATGCTCCCCAGAGGAAGTCTTTAGGAAATGGCTTTAATTTCTTGTGGAACATAGATTCACCCTTGTTGGAGTTGTAAACAGTTATAACGACTGGAGCGTTTAGAAAGGAGTATAGCAATAAATGTAACCGGTTTCTGTAAGCGGTTACATTTTGTGGTTAAAAATGTGAGTTATACCGATTTATTGGAATGATTTTGGTTGAGAAGCGCGATCTTGTTAGCAATTGTCGGGATCGAATTTTCCCTGCAACACCTTCTTATCTCTGGCCGCCAGATTGGCAAATGCCATGCACAGGAACGCCATCACCGAAATGATCAGTAGCGGCAGCGTCCAGCTTTCGGTCAGGGTATTGATGTAACCAAGTACAGTTGGGCCGGTGGCGGCTAACCCATAACCGATACTTTGCGCCAGACCAGAAAGTGCGGCAGCCTGACTGGGTGAGGAGGTGCGCAGACCAACAAATGATATCCCAATAACAAAAGTGGCGCAGTTTGCGAGGCCAAAGAGTCCGACCCATAAAATGGCGTAGGCAGGTAGTAACAAAAGACCGATAACCGCAATAAAAACAGAAAAAGTACATAAGGTTATCAAGCCGCGTTGGCTGTTGGTTCTGGATAGAATCGGCACCAGAATGAGTCCGGGAATCATGGTGGAAAATTGTAGGAAGCTGTAGATATATCCGGCATCAAGCTCGCTATAGCTCAGATCATTGAGCATTTTCGGTAGCCAGCCTGCAAAGGAGTAGAAGGTGAAAGAGTTAAGACCAATAGCGAGCGTAATTTGCCAGGCGACCGGGCAACGTAGTAACTGAAGCATCGAACTATCGTTACTTTTTTGCTTATTGGCCACGTTTCCCCGGTCGGATAACACTTTTGGCAGCCAGATAGTCAGTGCCAGAATCGGAAACAATAAATTAAACGCCAAAGCCAACTGCCAGCCCGCGATACTCTCTGTGCCTAGGTGAGAAAGCGGAACCATCAGGCCGGCCCCCAATGTTGAACCGATATTCATGGTAAAGACATACAGGGCAGTCACTGCCGAAATTCGCCCAGGAAAGCTAACTTTTACCACTACAGGCAGCAAGACATTACCCGCAGCGATACCGATACCAATCAGTACCGTGCCGAGGTAAAGCGCGATCCCATGGCCCATCGAACGTGTAGCAATACCTAAGGCAATCGCAATCAAAGCCAGTAGCAGGCTGGGAAATAAACCAAATTTCCGTGATGCTCCGGCAGCCATAGGTGAGAAGAAGGCAAAAGAGAGCAAAGGCAGAGAAGTCAGAATACCTGCCGCCGAAGGTGACAGAGACAGATCTTGCATAATTTGGCCCAGTACAGGCGCTACGCTGGTAAAGGGGCCGCGCAGGTTCAGCGCAAGAAATAAGATTCCGAGGAAAGCGAACAGATGGGCCCGATTGTTGGTTGGCATGTAAGTAATTTCTCCGCTGAGGATCTTATTTTTGCTGCGCAGTATATCGCCTAAACTGTGACCTGGCTAAGAGTTATCAGTTAATTTGATTTTCAACTACGCTATTTTCCACTATTTTAAAAGTAGATGAAACCGGTTTCATTTGTGATCAATATTACTTTTAGTACATAGTAACAATCAAGGACTCTATTTTATGGCGATGAGCAAGCAACCCAGTTTAAAAGGACAGTGTATTGCTGAATTTATTGGTACGGCGTTGCTAATATTTTTTGGCGTTGGCACGGTGGCGACCTTGATACTCACTGATGTCCAATTAAGCCACTGGGAAGTGGGGATGGCCTGGGGAACCGGCGTAGCCATTGCCATTTATTGCACTGGTGCTATATCAGGTGCTCACCTTAATCCGGCAGTAACCATTGCATTAGCGGCTTTTCATGGTTTCGCCAGAGAGAAAGTCATCCCGTATATTGCATCCCAGTTGCTGGGGGCATTTTTTGCTGCCGCAGTGATTTACTTGGTATACGGCAATCTGTTTACTCAATATGAAATCGCCCATGATTTCACCCGAGACAGTTTGCAGGCACTCTCTACGGGGGCAATTTTTTCTACCTATCCGCATCCACAACTTTCTTTAAGTGGTGCTTTTTTGGTGGAATTTATCGCCTCAGCTGTGTTGATGTTTGCCATTCTTGCCTTGGGAGATGAAAAAAATGGTGCTCCACGCGGTGCACTTAGCCCGGTGTTGATCGGTTTACTGATCTCAGTTATTGGTTGTGCTGTTGGCCCTCTTACCGGTTACGCGATGAATCCTGCACGTGATTTTGGTCCGAGGTTATTTTCTTATCTGGCCGGGTGGGATTATGCGCTTACTGGTGGAAAAGAGATTCCGTATTTTATTATCCCGATTATAGCGCCGATTGCTGGTGCTTGTTGCGCTGCCTGGGCTTACCCGAAATGGATTGGTGCTTATCTGTCGAGCGAAGAAGAGGGTGGTGTAAATCCTACACATCAGCATTATGACTTTGCTGAGAGAGAAGAAGTATAGGTATTCTTTTAATTTATTGTACGCATTCATCCAGAGATGGGTATTAATCTGTTCTAGCTGAAATAATTCAGCTAGAGTTACTTGATGAAAAACAAAAATTGAGAAATATGATTGTCAAAGGTAGTTGCCTGTGTGGTGTGATTCAATATGACTTTGAACTGGTAGTTGGAAAAGTATTTAACTGCCATTGTCAATATTGCCGTAAAGCAAACGGGGCAGATTATGTCACTGTCGCATTAGCGGACGCTACAACATTAAGTCATAAGTGATGAGCAGCTTCGAAATATTGCACAAATGTCATCCCTACGTGCGGCTTGGTGTGCTTGGTGTTATGTAACTATGGAGTTGCGGAAGTGTTGCTAGCTTTTGGAGCAAGAACTTGCATTAATTCAGACTCAATCTGATACCTACCGTTTGCCGCACCACCATCGAAAATGGCGAGAAAGGACAATAGGGCCGCAATAAAGCAGCCCTACTCCTCGCCACTGACAAATTTAAGCAGCGATAGTGACCACAACCTTGCCTTTCGCCCGGCCGGTCTCGACATAGGCCAGGGCTTCGGCGGTCTGAGCAAAGGGGAACACCTTGTCGACAACGGGACGGATCACGCCAGCGTCGATCAGCTTGGTAATCTCGGCCAATTTCTCGCCAGCTCCGTCGGCCTTCATGTACATGAAGGTATAGTTTACTCCCAGGCGCTTCGCCTTCTTCAGCACACCCCTGCTCATGAACCAAAGCACCAACTGCAGGAATATGTTCATCTGTAGCGATTTTCCAAACGGAACATCCGCTGGACCAGTGAGCGAGACCAATTTTCCACCCGGCTTTAGCACGTGCAGCGATTTTTCCAACGTATTGGTGTCCTGGCTGTTTACAACCAGATCGTAGCCGGACAGAACTTTCTCGAAATCTTGAGCCCTATAGTCGATGACAATATCAGCGCCGAGGCTTTTGACGAGCTCAAAATTCTTTGCACTGGTGGTGGTGGCGACTGTAGCCCCAAGATGCTTGGCCAACTGGATGGCAATTGTGCCGACCCCACCGGATCCGGCCTGAATGAACACTTTATGCCCAGGCTTGACCTTGCCGACTTCGACCAGCGCCTCCCTGGCGGTCAGCGAGACCAGCGGGATCGAGGCAGCCTGTTCCATTTTCAGGCCAGCAGGTATCAGCGCCAGATCGGTCTGATCCACGGCGATGAATTCTGCGAAAGTGCCAATCCGGTGATCGCGCGGGCGGCCAAAGACCTTATCTCCCGCCTTGAACTTGTCGACAGATGAGCCGACGCGTAGCACGGTTCCGGCCAGATCGTGACCCAGAATGAAAGGCGGACGATAGGGCAGGAACAGCTTGAAATCGCCATCGCGGATGTTGGTATCCACGGGGTTGATAGCCGCAGCTTCAATGCGCAGCAGCACGTCTTTCGGGCCGATCTGGGGTTCGGGCATATCGGCTAGGCGCAGCGCGCCCTTCTTCTTGTATTTGTCGACGACGAAAGCTTTCATGGGTGTTCTCCTTGAAAAAATGATATGAGTTTAAGTTATCGAGAAAGCGAAGGTCTTAGAACCAAATTCGGGTGAGATATTGGAAGATCCTCCGTGACAGGCGAGGAAAGCCGGGTCCGATGACATTCAATTCTCAGTTGCCAGGACACCGTACCAACCTTCGTAATGCCAGCGTCACCCACGGGGCCTGTACCGCTCGCTCAGGATCAGCTTGCACACAAGGCTGGAATCACCGTGCGCCGCTGCTAACGGACCAAAAGGCCGTACTTCATACGTTACACGTCAGCCCCGCCTAGTACATTGTCTAATTTCATTTCTGCCAAAACACGGTCTTGGACTGGCTGTTTAGCTGCGTTAATTTCATCAACACCCCAAACTAAGCCAACAGGTGTGCGTGTTGGGCGTTGGCCTTTAGGCATGTCAGCTAGCGCTAAATAGGCATCTACGACCATTTGTGGATTAGGGGCTTGATCGCTCTGCATAAATTTACCGAATTCCTCAAACATAACGGTGGGAACATTTGCTAATTCACCGTAGCTGTCCAGTATGTCTGTGCGCGTAGGTTGTTGTCCTGCTGCACTTAGGCCTGTTGGGAATGGGCCTGGTTGCACGATGGCGATATCGATACCGAATGGTGCCACTTCGTAGCGTAAACCTTGGAGATAGCCTTCCAAAGCATGTTTGGTGGCGGCGTAGGTAGAGAAGTATGGTGCTGAAATTTGGCCAACCATGGATGAAGTGTTGATGATAAGACCTGACTTGGCTTCACGCATCGCAGGTAAAACTGCCTGAATAGTACGCATAGCACCATAATAGTTTGTTTCCATCTGCTCGCGAGCTTGGGCAATGCTAAATGCTTCTGTAATCCCAAGGTACATTACGCCCGCATTGTTTAGCAAAATATCAATTTTTCCCGCTTTATCTAGCACGCTTGCAATGGCGGTTTTGACAGATTCATCGTTGGTAACATCCATATCAACAACATGTATAAAATCACTATATGCTTCCAACTCTGCCTTAACTACAGCGTTCTTACCCTCTGGACCACGCATTGTCGCGAAAACTTGGTAGCCTTTATCTGCAAAATCTTTTACTGATTTTTGGCCAAATCCGCTGCTGCTTCCTGTAATAACTATGCTTTTCTTCGTATTGCTCATTTTTCTTTCCTATTCGGGTTGTTAATTAAATACCAGTCGGTACAATAAGTATTAAAGAACAGTCTGTCAACTTAAAATACCGGGTGGTATAAAATGAATTCAAATGCAACCAAGCCTTTAAGAGGGCGCCCAAAGACTTTAGATCGTGATCATGTATTAGATGTGGCAATGGATTCTTATTGGAAAGGCGATATTGGCAATTTATCCCTTAATGAAATTTGTCGAAGATCTGGTGTATCTAAACCTGGTCTTTATCGTGAATTTTCTAACGAAGACGGCTTGATGAAAGCTGTTCTTATTAGGTATCAGAAGCAAGTGTTAGAGCCAGTCCAGCAGATGCTCAATAATGAAGCTCCATTTCGAGAAGTTCTTGATAATCTTGTAACATTTGCCACTTCAGTTAGTTGTAACCAGGAGTCTCCAAATGGCTGCCTTTTTATAAAAATGCGTGAATCACGAATTCATTTGGGTGACGAAACACGAGCACATCTAGATTTTCTCGAGGAGCAGGGATTAGTTGCTTTCAGAAAATGGGTGGAGCGTGCAAAGATCAGGGGAGAGCTTTCTGTGAACATGTCATCCGAATTTGTCGCTACTTATATCGATGCGCAGCTAAGTAATGCTTCGTCACAGCTTGCTCGTGGTGTGGCCCCTGAAACGGTTAAGAAGATACTATTAGTCGCTTTTTCTATGCTGGGATAAGCATTCCAGCTAGTTGGGTTTCTATGAAAAGAAGACATTTTTCATCAGGGATGTAAAAGAGAGCTTTCTTGCTCAACCGCTGGAAAGGGAATTTTGCTTATCCAAATCAGAACAATTCTTCGACGTACTCAAAATTGTCTTTGACCCTGAACTGTTTATCTCAACCCCTAACTAGCAAAAAGTACTGAGACGAAATGTAGGTTTTTCATTGGGGTGATCCAAAACGGACTGGATTGCGCATGGAACAAGAGCTGCTTTATCTACTCTGGCTGAATAAATAAATCAGCAACAGCAGCGTCACAAACCAGAAACCACTGACTAGTTTCCAGAATACCAGGGTGCTGGCTTCTTTGGGTTCGGGTTCCGGTTTTAAAAATAGCGGATTAGGTACGGTAAGATCGGCAATTAAGGCTTCCACGCTCAGATAGCGTTCCTGCAGATCAAAGCTGACACCCTTTTGCAGTGCTTTGTCGAACCAGACCGGAATAATCGGGTTATGACTATGCGCCGGATGATAGCGTAGCTTGTCGTAATCGCTCATGCTCCGACACTGCTCGACTTTTTCACCGTAGGGCAGGTGGCCGGAAGTAAACAGTTCATAGCAGATGGTTGCCAGACTATAGACATCACCCTGGCGTCCGGAGTTTCTCCCCATCAGATAGTTGGGATCGGAATAGCTG
>QGCX01000333.1_pt1 | contig 9917 bp, 8 predicted proteins | sample 4708031 | NCBI WGS metagenome assembly QGCX01 (sample SAMN08941163, study PRJNA450518) | Sediment metagenome, whole genome shotgun sequencing project. | reverse complement strand
TACCTGCACAATGCCGCGCTGGAAGACACCCGCCGCTGGGTTGAGGCGCATCACGCCTATCGCAGCGGACCGTTCATCGCGGACCGGTTCCACCTCTATTCCAGCCACTCCGCCAAAGGCCGCCCCAGCCGGTATGAGGCGGAGGCGGACTATGTGCTGGAATAGCGGATCACGGCGCCGGAACGAAGGTGAGGTTCAGTTCCTGGATCAATGGCGGGTGGTTCGGTGACAGCAACAGCCAGCCCCCCATGGTTCCCGCCTCGCACGTCCATGTGAACCGTCCGCCGGGCCGAAAACGCCAGAGGCGACGCCGGGTCAGGCTATAAAGCGAGCATAGGCCGCGATATGATGACCCCAACAAAAAAATTATACCCGGAGGAATTCATGGACATTTCAGGTTATCCGCTCGCCGGATTGAAGGTACTCGACCTGTCGCGTGTTCTGGCCGGACCGTTTGCCACGCGCATGTTGTCCGACCTCGGGGCGGATGTGATCAAGATCGAGCCGCCCGAAGGTGACGTGACCCGGAATTTCGGCAAGACAGATAGCGGTGTGTCGGGCTTCTATCTGCAACAGAATGTCGGCAAACGAAATGTCTGCATCGACCTGAAGGCCGAAGGGTCCCGCGAACTGGTACTGGATCTGTGCCGGAAGGCGGATGTGCTCGTGGAAAACTTCCGGCCCGGAGTGATGAAACGGTTCGGGCTCGACTGGGAAAGTGTTCACGCGGTCAATCCAAAGCTCGTCATGCTGTCCATTTCCGGCTTCGGTCAAACAGGCCCTGAAAGTGGCCGGGCAGCCTATGCACCGGTCGTCCATGCGGAAGCTGGCCTGATCGCCCGGCAAGCCGAGATGAGCGCGGGCCCGGCCTATGACCTCCAATACTCCCTGGCAGATTCCTACAGCTCCTTACACGGACTGGTCGGTTTGCTCGCCGCCCTGCGCGTCGCGGAGCAAACGGGTATCGGCCAGCAAATCGACATCGCAATGATCAATGTCCTGCACGGAACCGATGATTATGCCCATTGGGCGCTAGACAATAACTGGCCCAAGCCGTCGGAAAACCTTGTCTGGGATGCTCCGGAAGGCAGGCAGATCCTGATTTCTTCAGACATGAAATGGCTATGGCGCGTCTTTTCGACCAAAGGCGGTCTCGTGGATCCGACCCCCAAGGGCGCTGACCTCGAGACAAAGCTCGCCAATCGCCGCCAAGCCATTGTGGAACACATCGCCTCCTATCCCGATTTCGAATCCCTCACCAAAGCGCTCGACCGCATGAATCTCGCCTGGGGGCTCGTGCGGAAATTCGGAGAGGAGGCCTACGCCCAGCAAAGCGTCCAGCATAATGGCGTGTTGGTCGATGTCGTCGACGACAAGGGCACTCCCCGCCGCACCGTTCAGTCGCCCTACCGGTTCTCCGCCTCCCGGAGCGGGATCGAGCCCGGCGCACGGCCGCCGAAGCGCGGCGAGCACAATCAGGACGCGTTGAACGACTGGCTGGGGCTGCCGGCGGAGGACGTTCAGGCCCTGACCGATTCCGGTATCCTGCTCAGCGAATGAGCGGGCGCCGCGCGGAACAGCCCGCGGGCACGCCACATAGGCGTTACGAGACGGGTGCTGAAGACGTTGAAAAGAGAATGGTGCCGCTAAGGTGACTTGAACACCTGACCCCCGCATTACGAATGCGATGCTCTACCAGCTGAGCTATAGCGGCCTAGACCATTCTGAAGGCCCGCCTCATACCGGTAGATGCCCTGTTTCGCAAGACGCTTTTGCCACTCCCGGCAGCGCACATGCAGGCACGGTCAGTCGTCGTCGGAGGCGTAGTCCAGCGGCGGGCTGAGCGGGCGGTCCGGGGCCTTGGGCGCTTCGGGCGCCGCCTCTTCCAGCTCCGGCCCCGGCAAGGCAGGCAGACGGCCCGCTTCCAGTTCGCGGCCATAGGACTCGTAGCGCGGATGCACCAGGTCGCCGACATCGCCGAAGGCATAGACGAGGCGTGCCCAGCCCTGCTTGTCGAACTCGAAGGCATTGCCCTTAGGGTCGATGTCCGACCAGTCCGGTTCCCGTGAGGCCGACACGGCCATCCGGCCCCAGCGGGCCGCTTCCGACGGGTCGCCATAGCCCTTCAGGGCCCGCTCCATCAGCAGGCACAGCCGCGCGGTCGGGTTCTCTTCCACCAGCAGCGCCAGCGACCGGATCGCGCCGACCCAGTCGTTCTTGTCCATGGCAATTTCGGCCATCAGGATCTTGCTTTCACGGTGGCCCGGCTGGGCCGCGATCAGGGCCTGCAGGCGCTCGGCGATGTTCGCCTGGCTGTCCTGCGGCACGAGACGGCGGGACAGCTGCGCCAGCGCCGGGTGCGGACGCGCCTTCCAGCCAAGCTCCAGCACGCCTTGCGCGGCCTTTGCCTTGCCATCCACCATCAGCGTTTTCGCGCCATGGAATGCGGCGGGCGGGAAGCCCGGCGCGGACCGGATGGCTTCGGCCAGCGATTTCTGCGCTTCGGTCTTCTGGTCATGCGGCAGGCCAACGGCATGAGCCGTCAGCAGGACGGCGCGGCGGCGGCGCAGTCCGTCGCCCTTGATCATGCCCCGGCGTTCGCCCGTGGTCAGCGTATCGAGCGCCTTCTGCCACTCCCCTTTCGAGACCTGCAGGTCGAACAGGGAATTGAATGGCCAGTCGGCGGAGGATTTGAGGCCGAGCGCCTCGCGCGCCCGGGTTTCCGCCGTCAGCTGGTCGCCGCGTTCGGACGCCGCCATGGCAGAGCCGCGCAGGCCGGCCAATTGTCCGCCCGGCAGACGGGTCAGCTGGCTCCAGGCCCTTTCGGCCCCGGCCCAGTCATCGTTCGCTTCGGCGGCGCGCGCCTCCAGCAGCAGTTTCAGGCGTTCGTCCTCGGCATGCTTGGCGGCCTTGCGGGCAAGTTTCAGCGCCGCTTCGGCATCCCCGGCCTCGGCGGCCAGCAGGCCCTCGGTCAGCGCGGCGTTCGCCTTGCGCGATTTCGACCGGCGGCGTGAGCGGGCAATCCGGCCCGGCAGCACGAAGATGCCGGAAACGATCCACCAGACAGCTGCCATCAGGCCCGACAGGGCCAGCACAAGCGCCACGGCGGCGCCGGACTTGATGGAAATCTCTTCGGTTCCGATCGGCACGGTCACCTTGCCGGGAAGCGTATAGGCCCACCAGCCGAAGGCGAGCGCCGCGATCAGAACGATCAGAAGCACGAGAAACACGATGATCCGGTTCATGGTGTCTTGGCGCCCCCATCCGCCAGGGCGAGGCGCACGGCCTCCAGCGAAGTTTCCAGAGTGATGCGCCGTTTCGCATCTTCGGTCCATCCGGACATTGCGGTGCCCGTCGGTCCGTCCAGCCGTGTTGTATAGGATACGGCGCCTTCAAGGTCACCCTTTTCGAGCGTTTCGGCCGCCCGCGACAGCAAGGCAAACGGATCGGCATCACTGCCATCCGCCTTGCGGACAGTGACGGCGCCGCCAAAGAATTTGTTGATCCAGCCCCAGCGCCCGGAATCTTCCGTGGGCACCGTCCGGCGCGCGGCATCGGCGGCGGCCGCGAAGGCGTCTGTCAGCTCAGCCCGGGTCGGCACGCCTTCGGTCGCCAGCGGGCCGAGGGCGCGGACATCATCCACGGTCGGCAAGGCGGAGCGCAGCGCGCGGTAGTCGGACTCGAACGGCTCGCCCCGGCGGGACGCCGCTTCGATGGCAGACAGCGCCAGCGCCGCCTCGGCGACCGAACTGGCGGTGGCGGCCTCTGCGCGGGCATCGCTCTGCTCGGTCTGGACGCGGGCCAGCATGTCGGCGAGGGAGCGGCCCTGCTTTGTCTGTTCGAGTGTCGAATCGCGAAGCGTTTCGAACTCCCGCTCAAGGGCAGCCACACGGGGGCTGAGGTCCACCGGCAAGGGCCGGGCTTCCAGCGCGTCCAGCCGGTCAGACAGGGCGCCGAGCGCGCGGGCGAGATCTTCCGGCGCAACCGTGTCGCCGACTTCGACGGATTCCAGCGCATCGAGACGGGCGATGATGCCGGTCAGGTCCACCGGCGGGGCATTGCCTGCAGGCAGGCTGTCGATCCGGTTTGCCAACGCGTCGATCCCCGCCCTGAGGGCGGCGCGGTCATCCGGGGCTGCCTGTTCCAGCTTGCCGATCCGGTCGTTCAGCGCGGCAACTTCTTCATCCGCATTTCCGAGGCCGCTGCTGGGCAAAACGATGTGGGCGCCGATGCCGATCAGGCCGCCAAGCCCGGCAGCCATGACGCTCATCACGCCTGCGCCCAGCCAGCCGGGTCCGCTGCCGGTTTTTGGCGCTTTCCCCTCTTCGGGGGCCAGTTCGAAATCTGCGTCGATCGGTTCGCCCGGATCGACGGAGCTTTCAGGGATAGAATCGTCTGTCATTTCGAATCCGGTTTCTACCTGCGCACACTCGCACAGGATTCCGGCCGCTTAAAGGCCGCTGGCCACAGCGGCGAGTGTGGCGAGCAGCGCCTCTTCGTTCGGCGCCTCGGCAATATGGATCGCCGCGACTTCCCGGCCCTGAAGCGGACGGGCCGCGGCCTCCGAGATGGCCACGATAATGGCCTGGTCCAGTCCGCCGGCCGCCCAGGCAAAGGCCGCAGCGCCTTTCGCCGAATGGATCAGCACACAGGCCGGGCCATCCGCCAGCGCCGCCTCGGCGTCGGGCGTCAGGTCGTCGGATGGCCGGGTCTCGTACAGCGCAAGGAACTTCGCCGGGACACCGCCCTCTTGCAGCCGGGCGACGAGGTCACCTGCGGCTGCATCGTTTGCAACATGCAGGACGCCCTCCGTCCCTTCCGGCAGGGCGACCAGGATATCTGCTGCCAGCGCCGCCGCATCGCCTGCGCCTTCATAGACCGCCGCAAATCCGGCCTCACGCGCAGCAGCAGCCGTGGACGGGCCGACGCACCAGGCCTTGGCGGCCCGCAGCGTGCTGGCCTCGATGAAGAAGCGCACGCCATTGGCGCTGGTGAAGACGAGATGCTGCACATCCGAGAGGTCCGGCATGTCCACGTCCAGCCGGGCAAGCGACAACATGGGCGACGCGATGGGCGTCACATCCATCGCCGCCAGACGGGCCATGGTTTCGGAAGCGCCGGGCTCGGCGCGGGTCACGATGACAGGGAGACTCACCAGTCCCCCTCGAATGCGGGCAGCTCGCCCCCTGCCTGCTGGCGGATCTCACTGGCGATGTCCTTGCCAAGCGCCTGCAGCTGGACCTCGCTGGCCCCCTTGCGGCAGGTGCCTTCGGCGCGCCAGCGGGCGCCGCCATCCATGGCCAGCACTTCGCCGACCAGATGCCATTCCTCGCCCTTGTCGAACGTGTGCGCGGCAATCGGCGTGCGGCACGACCCGTCGAGCGCCAGAAGGAAGGCCCGCTCGATCATCGCGGCGGCGGCGGTCGGCACATGGTTCAGCTTGTGCAGCACAGCGGCCGCGTCCGCATCCGTGTCTTCGCGCATGACCACGCCGACAATGCCCTGCGCTGCCGCGGGCAACATCTCCGTCAGCGGGATCGGCGTCGCCACTTCCGGCTGGCCGAGGCGCGTCAGCCCCGCCATGGCCAGATAGGTCGCATCCGCCAGCCCCTCTTCCAGCTTGCGCATCCGGGTCGCGACATTGCCGCGGAAGGTGACGATTTCGAGGTCCGGGCGCATGGCGCGGGTCTGCGCTTCCCGGCGCAGCGACGCCGTGCCGACCTTGGCGCCCTTCGGCAGGTCCATCAGGTTTTTGGCATGCGGGGAAAGGAACCCCTCACGCGGGTCTTCCCGCTCCGGGAACGCGGCGAAGACCTGGCCCGGCTCCAGCACGGACGGCACATCCTTCAGGCTGTGGACGGTCAGGTCCACATCGCCGCGCGTCAGGGCCGCATCCAGTTCGCGCGTGAACAGGCCCTTGCCGCCGGAATTGATCAGGCGTTCGGTCGTCAGCTGGTCGCCGGACGTGGTGAAGGTGACGATCTCACCCGTCATGGCGCCGCCGGAGGCAGCCTCGATTCCGGCTGCGATCTGATTTGCCTGAATCAGGGCCAGCGGCGAACCACGTGTCCCGATCCGGAGCGTTCTGGAGGAATTTGTTTCAGTCATCTCCCTCCCCTAGCGCCGGGCGTGCCGCTTGCCAATTGACAGAGCGACGCGGAAGCGTCTATCCCGTCTTATCGTTTATCGAGAAATATCCGTTCGGAGACCCCCATGATCAAACCTGCTGTGTCAGCGCTTGTGCTGGCCTTTACGCTCGCGGCTTGCGGACAGACGGCCGAGACGCCTGCCCCGCCCGCTCAGGAACTGACCGCCGACCAGAAGGCTGAGATCAGCCAGGCACTGAACGACTGGTTCGATGTGAAGTACGAGGAATCGCTGCAGGAAAGCCCGATCACGATGACCTTCCTCGGCCGGAAGGACCTGAACGACAAGATCGACTGCTTCACTCTTGCCTGCGCCGATGAGCAGCTGGCCCTCCAGAAGGCCGCCGTCGAGGAGATGAAGGCGACATTCAACTATGACGACCTGTCGGACGCCGACAAACTGTCCTGGGACCTGTTCGAATACCAGTACGATCAGGCCGCCGCGTCTGCGAAATTCCGTTATAACGGCTTCGTCTACGACCAGATGAACGGCCCGCAGGGCTTCATCCCGCAATTCCTGATCAGCTTCCACAATGTCGAGACCGCCGACGACATGCGTGCCTATGTTTCGCGGATTCGCGAATCTGCCCGCGCCCTGAACGAGGCGACCGAGGTGGCCCGTAAGAGCGCCGAGCACGGCACGCACGCACCGAAATTCGCCTATGAAGGCGTGATCGACCAGTCGCAGAAAGTCATCACCGGCGCCCCGTTCACCGACGGAGAAGACAGCGCGCTGATGGCCGACGTGAAGTCCGAACTGGCCACGCTGGTTGAAGACGGCAAGCTGACCCAGGACGAGTCCGACGCCATCCTCGCCGATGCCACCGATGCGATGACGAACGATTTCCTCGACGCCTTCAACAACATCATCGCCTTCGCGACCGAGGATATGGCGAACTCGCCGGATTCCTCGCAGGCCGTCGGCGCCTTCCTCCAGCAGGACGGCGAGGCCTATTACGAGGAGCGCCTCGCCAACAACACGACCACATCGATGACCGCCGACGAGATCCACCAGATCGGCCTGGCCGAAGTGGACCGGATCCATGCAGACATGGAAGCCATCAAGGACAAGGTCGGCTTCGAAGGCACGCTGCAGGAATTCTTCGCCTTCCAGCGCGACTCCAAGGATGATGAGCGCTTCTACTATCCGAACACGGATGAAGGCCGCCAGGCCTATATCGACGACGCGACAGCGAAGATCGAGAACATCAAGGCCAAGCTACCGGAATTCTTCGGCATCCTGCCCAAGGCCGATCTGGTCGTGAAGCGCGTGGAACCTTTCCGCGAACAGCCGGGCGCCGCCCAGCACTACTTCCCCGGCACGCCGGACGGCTCGCGTCCCGGTGTCTATTACGCCCACCTCTCGGACATGAAATTCATGCCGAAGGGCGAGCTCGAAGTGATCGCCTATCATGAAGGCATTCCGGGCCACCACATGCAGATTGCCATCGCGCAGGAACTGACCGGCGTGCCGCAGTTCCGCACGCAGGCCAGCTTCACCGCTTATCAGGAAGGCTGGGGCCTCTACTCCGAATGGCTAGCCACGGAATTCCCGGGCACCTATGAAAATCCCTATTCCGACTTCGGCCGTCTCGGCTCCGAGATCTGGCGTGCCATCCGCCTCGTCGTCGACACCGGCCTGCACGCCAAGGGCTGGACCGAGGAACAGGCCGTGCAGTACTTCCTGGACAATTCGGCGATCACCGAGGGCCAGGCCCGCTCTGAAGTGCAGCGCTATATCGTGACGCCCGGACAGGCCACTGCCTACAAGATCGGCATGATCAAGATCCAGGACCTGCGCAAGCACGCCGAGGAAGAGCTGGGCGACAAGTTCGACATCCGCGCCTTCCACGACACCGTGCTCGGCGGCGGCGCCATGCCGCTCGACCTGCTGGAGCGCCGCGTGAACCAGTGGATCGAGGAAGTGAAGGCCGCATAAGGCCGCAAATGCGCCAATCAGGCGACGCTGGGGCAGGGCTTGCATCAGGCAGGCCCTGCCCTACGCTTTTGAGGGAAAGCTACGGAGCCAAAGATGGACCTTTCCTTCAGCCCTGAGATCGAAGCCTTCCGCACCAAGGTGCGGACCTGGTTCGAGACCGAGTTCCCGAAAGACATCATCCGCAAGTACAAGGCCGGCCTGCCGCTGACGACAGAAGAAGTCCGCCAGTCCGAAATGGCCCTTGGCGCGAAGGGCTGGCTCGCCACCGCCTGGCCGGAAGAATATGGCGGCCCCGGCTGGGGGATCGAGGAACAATACGTCTTCGACGAAGAGCTGGAACGCGCCGGCGTGCCGACGGTGACACCCATGGGCGTCATCTATGTCGGCCCGGTGATCTACACATTCGGCTCTGACGAACAGAAAGCCCGCTGGCTGCCCGGCATCCGCGACGGCTCGGTCGGCTGGGCACAGGGCTATTCCGAGCCCGGCGCAGGCTCTGACCTCGCCTCTCTCCAGTTCAGCGCCAAACTCGAAGACGGCACCTACACCCTCAACGGCCACAAGATCTGGACCTCCTCCGCCCAGCATGCCGACTGGATCTTCCTGCTGGCGCGCACCTCTCAGGAAGAGAAGAAACAGCAGGGCATCAGCTTCATCTGCTGCCCCATCGACGCGCCGGGCGTGACGGTGAAACCGATCATCACGATCGACGGCAATCATGTCTTGAACGAGGTCTTCTTCGAGGATGTGAAAGTGCCGGAAGACAACCGGATCGGCGAGGCCGGCAAGGGCTGGACCTATTCGCAATACCTGCTCGGCTTCGAACGGACGTCTTACGCCCGCATCGGCGGCAAGCGCGCCATGCTGCGCCATGTGCGCGATGTGGCCGGGGCGACGCCGGACGGCGGCGGCGACCGCCTGATCGACGATGCAGGCTTTGCCCGGCGCCTTGCGGAGGCGGAGATGGCCGTGGACGGGCTGGAGATGACGGTCTTCCGCGTCCTGTCGGCGGCGGCAGCGGGCGGCTCGCCCGGCGATGCGGCCTCGACGGTCAAGATCCTCGCCACCTCGACCCACCAGCAGATCACCGAATTGATGGTGGATGCGGCCGGCGCCTATGCCCAGCCGCATTTCAGCTTCTGGGCTGGCCAGAACGATCCCGGCGGCTCACCGGGGCGCGACATGGCGACCTATTTTGCAGGGCGTGCGCAGTCCATCTATGGCGGCACGAACGAGATTCAGCGGACGATCATTGCACGGAAAGTGCTTGGTCTCTGAGGCAGCTCAGAAATCGTAGGCGATGCCCTTGCGTTCCCAATCCCCGTACCGGGTCGGTTCGATGCTTCTCGGCCCGCCATGCTCGTCTTCCGGCAGCGCGGCAGCATCGGCGGCCTCTTTGGCCTTGCGGGCATCGGCTTCTTCCAGCGCGCGGCGGGCGGCTTCCGGCAACGCCTTGCGGCGTTCGGCTTCCTCTTCCGTCAGGGCAGGGATTACAGCTTTGTCATCGCTGGCCATGAAGACTCCTCTTTTCGTTAACGCTCGCCATATAGGTGTTGCGGCCGGGGAGTGCTAACGCACCGCGTACATACGCGGAGAACAGAGTGGAGTTAAGGCCCAATGGGCACACTGAAAACCTTCATCCTTCTTGCGGCAATGACCGCGCTTTTCATGGGCGTCGGCTATCTCATCGGCGGCATTCCCGGCATGGCTATCGCCTTCGTCGTGGCCGCTGCGATGAACATTTTCTCCTACTGGAATTCCGACAAGATCGTCCTGTCGATGCAGGGCGCCCGCGAGATCGACCCGCAGACCGCCTCCCCCATGCTGCGCAC
>QGCX01000332.1_pt1 | contig 9931 bp, 7 predicted proteins | sample 4708031 | NCBI WGS metagenome assembly QGCX01 (sample SAMN08941163, study PRJNA450518) | Sediment metagenome, whole genome shotgun sequencing project. | reverse complement strand
GTCACAATCCCGGTTGCTCCAGCTTGTTTTATATCGTTTAACGATACTGGGTCGTTTGGCCCGTACCAACGCCAAGTTTGCTCCATAAATAATTCCTATTGCTTTTCATTTGGGCAGAATGTCCAATTCTCAGCATTTCAACTCCCGTTATATTAACGAAACAGATAGCCATCAAATTGGGGGTCATCTACATCAGATAACTCGAATAAGGTCTGCTTAACGTTTTCAATATGCTGCCACATTGCTTGACGAGCGGCATCTGGATCGCGTTTTTGCAGAGCGGATAAAATTCGTTCGTGGTCATCTAACCACTGATAGCGATAGTTATTATTGGCAATTCGGGTATGCAGTTGCTGCCACATTGAGCTTTCTTCTCTGCGTCGCCACAGATCGAGCATAATGTCACTCAGTACACTATTTTGTGAAGCTTCAGCAATTATCGAGTGGAAAAGTCGATCACCATCGTAATCATCTTTGCCGGTTTCCAGGTTTTCCCGCTCTTCATCTAATGACTGACGTAAACGGAAAATATCATTTTTCGTTACGTTATAAGCAGCAAAACTGGCTATCTGACTTTCGAGCACTTGACGTGCCTGCAATAATTCGAATGGCCCGACATCAGAGCTTCGAGAATCATCACCATCATTATCACTCTTCACTACAGGTAGTTTAATCACATAAACGCCAGAACCTTTACGGACTTCAACTAAGCCTTGTAATTCGAGCATAATGATGGCTTCACGGACAACGGAACGACTCACATCGAGCTCTTCAGCTATATCACGCTCAGGCGGCAAGCGGTCACCAATTTTATAAGCACCCGAGGTAATTCGGTTTTGCAAATTGATGCCGATTTCTTGATAAAGCCGCTTTGGCGTGTCGATGGAAATGTTCATTATCGCTTCTCTAAGATTTTCTGTGCCTGCTAATATACTATCACCGGATTAAATTGGCCAACCAATTATTGGCCAATTTAGTCATCACTAACAACTTTGTTATTTAGCTAATGCATCAATTCCTTTTACATAATCGGCAATCGCAGCATTTTGTAATGCAGCATCGTGCATCGGTTTAACTGCATCGATAAATGGCTGTTTTTCAACCGAAACGAACTTAACATTCATTTCGTTCTTCGCTTTATCCACCGCTTCGCCAATCATCTTGCTCCACAGATCTTTGTGATACATCATCGATTCTTTCGCTGATTTTTTCAGTACTTCTTGCTGCTCAGCTGTTAACTTATCCCAGCTTTTTTTACCAATAACCAAGACATCTGGAATCATAGTATGCTCATCTAAGCTATAGACTTTCGCTACTTCACCATGACGAGAGTTAGTCAGTGCAGTTGGGTTATTTTCAGCACCATCAACGACACCTTGCTGCAGTGCAGTATACAGTTCGCCGTAAGCTAACGGTGTTGGAGAGCCACCCATTAGTTTCACCATTTCAACCGCTGTCGGGCTTGGTTGTACGCGAACTTTCAGGCCTTGTAGATCAGCCGGGCTTTTAATCTCTTTATTCGCGTAAAAGCTACGCGCACCGCCATCATAATAAGTCAGACCAATAAAGCCTTTATCTGCTGAAGCATCTAATATTTTCTGACCCACATCGCCACTAATTACACGGTAAAAGTGGTCTACATCGTGGAAGATATAAGGGATGTTGAAGGCACCATAAGCAGGTTCAAACGACTCTAGTTCGCTGGCATTTGATTTGGCGATATCTAATGCGCCGTTTTGGATCAATTCCATTGACTCACGCTGAGTCCCTAACTGGCCGTTAGGATAGATACGAATAACAAGATCACCATCCGAATACTCTTTGGCTTTGTCCGCCATAAACTGCATAGATTTATGTACCGGGTGATTTCTATCCTGGTTGTGGCTTAGTTTTAGTACGGTTTTGGCTGAGGCAGTAAAAGAGGCTGTTGCCATCAGTGCGCAAGCAATCGTTGTTGCTAACGTTTTCTTATTAATAAGCATTCTGTTCTCCAGTTTCGTATTGGATTCCGTTATTAGAGGTTAACCAATTCATTATCACTTTTATTGTAATAATGCAGGGCACGGATAACTTCCCATATAAATTTGCGCCAAACAACAACAAAAACCAAATTGGTCGACCAATATCACAAAAGACCGATCAAATTGGCCAACCCAAAAAATATTGTGAGCGGTATCACAAGACCAATTGGTTTAACATGTTCTAATGGCGCAACTTTATTAGCAACACAACCCTTTAAAACAACCTAACCAATCAAATTGGTCAACCAGGATAGAGTATGAACACAATAATTCGTATGCTAAACCGGGGGCTTTCATTATTTTGTATAAGCCTTTGTAGCGTTCTTGTCGCTTGCGTGGTTTGGCAAGTCTTTTCGCGCTACGTATTAAATACTCCCAGTACAACCACTGATGAAATTGCCCGATTCCTGTTTATCTGGGTCGGTCTGATGGGCGCAGCCTACACATTAGGCCAGAAGCGCCACTTAGCCATTGAGCTACTTGAGCAGATTCTTGAAAAGTCACCGCGTAAACACGCTGTTCTACGCTTAGTAATCAACGCCGTCAGTATTGGTTTTGCTGCGGTAATTCTGGTACTGGGCGGAACAAATCTGGTCATTCAAACCCTGTCAACCGGCCAGATTTCTCCGGCATTAGGCTTACAGATGGGTATGGTTTACCTGGCTATTCCATTGTGTGGGATTTTTATGCTGCTTTATTTAGTACATGACGTACTGGTCAATCTGGCTGAACTTTCATCAAATACTGCTGAGTCTCTTGATTCAAGCTACAACAAATAGGAATACGTATCATGGACTGGCAAATAATTATCGTACTCTTTGGTACCTTCTTTATCTTTTTAGGCCTTGGGGTGCCGATCTCATTTGGTATCGGTATCGCTTCGCTATTAACCATCATGCTGCAATTGGACTTCACTGCGGCGTTATCGGTTATCTCTCAAAAAATGGCCTCAGGTTTGGACAGCTTCTCTCTACTCGCTATTCCGTTCTTTATTCTGGCCGGGAATATCATGAACCAGGGCGGTATTGCTTTGCGTCTGATTGAGTTCGCTAAAGTTTTGGGCGGACGACTACCCGGTTCACTAGCTCACGTTAACGTAATTGCAAACATGATGTTTGGTGCTATCTCCGGATCTGCGGTTGCATCTGCAGCGGCGGTAGGCGGAACAATGTCTCCACTACAGAAAAAAGAAGGCTACGATGAAGCCTATTCAGCAGCAGTTAACATTACCTCATGTCCAACTGGTCTGTTAATTCCGCCAAGTAATACTTTTATTGTGTACTCGTTAATTTCTGGTGGTACATCAATCGGTGCGTTGTTCTTAGCTGGCTATATCCCGGGCTTAATCATGGGACTCGGGTTAATGATCGTTGCTGCATTTATTGCGCGTCGTCGTAATTATCCGATATCTGGTAAACCTTCTCGCCAAATTGTCGTGCAGAAAACGCTAGAAGCACTTCCAAGTCTAGGGCTGATCATCGTTATCATGGGTGGCATCATCGGCGGTATTTTTACTGCAACAGAAGCATCAGCGATTGCCGTTGTCTATACCCTGTTACTTGCAGTGGTGTTTTACCGTGAAGTGAGTTTGCGTCAATTGCCGAGCATCGTTCTTGAATCGGTAATGACCACTTCTATCGTTCTGCTCCTGATTGGCGCATCGATGGGCATGTCGTGGGCGATGGCTAACGCAGACATTCCATTTATGATCAGCGATGCTTTATTGGCAGTATCCGATAATCCAATCGTTATCCTGTTGATTATCAACGTCATTCTTCTTGTAGTCGGTATCTTTATGGATATGACTCCTGCCCTGTTGATTTTCACCCCAATCTTCTTGCCAATTGCTATGGATTTGGGCATGGACCCAGTTCACTTCGGCATCATGATGACCTTTAACCTGTGTATCGGTATCTGCACTCCACCAGTAGGCAGTGCTCTCTTCATCGGCTGTTCCGTTGCTAAAGTGAAAATTGATAAAGTGATTAAACCACTGCTGCCGTTCTATGCCGTACTGGTTCTGGCACTGATGCTGGTTACTTATATACCTTCCGTAAGCCTAACCCTACCTCGCTTTTTCCTGGGTTACTAATCAGTTCGTTCTGTTTGATTTTATGAGAGCCGATGGCTCTCATTTTTTGAAAGGATTTTTTTAATGAAAACGCTAAAACAATGGCAATTTCAGTCTAATAATGAGCACGAAGTTATTCTTCTCTGCGACAACAAACACTCTCTACATATTTACGTGTTGGAACAGAATGTCATCCGAGTGCTGGTTAAACGAAATCAGAAACTAAGACTTGATCGTACCTGGACAATCAGCCCAAACAGCGCCGATGTCCCTTGGGAAGGTCGCAACAAGCAGGATTTATCCGGTTTTTCTCTACCAGGTTTTGTTCTTGAGCAAAATGACAGCCAAATCCAAATTTCAACTGACCAATTGCGTTTAACCATTAGCCAGCCATTGACCATGGTTTGGGAACATAATCAAGATGGTCAGTGGCTACCGCTGGCTAAAGATCGTAAGACTGGAGCTTATCAGCTGTCGCCCTCTCAGCAAGGTGTGGCACACTTTATTCACCGGGGAGATAACGAACGTTATTACGGTTTGGGCGAGAAAACCGGGAACTTAAACCGTGAAGGTCGCCGCTTTGAAATGCGTAACCTAGATGCGATGGGCTATGATGCCAGCTCTACCGATCCACTGTACAAACATATTCCGTTCTATATTACCCGAACCGAACAAGGTGCAAGCTATGGCTTGTTTTACGATAACCTGGCGAGCTGCTGGTTTGATTTGGGTAATGAACTAGATAATTACCATATTAAATACCGTAGCTACCGGGCTGAAGATGGCGATCTGGATCTGTATTTCATGTATGGAGAGAAAGTTCTTGATGTCACCAAAGCCTTTGTTCGCCTGACTGGCGGCACCCTATTCGGACCAAAATGGAGCTTAGGTTATAGCGGCTCTACCATGCGTTATACCGATGAACCAAATTCGCAAGAGTTGCTGCAAAGCTTTGTTGACCAATGTCAGCAGCATGATATTCCTTGTGATTCATTCCAGCTATCCTCTGGCTATACCTCTATTGGAGATAAACGCTATGTATTTAACTGGAACTACGCCAAGGTTCCTACACCAAATGAAATGTCGGACTATTTCCATCTTCATGGTCTAAAACTGGCGGCTAATATCAAACCTTGCCTGCTTCACGATCACCCGATGTATCAGCAAGTCAAAGAGCAGGGACTATTTATTAAAGACTCTGAAAACGACCAGCCAGAAATTTCTGTTTTCTGGGATGCCGATGGCTCACATCTGGATTTCACAAACCCAGATGCAATCAAATGGTGGCAGAATAATGTTAAGCAGCAACTATTAGAAAAAGGCATCGACTCTACCTGGAACGATAATAATGAGTATGAAATTTGGGATCGTGATGCTCGCTGCTTCGGCTTTGGTAAAGAAATTCCAATTAGCTTGATTCGTCCACTACAGCCATTGCTGATGATGAAAGCATCGTATGAAGCCCAAGTTGAATTTGCACCAAACCTACGCCCTTATTTGATTTCCCGTTCTGGTTGTCCTGGGATGAACCGCTACGTCCAAACTTGGAGCGGCGATAACCGCACCAACTGGAATAACCTGCGCTATAACATCAAAATGGGATTGGGCATGAGCCTGTCCGGTTTATATAACGTTGGCCATGATGTTGGTGGTTTCTCTGGTGACCGCCCGGATCCAGAGTTATTTGCTCGCTGGGTGCAAAATGGCGTAATGCATCCTCGTTTCACCATTCACTCATGGAATGATGACGGTACAGTTAACGAGCCGTGGATGTATCCGAACGTAACACCGATTGTCCGCTCAGCGGTTAAATTACGTTACCGCTTGCTGCCATATATTTACGACGCACTATGGCAAGCACATAACAGCGATGAGCCAATGCTGCGTCCCACTTTCCTTGATCATGAACACGATGAGAAAACGTTCGAAGAATGCGATGACTACTTATTAGGTCAATCTTTACTGGTTGCATCTGTCGTGGAACCGGGACAGCGCCAGCGCGATGTCTATCTTCCGGATAACCAGGTTGGTTGGTACGACTTCTACACCAATCAATGGTTTAGCGGTGCGCAGACCATCACTGTGGATGCACCGCTTGAGCAGATTCCACTGCTGGTTAAAGCTGGTAGTGTGCTGCCATTGAGTCAACGTGAAGCGCATGTTGATATTAAGCAGGATACCTCACGTCAACTCGCTATTTACCCACTGATGGGCAATGGCACAGTAAACTGCTCTATCTTTGATGATGATGGCGAGACGATTGCCCATACCCAAGGGCAATATCTTCAATTCGATATAGAAATGCGCTGCTCAAGTCTACAGATTGAGTTAATCATTGCTCGTCAGGGTGATTTTGTTCCTGCATACAAAGATTTCACTCTGCAATTACCGCATGGCGAAACCCGGACGTTGTTAATCAATGGTCAGACATACCGCAATGGCGATACTTTTGCGATTGCATAAACGCCCAACACAACTCTGTCGCACCGTTATTCCGATGCGGCAGGGTTGGTTTAGAGAACATAGGATAAACAATCAATGAAAAACATTAGCAATAGTGAACTGAATCCGGATATACAACCAGTGGGTTTTGACCGCTCTCGCCTGAAAACTAAAATCGTACACTTGGGTTTTGGTGCATTCCACCGGGCTCACCAAGGCTTATACACCAGCGAACTGGCGCATAAAACGGATAGCGATTGGGGCTATTGTGAAGTTAACCTCTTCGGCGGCGAAGCACTGATTGAAGCGCTGCGCGAGCAAGACCACCTTTACAGTGTCCTGGAAAAAGGCGCTGACGGCAATCAGGCCAAAATCAGTGGTTCTGTAATCGAATCTCTGCATGGTGATCTCGATGGTATCGATGCTGTTTTAAGTAAAATGACCGAACCACAGGTTGCTATCGTTTCACTCACGGTAACCGAAAAAGGATACTGTGCCGATGCCGCAACCGGCAAATTGGATCAGACTAATCCAGCAATTATTGCCGACCTGGCGAACCCACAAGCACCAAAATCTGCGATAGGAGTTATTGTTGAAGCATTACGTTTGCGTAAAGAAACCGGCCTGACTCCATTCACGGTTATGTCCTGTGACAATATCCAGGAAAACGGCCATGTAGCGAAAGCGGCTATTCTGCAATATGCCACTCTGCTTGATGAAACATTAAGCCAGTGGATTGAAGCGAACGTCACTTTCCCTTGTACTATGGTTGACCGAATTGTTCCGGCAGCAACCGAAGACGCGCTGAATGAAATTGCCGATAGTCTTGGTGTGTATGACCCTTGTGGAATTGCCTGTGAGCCTTTCCGTCAGTGGGTAATTGAAGATAACTTTGTTGCAGGAAGACCAGAATGGAATGAAGTCGGTGCTCAGTTTGTTGGCGATGTCGTTCCGTACGAAGAAATGAAATTACGCATGCTTAACGGTACTCACTCATTCCTAGCTTATCTAGGCTACCTAGGCGGATACGCACATATTTCCGATACCATGGCTGATGAGAACTACAAAGCCGTAGCCTATAAAGTCATGATGGAAGCACAAGCCCCAACCCTTTCTATGCCGGAAGGAACTGACTTACAAGGATACGCAGAACGTTTGATTGAACGTTTTGTAAACCCAAGCCTAAAACACCGTACCTGGCAAATCGCGATGGACGGCTCACAGAAAATTCCACAACGCTTTGGTGGCAGCTTGCGGCATCATCTTGCGAATGGCACATCATTTGAACTGATTGCAACCGCAATTGCCGGGTGGATCCGTTATGTCACTGGTATTGATGAAGATGGTCAGCTAATCGATGTCCAGGATCCGATGGCAAATAGACTAGCCGAGTTATTTGCCGAGCATGGCAGTGAGCCATCGGTTGTAAAAACTGTACTTGCCCTGGAATCTATCTTCCCAACCGATATCGGCCAGAATCCACGGGTGGTTGAAGCCGTGACTCAAGCATATCAGAGCCTAGTTAAGCAGGGCGCACGTAAAACAGTTGCAGATTTAAGAGGCTAATATGAAAGCATTTCTATGTGAAGATTTCTTGCTAACCAATGAGACGGCTCGCCGTCTCTATCATGAACACGCAGCCGATCAGCCGATATTTGACTACCACTGTCACCTCAATCCACAGCAAGTTGCTGAGAATCATCAATTTGCCAATATGAGTGAAATCTGGCTTGCTGGAGACCACTATAAATGGCGCGGTATGCGTTCGGCAGGTATTGGTGAACACTACATCACCGGAAAAGCCAGCGACAGAGAAAAGTTTGAGGCCTGGGCGAAAACTGTACCAATGACAATGGGTAACCCTCTTTTTCATTGGACTCATCTGGAATTACGTCGCCCATTTGGCATTACAGGAAAAACCTTATCTCCTGAAACCGCCGAAGAAATCTGGCATCAGGGTAACGAATTGTTGGCACAACCTGAGTTTTCCGCTCGCGGCATTATGCAGCAGATGAATGTGGTAATGGTCGGAACCACCGATGACCCGATTGATTCGCTGCAGTATCATAAAGCGCTAGCGCAAGAAACAGATTTTGGTATCGACGTCTTACCTAGTTGGCGTCCGGACAAAGTATTCAAAATCGAGCTGCCAGGATTTAACGATTATCTACTGACTCTCGCTGAAGCTGCAGATACGGTGATTAATGATTTTCCAAGCTTATTATCGGCTCTGATAAAACGACTTGATCATTTCGATAGACATGGCTGTAAAGCCGCCGATCACGGTATTGAAGTCGTTCGCTACGCCGATATTCCGACTGATGCAGAATTAAGTACCATCATGGCGAAACGTTTAGCTGACCAACCGCTTAGTGAAACAGAAATTGCTCAATTCAGTACAGCTGTGCAAGTGTTCTTAGGTGAACAATACGCTAAACGCCAATGGGTGATGCAGATGCATATTGGTGCACTACGCAACAACAACAGCCGCATGTTTAATCTGCTTGGTCCGGATACTGGCTTTGATTCAATTGCTGACAAACCATTCGCTTTTGAACTGTCACGTCTGCTTGATGCGATGGACAAAAATGATTGCCTGCCTAAAACCATCTTATATTGCCTGAACCCACGCGATAATGAAGTTCTGGCTACGATGATAGGTAACTTCCAGGGTGGTGGTATTGCTGGCAAAGTGCAATTTGGCTCAGGCTGGTGGTTCAACGACCAAAAAGACGGTATGCAGCGCCAACTGGAGCGACTGTCACAATTGGGCTTATTAAGCCAGTTCGTCGGCATGCTGACCGATTCGCGCAGTTTCCTGTCCTATACTCGACACGAATATTTCCGTCGTATTTTATGCAACATGATCGGTACTTGGGTAGAAAACGGTGAGCTACCAAACGATATCAGGTTGTTAGGGAAAATGGTTGAAGATATCGCGTTTAATAATGCCAAACGTTATTTTAAATAGAGGATCTCTGCCGTAATCTAACAATCCGGATAACGTGCCCTAATCGCCAAAAACTCATCAAGATTGTCGAGTAGCAAATCTGTGAGTTGCGGGTCGAACTGTTTACCGCGCTGTTCACTGAAGAAATGACGGACCTGGTCAGCTGGCCAGGTCTGTTTGTAACTGCGCTTGCTCAACAAAGCATCAAATACATCGGCAATGGTGGTAATCCGAGCCAGGATGTGAATCTGCTCGCCGGCTTTACCATCAGGGTAACCTTCGCCATCCCAGCGCTCATGATGTTCTAATGCAATCACTGCCGCATGTTCAAGTAGCTCACCTTCACCACTGCTCAACAATTTAAAACCCTGATAGGCGTGGCTTTTCATCACAGCCCACTCTTCATCATTCAAATCGCCCGGCTTATCAAGAATAGATTCGGGAATA
>QGCX01000331.1_pt1 | contig 9939 bp, 7 predicted proteins | sample 4708031 | NCBI WGS metagenome assembly QGCX01 (sample SAMN08941163, study PRJNA450518) | Sediment metagenome, whole genome shotgun sequencing project. | reverse complement strand
AATTTATTTCTATTTACATTCCAATAGCTAATTCTTTGAGATAAAGATTCAGCAGATAAGTCACTTTGATTGATACATTCTGCGGCACTTTGATTCACCAACCATTGCGCATTTTTTAGCTGCTGTTGATCTTTATGCCACGGGTATGGAATTAATATTCCATAGGCGCCAACAGCAGCCAATTCCGATACAGTCGAAGCGCCACTACGAGCAATAACTAAGTCACACCAATGATAGGCCTTGGCCATATCATCTATAAATTCAACGACTGTAGCCTCAATTTTCAAATTGGCGTAGGCACTGCGCGTTTGATCGACTTTATTTTTACCGGCTTGATGCCAGATATCAATTTCAGAGGATCGATCACACATCGCAATAGCGTCGGGTAGAACTTCATTTAAGGCCTGCGCACCCTGAGACCCACCCAATATTAAAACTTTTAACTTTCTAGCTTCGCCCACTCGTCGTTCACTAGGTTTTGGCAACTGGCAAAGAGCCGACCTTACGGGGTTGCCAACCACCTCATAATTCTCTTTGAAGGTATTTGGAAACGCTTGCAATACCACAGAAGCTTTCTTTTCTAGCTTGCTATTGGTAAGTCCGGCAACGCCATTTTGCTCATGCAGAACCAAAGGTATATTAAGCAAGCTAGCAGCCATACCTCCTGGCGCTGATGCATAACCACCAAAACCAATCACAAGATCTGGTTTTTCGCGCTTAAAAAATAAAAGACAACCAACAAAAGCCCGTAGTAAATTAATTGGCGTCATTAACTTTCTAAGCCTACCGCCATGCCAAGCAGTCACTGGTAGTCCTAAAAACTCAAAACCTAATTTCGGTACTAATTGACCTTCCATCCCACGCCGCGAACCTAGCCACCGAACGTTGTATTGTTGAGCAATCAACTGCTCTGCAACCGCTGCCGCTGGGAAAATATGTCCACCCGTCCCGCCGGCCATAATCATGATTTTTTTCATGCACCAGCCTCCATGCGAAGGGTTTCACTGTAAATTCGATTAACCATTGCTAATAAAGAGATACTAACAATTAGACTGGTACCTCCGGCGCTAATAAATGGCAAAGTTAAACCTTTTGTTGGTAGTAATCCGGTATTCACACCAACGTTAATAAACGCTTGCATTGAGAATAAAATACCAATTCCGTAACTGGTGAAGGCACCAAACAAGTTCCCTTTCAATTCAGCTAAGCGGCCAATCTTAAAAATCCGGCTAATCATCAAGGCATACAAAGCAATTAATATAACAATACCGATAAGCCCTAACTCTTCAGCAATAATGGCAACAATGAAATCGTTATGCGCTTCAGGTAGGTAAAATAATTTTTGCATTGAATTACCCAAACCAACACCCGTCCATTCACCTCGACCAAAAGCAATCAGTGACTGAGTAAGTTGGTAGCCACTGCCATAGACATTTTCTTCTGCCCAAGGGTTTCGAAATGCCAGTAGCCGCTGCACTCGGTAAGATTCAGACAGCGCCATAACACCGACAGCTCCGACTGCAGCAAACATTGCCAAAAAAAACTGACCGGCCTTAACGCCGCCGAGAAACAACATTCCTAATATAGTGCCTAAGATCACAACAACCGAGCCGAAATCAGGTTCCATTAACAATAAAACCACTACAAACGCGAGCACCATCACGGGCTTTAAAAAACCAGACCAAGTGCTAATCACTTCGCTGCGTCGACGAACCAAATACGCGCTCACATAAAGAATCATGCCGACTTTAGCCAACTCAGAAGGCTGAAAACCGACCGGCCCCAAATTAATCCAACGACGCGAACCTTTGATTTCTTGCCCAATACCAGGAAACAACACCAACGCCAATAATAGAAATGCCACTAACAATATTATTGCGCTATTGGCGCGCCATATATTCATAGGTACAACAGTAATGACTGATGCAGCCATAAATCCAATCGCCATATAAACCGCGTGCCTTACTACAAAGTGATACGGTACACCAAATAGCTGTTCACTCACGTCAATACCAGCAGAGGCAATCATAACTAAGCCGAATAACAGCAACGCAGCACAACTGCCTAATAAAACGACATCAGGTTGCCAAATAGGTTGATAGCTCGCGGAAAGGCGATCAGTCATTACAGGCAGAGGTTTTGCAATCGTCATGCTATGCCCTCCAGCCACTGGTTAAAAACTTCACCTCTATGCTCAAAGTTTTTGAATTGATCAAAACTGGCGCATGCGGGAGACAACAACACTACGTCCCCACCGACTGCATTCTTTTGCGCTTCATTCAGCGCATCGACCATAGTGTCAACCACAATGCTTTGCGGTATTAAATCTTTAAATAGATGTTTATCTTCACCAAACGCAAACACCAATTTACAACTTTCGATAACAACTTGACGTAACGGACTTAACTCCTGATCTTTACTTTGACCACCTAATAACAAAATAATTTTTTTGTCTGCACCATTATGTAAACCAGTAAGAGCCGCAACGGTAGAACCAACATTTGTCGCTTTTGAGTCGTTAAAATATCGAACACCGACCGCTGATTCTTTAATTAACTGACATCGATAAGGAAGCCCTTTAAAGTTTTTAAGTGTCTCCAACGTCGATTCCCTATCATTGCCAATTGCATCAGACAACGCTAAAACTACAAGCGCATTTAAAGCGTTATGCATACCCTTCAATGATATGTCCGATACCTTGACAACAGGGTCAGTACCTTTCGCTAAAAATGCACCCTCGGGAAGCTCTAATATTCCATAATCATTAATATCTGGTTTAGAATTTCCGAAACTACGAACAACTACAGAATCAGGAACCAAAGCACTGGTGAGCATGTCATCTCGATTAACCAAAACATATTTAGCACCTGAATATATTTTTTGCTTTGCTAGATGGTATTCAATCATGGATGGATAACGATCCATGTGATCTTCAGATATATTTAAAATGGTCGCAAAATCAGCCGAAAGCTTCGAAATCAATTCCAATTGAAAGCTCGATACTTCCAACACCGCGATATCGTAAGGCTGGCCAATAGCATCAAGGACCGGCAAGCCAATATTACCGGCAACCAAAACCTTTTGGCCGCCATTTTTCAAAGCATCGCCCAGCCACTGAGTCACTGTTGACTTAGCATTTGAACCAGTAATAGCAACTACTTGACCATCAAATTCATTTAGGAAAAATTCAATATCACTGGTAATTTCAACACCCTGATTGATTGCTTTTTGAATAACAGGAGTTGCCAGTGGTACACCTGGGCTCATCACTAGTTTAGTTGCGTTTAAAATGACACTTTCTGAAAAGCCACCCATATGATATTCAACTTGGGCACAGTCACGCTTCAATTGTTCCAAACCTGGAGGATTGGTACGACTATCAACAACTGACACCCGCTTACCCTGTGCGCATAAATATCGCACGCACGATATTCCCGTCAGCCCGAGGCCAACGACAACATACTTGGTATCAGTTGAAATAATAGTCATTAACGAATCTTCAATGTAGCTAAACCAATTAACACCAAAATCACAGTAATAATCCAAAATCGAACAATCACTCGTGGTTCTGGCCAACCTTTTAATTCATAGTGATGGTGCAGAGGCGCCATTCTAAATATTCGTCGTCCGGTCAATTTAAATGAAGCGACTTGTAAGATCACCGATACTGTTTCTGCGACAAACACACCACCCATAATAAAAAGCACTAACTCTTGGCGTACGATTACTGCGATTACGCCAAGGGCGCCACCAAGCGCTAAAGAACCGACATCACCCATAAATACCTGAGCTGGATAAGTGTTAAACCACAAAAAACCTAATCCAGCACCCACCAATGCGGCACAAAAAACCATTAATTCACCCGTTCCGGCAACGTAGGGGATTTGAAGGTACTCTGAATAAACAGAGTTGCCCGTAACATAAGCAAAGACACCTAAAGCACCGCCCACTAAAACCGTAGGTAAAATTGCAAGGCCATCTAAACCATCCGTTAAATTGACAGCATTGGATGTTCCAACAATTACAAAATAGGTCATAGCTATCGACAACATACCGAGAGGAATCGCCACATCTTTAAAAAAGGGCACAAACAAAGTCGTTTCATTTGCTGACGTCGCTGATGCAAATAACACAACCGCCGCGGCAAGCCCAATAAAAGACTGGCAGAGATATTTTGCTTTTGCTGAAAGCCCTTTAGAATTTCGCTGAATTACTTTTCGGTAATCATCAACCCAGCCAATACAGCCAAAACCAGCAGTCACAAGTAGGGTTACCCACACATATAAATTACTTAAATCAGACCAAAGCAACGCTGAAGTAATAACTGATAATATAATAAGCGCTCCGCCCATCGTTGGCGTACCAGCTTTTGATAAATGACTTTGCGGGCCATCACTACGTACCGATTGCCCAATTTGATAATGCTTCAATAATGAAATTAATTTTGGGCCGAAGATCAAAGATACTGCGAGCGAGGTCAAAACTCCAAAAATAGAGCGCAAGGTAAGGTATTGGAGCACACCAAAGCCAGCATCAAATTGTTCCAAAAAAGGCGTTAACCAAACAAACATTAATTATTCCTTCTTAGCGCATGCACTATGCGCTCCAGTCCTGCACTACGAGAACCTTTCACAAGTACCGCCGTATCTTGTTCAAGTTTCGCCGGAATCACCGACAATAAATCTGATATTGAATCAAAGTGAAGCCCACCAAAACCATCAGCGATAAGCGAAGCATTTGCGCCAACAGTCCAAACCGCAGCTACACGCCCCTTTGCATATTGACCAACAGATCGATGTAATTTTTCACTATCTTCGCCTAACTCAGCCATGTCACCAGCGATCAATAATGTATCTCCACCGATAGTAGACAAGACATCGATTGCAGCCATATAGGAAGCTGGGTTGGCGTTATATGCATCGTGAATTAATACACCACCATGATTAGACTTTACTGGTTGCAACCGACCCTCTTCTGGTTGCATTGCACTAAGACCTTCAGCTATATCAATCGGTGAAATTCCAGCCATCCAGGCAGTCGCAGCAGCGGCAGCAGCATTTAACGCCATGTGCTCACCAAGCATTGCCCAACTCACTGCGATATTGCCATCGGGTAGCGACAGTGAGAAGTCACTGCCAAAACCATCACTACTGAAACTCAACAAACATACATCGGCATCGGTATGGCGGCCAAAGGTTACAATATTTCGATCACCGACCTGCTTAATCCATTGATTAAAATTAGGGTCGTCTTTATTTAAAATACAACCACCATCAATACGAGTGGTTTCAATAATTTCGCCTTTAGCTTTTCGAACACCATCGACGCCGCCAAAACCTTCGGCGTGGGCTAAACCTGCATTTAATAGCAGACTAATGTGCGGTTTCGAAAAAGAACCTAACCATTGAATTTCACCAGGCGCATTTGCACCTAACTCTAATAGCACCCGCTGATGCTCATCACCGATTCTAAACCAAGTTTTTGGCACTCCAATATCGTTATTGAAATTCCCTTGGGTCGCTAAAAGGCCCGGCTGGAAAGACATGATCCGCTCAAGCATGGCACGAGTAGATGTTTTACCCGCGCTACCCGTTAATGCCACAACTTGACCCGTAAAGTGATCGCGTAAATAGCCAGCCAAAAAGCCTAAAGATTTGCGCGTATCAGAAACAACAATTTGAGCAACAGTCACATCATATAAATAGTGATCAACGACAACCGCGACAGCACCGTTTTCAATAGCAACGTTCACATAACTGTGACCATCAAAATTATCACCACTTAAAGCAACATAGATATCGCCGGTAGCTATTGACCGGGTATCAGTAGAGACATTACCAATAATCTGATCGTCACCGAATAGCTCCCCATCACATAACGCCGCCCATTGGCTAAGCATCGGATCAGTCCACATCACGATTCTCCTGCCAATTAAACACGGCTTCCTGATCAGAAAATGGATGCTTCACACCATCTATTTCCTGATAGTCTTCATGTCCTTTTCCTGCAATCAAAATCACATCATTTGTTTCGCAGGAATCCAATGTTTGAGTAATTGCCATGTCTCTGGCTGCAATAATGACCTTATCTTTTATGTTTTCAAAACCGTCGCAAATATCGGCGATAATCTGTTGTGATTCCTCAGTTCTTGGGTTGTCATCCGTAACCACAACAAAATCAGCGTATTGCTCAGCAACTTTAGCCATTTGTGGGCGTTTACCACCATCGCGATCACCGCCACAACCAAAGATAACTCCCAATCGACCATTGACATGATCGCGACAGGCTTGTAACGCCTTTGCCAAAGCATCAGGCGTATGAGCATAATCAACGACAACAACCGGTGCATACTTCAGCCGAATCATTTCCATACGTCCTTTGACGGGACTGCAATTAGAAATAATTCTTGCGGCCGTATTCAGCGGTACACCTTCGGCCAGTAGTACTGCAAATGCAGCCAAGGCATTACTTAGATTAAACCGCCCAAACAACCTTAAATTCAATTCAACACTGCCATCTGGCGTATTAACTGTTGCGTCAATACCTGCTTCATGAGTGCGTATATTCGTTGCATGAATATCTGCAAGCTGATCAATTCCGTAGGTATAGATCCGCTCCGCGATTATTGAATCGAGATGCGTTTGTGCCCAAGCGTCATCTAAATTAACCACCGCATTTTTAAGATTTGGCCACTGCATTAATTTCCATTTTGCGTCGCCATAAGCTTCCATAGTTTTATGGTAATCTAGATGATCGCGACTCAAATTAGTGAACACTGCAGTTGAGAACTGAACGCCAGTGACTCGTCCCTGATCCAAGCCATGAGAAGATACTTCCATCGCGCAATAATCAGCGCCTTGTTGCTTTTGACGACTAAGCTCATTATGCAAACGAATCACATCAGGTGTCGTATTAAGCGTTTGCGTTAATTGGCCCCACAACCCCTGACCATTAGTTCCGATAATTCCACAGCGCTTACCTAAATAATCCATCGATTGAGCAATGTACTGGCAAGTAGATGTTTTACCATTAGTACCAGTAATGCCGATCACCTTCATAGCAGAGGCAACTGCACCATAAAAAAGATGGGATAGTTCACCCAGCTTTTCTTTTAAACCTTCAACAACACACACCGGCACTTCAGACTTGACATGCGAAATTTGACGTTCACATAAAACCGCAACCGCACCATTACTGATAGCATCTTCAATGAAATCATGACCATCAGCGGTAAAACCTTTTAGCGCAATAAAAATTGAACCCTTGGTTACTTCTCGGCTATCGACCGTCAGGTCAATTGCCTTTACGCCGGCCAATTGCGTACAACTCGGCAACCAATCAAGCATTGAAATCATTTCGCCTCCCGTGCAGCAATTAAAGGTGAATGATCTGGTGGTACATCTAACAATGGCAATGCCTGAGTCATAATTCCTTTAAACACGGGTGCTGCGACCTCGCCGCCATAGTAAGCATCTGCCGGTGGCTCATTAATCACCACAACGGTTACGATTTCCGGATTATCTGCTGGAGTAACGCCAACAAAAGAGGACACATATTTTGCATCTTCATAACCGTCACTCCCCACTTTATGACTCGTCCCTGTTTTACCTGCAACAGAATACCAATCCAGCTTCGCTCGACTGGCGGTACCACCAGGCTCTACAACCGTTTTCATCATGTTAATAACAGCATGTGCCGATTGAGCAGAAACTACCTGTAACCCGGCATCAAACGTTGGAACGTCTTTTATCAATTTAGCATTCACACGCTTACCGTCATTTGCCAAAGTAGCGTAAGCTTGCGCCAACAATAACGGGGTAGTTGAAATGCCATAACCATAGGCCAAAGCACCCTGGGTAACTTCATCCCATCGCATTGGGCTTGGCAAAGAACCAGAAGCCTCACCTGGGTAACCGATACCCGCAGTCTCACCCAACCCAAAGTTGTATAAGGTCTGCCAAAAATTATCTCTATCCAGGTTTTTCGCTATTTTAACAATGCCAACGTTGCTTGATTTTTTAATAATTTCAGTCGCGGTTAATGTTCCGTAATCTCTAAAGTCACGAATCGAAAAACGCCCCAAACGCAAACGACCGGGACTGGTATTTATTTTTGCATTAGGCGTAACAATTCCGGCATCCAATGCAATAGCCATGGTTAACGGTTTCATGACCGAACCTGGCTCAAACAAATCGGTAATGGCACGATTTCTAAGTGCTTCAGGGTTTAATGTAGAACGGTCATTAGGGTTATATCCGGGCTGATTAACTAAGGCTAAAACCTCACCAGTCTTTACATCCATCATAACAACGGAGCCTGACGAGGCTCCGCTTTTTGCGATCATTTCTTTCAGCTCTCGATAGGCTAAATATTGTAATCGCAAGTCGATAGTTAAACTTAAATTACTGCCCGGTTGAGCAGCCTTCAACTCTCCGACATCACGCACAGATCGACCAAGCAAATCTCGAATAACTTCTTTTTTCCCTGGAGACGAAGACAACTGACTATTAAACGCCAACTCTATTCCTTCTTGCCCCTGATCATCCACACCGGTAAAACCAACGATATGCGCTGCAACTTCTCCTGCCGGATAATAACGCTTATATTCTGACTGACCATAAACACCCGTTAAATCCAAATCCAAAACAAGCTGGGCTTGCTCTGGTGTCAACTGTCGGCGGATATACATAAATGCTCGATGAGAATTCGCTCGATTCAATAGCGTTTTTTCGCTGACACCAGACGCAGCTGCCAACTGCGGGATATCGGATTTATTTAATTCACGCGGGTCAGCCCAAAGAGATATGACTGGCGTACTTACCGCTATTGGCTTGCCGTATCGATCTGTCAACATTCCTCTAGGCGCGTTAACCACAACGACTCGCTGCCATCGAGATGTACCCTCTGAGATAAGAAAGTCTTTTTGCAAAACCTGCAAATACACCACGCGCCAAACCGTTACTAGCAATAAAGCCAGCAAAGCGACTTGAACTGTAATGTAGCGCCAACGGGTTTGCAGCATCAGTAACCTTATCCTTTATTTCAATGTTGCCATTTCTTTAATATTATTAACGTCAGGTAAAACCATGCCTAACTGCTCTCTTGCAATTCGCTCTACTCTTGAAGGTGAAGAAAACGCACTTTCCTCCAAAAGCAACTTACCCCACTCTTCCTGCATCAGTCTTTGCTCGCCTCTAAGCTGTTCCAACTGAGAAAACTGACGCCGAGTTTGATAAGTGACTCCGATAATCCCAAACGTGGTCACCAAAACAACACACACCTCGACAACCAAAACACTCCAAGACGCCACAGTGTTTTTCATAACTATAATTTTTCCGCAATCCGCAATGACGCACTGCGAGACCGTACATTCACTTTCACCTCTGCAGCCGAAGGTTTTACGGCCTTACCAATCGAACGCATCGATTTAACAATATCTTCTTCACGAATAGGCAAACCAGGTGGTAACTCAGGACCTTTGGATTGCAGACGAATAAACTGCTTAACTGCACGATCTTCTAGACTATGAAATGAAATCACCGCTAACCGACCATGGGCTTTCAATACCGATAGCGAAGCTGACAAAACCTGTTCAAGCTCCGTCAATTCACCATTAATAAAAATGCGAATTGCCTGAAATGATTTTGTCGCTGGATGCTTTTTATGATCCCACTTAGGGTGCGAAGCCTTTATGACTTCCGCCAACTGCAATGTTGTATCAATTGACTTGTTATTTCGGGCATAAACAATCCCTTTGGCGATGCGCCTACTAAAACGCTCATCGCCATACTTAAATAGCACGTCAGCTAACTCATCTTCACGCACAGTAGCCAACCATTGAGCAGCACTTTGGCCTGCATCCGGATTCATACGCATATCCAGCGGGCCGTCCGCCATAAAACTAAAGCCACGACTCGCATCATCGAGTTGTGGTGACGA
>QGCX01000330.1_pt1 | contig 10003 bp, 9 predicted proteins | sample 4708031 | NCBI WGS metagenome assembly QGCX01 (sample SAMN08941163, study PRJNA450518) | Sediment metagenome, whole genome shotgun sequencing project. | reverse complement strand
CCGTGGACCGCCTCGATCCGGGCGAGATCGTCCGGCCCGCCGAGTTTCAGCTTCAGCAGCCGTCCTTGTGTCGTCTTCGCGGCCGCCGCCATGGCGTCCGGCGTGTCGAGGCTGACGGTGACCGCAGTTTCGACGGGCTTCGGTTCCGGCAGGCCTGCCAGTTGCCAGACGGGCTTGCCCGCCAGCTTCGCTTCCAGGTCCAACATGGCGCAATCGACCGCGCAGCGCGCTGCACCGGCAGGCATGAGGGATTGGAGGTCTTCGCGGCTGAGGCCGGACTCGATTGCGCTGCGGGCGGATTCGATGGCGGAGGTGACACTTTCGACGGTTTCGCCATAGCGCGCGTAGGGTACGCTTTCGCCGCGGCCTGTGGCGCCGTTTTCGGAAAGCGTGACGCGAACTGTCTCCGCGCTGGTCTTTGCCCCCCGGGAAATGGTAAACGCCGTTCTCAGGGGTGAGGAAATCGCTGAAATTTCAAGGTTTCGATTGCCCATGTCCGATCCTGAACGATAAAATTTCACCGATCCTGCTTCGCTGTCCTTAAGCATGTTTTGCTAGTGGTGGAAGGCTAGTTGCCACAGATGCCAGTTACGACTGCCCCCGGTTTCGCGCTTGAGAACAGCGGCGAACAAGCCACCCTCCGCCTGACGGGGGACTGGACAGCCATGACCATTCACCTGCTGGATGATGACCTGGCCGGACTAAAGCATGACCATGCCGTGCTTGTGGATGTCTCCGGACTGACCCGGATCGACACCGCTGGCGCCTTCCTGATCGACCGCACGCTGCGCGCTGCGCCGGAGGGGTCAGCCCTGACCGGAACGAACGACGTCGCCCGGAACCTTATCGACCAGGTTCATGCCGTGTCCGATCCGGTGCCCCCGGCAAAAGCGCCGGACCATGGTTTCGTCGCCCTGCTGGAGCGGACGGGGCGCGGCTTTGTCGGCGTCATGTCGGAAATCTTCCAGACCCTCGCTTTCCTGGGCGAGACGATCGTGACGACGCTGCGGCTGCTGATGCGGCCATGGAAACTGCGCTGGACCTCCATCGTTGCGGTGATGGAGGAGGCGGGCCTCGACGCGATGCCGATCATCGCCTTCCTGTCCTTCTTCGTCGGCATGGTGGTGGCCTATATCGGCGCGACGACGCTCCGGGATTTTGATCTCGAAATCTACACGGTCGAACTGATCGGCTATTCGATGCTGCGCGAGTTTGGCGTGGTGCTGACAGGCATTGTGCTGGCGGGGCGGACGAACTCGTCCTTCACCGCCCAGATCGGCACGATGAAGATGCGCCAGGAAATCGATGCCATGCAGACGCTTGGCCTGAAGCCGATGGACATCCTTGTGGCGCCGCGCATCATCGCGCTCCTGCTGATGACCCCGGCGCTGACCTTTGTGGCCACGCTGGCCGGGATTGCCGGCGGGGTTGTGGTGGGCTGGTCCTCGCTGGATATCAATCCCGGCGTCTTCCTTGACCGCCTGCGCAATTCCGTGCCGCTGGAGCATTTCTGGGTCGGCCTGTCCAAGGCGCCCGTGTTCGGCTTTGTCGTGACACTGATCGCCTGTCGGCAAGGGCTGAATGTCGGCGGCAGTGTCCAGTCCCTGGGCAATGCGACGACGACGTCCGTGGTGCAGGGCCTGTTCGCCGTCATCGTGCTCGATGCCATCTTCGCCATTCTCTACATGGAGCTTGGCATATGACGGACGACATCATCATCCGCATCCGGGACCTGAAGACCGCCTATGGGACCCATGTCGTGCACGAGCATCTGGACCTCGACATCCGCCGGGGCGAAATCATCGGCGTGATCGGCCCGTCGGGCTGCGGCAAGTCCGTCCTGCTGCGCGCGATCACGGGCCTCAAGGAATTTGCCGAGGGCAGTATCGAAGTGTTCGGGGAGCGGCTGGAAACGCTGGACGAGGCGGAGCGGGCCGATGTCGAACAGCGCTGGGGCGTGATGTTCCAGGATGGCGCCCTGTTTTCGAACCTCACCGTGCGCGAGAATGTGGAAGTTCCGATGAAGGAGCACACGCAGCTCGCGCCGGACCTGCGCCACCAGCTGGCCGACATGAAGATCCGCATGGCCGGCCTCAGCGCCGAGGCGAGCCCCAAATACCCGTCTGACCTGTCCGGCGGCATGCGCAAGCGCGCGGCCCTGGCACGCGCCCTGGCGCTGGACCCGGAACTCCTGTTCCTGGATGAGCCGACGGCAGGCCTCGATCCGATTACGGCGGAAAAGTTCGATGCGCTGATCCGCAGCCTGCAACAGGCATTGGGCCTCACCGTCTTCCTTGTCACGCATGATGTGGATACGCTGCATGCGACCTGCGACCGGATCGCCGTGCTGGGAGAGAAACACGTGCTGGCAGTTGGCACGATCGAAGAACTACGTGCGTTCGATCATCCGTGGGTGCAGGAATATTTCTGCGGCCCGCGGGGACGCGCGGCAACGGGACACTAGAAAGGGGGCCCGGAGCGATGGAAACGCGAGCGAATTATGCCGTCATCGGCGCTTTTGTCATTGTCGCAACGCTGGCCGTTGCAGCCTTTGTGCTGTGGCTCGGCCAATCCCAGTTCCAGCGGGACTACAAGGCGTATGATATCGTCTTTGAGGGCCCGGTGTCGCTCGAAGACGGATCGGCGGTGCGGTATATCGGCATCAAGGTCGGCGAAGTCTCGACCGTGCGGATCGACCGGGCCGACCCGTCCAAGGTGCGCGCGCGTATCCGGATCGACCGCGAGACGCCCGTGAAAACGGACTCTACCGCGTCGATCCAGCTGGCCGGTATTACGGGGGTGACCTTCGTCCAGATCAGTGCCGGCTCGCCCACCGCCCGCCTGCTGGAAGCGAAGCCCGGAGAACCCGTGCCGGTGATCAAGGCGGAAAAGACCCAGCTGGACCAGCTGGTCGCCGGCGGCGCGCAGGTGCTCGGCCAGGCGAACGACACGATGGAGCGGGTCCAGAAGCTGCTGACGGATGAGAACATCGACTCGATCCATGTGTCGCTGAAGAACATTGAAACCATCACCACCAAGCTTGCGGCCGACGACGGCCTGATCGACCGGGCGACGGGGACGATGCAGGACGTGTCGCGTGCCAGCATAGAGTTTGCGTCCGCTTCGGAGTCCGTCGCGTCGTTCAGCGCGAATGCCGACAGCCAGCTGGCCGGCCTTTCCGGGCAGCTCGACGACCTTCTGACGGAAGTGGAGAATGTCATCGGCACCGCCGACGCCGTGATGTCGCAGGGCAAGATCACGGTGGACGTGGTCAACACGCTGCTGGAAGGCCCGGCGACGGGCGTGGTTGAAGATTCCAGACTTGCCGCGCAGGATCTCCGTATCCTGATCAGCCGTATGGACCGGCTGACACGCGAACTCGAACAGAACCCGCAAAGCATGCTTGTCGGGGAACCGGTTCCTTATGAGGACAAACGCTGATGATCCGCTCGATATCCCTAGCCTTCGCCATGACCGCGCTGTCCGCCTGCGTGAGCGTATTGCCGGAGCCGGAAATACCGGACGGCCTCTACCGGTTTGGCGCGATGACCGAGACCTATTCGGTCGAGACGGTCGTGGCCGTGCGGGAGCCTGAAGCCTCCCGTCTGTTCGGCGGGCGCGTGATTGCGTCTGAGGACAGCGCCGGTGCCCTGCGCCTCGTGCGCGGTGTGGAGTGGGCGGATAGCGCTACGCGCCTGATGCAGGTGGCGGTGCTCGATGCACTGGACGATGACGGAGCAGGGGTCGCCGTGGCGCTGGAGACCGGCGCCCGTGCGGACTATGAACTCGTGTGGCGGATCGAAGACTTCACGCTGGCGGGCACGCTCGCCCGTTGCGACCTCGAAGCGACGCTTGTCGAGGCGGCTACGCGCAAGGTCGTCGCGCAGACAAATGTGACGTCATCGGCAAGCGCCAACGCGTCCTCAGCTGAGTCCCGCGCGCTCGCGCTGGCCGAAGCAGGCCGGGCCTGCGTCGCGCAGGTGGCGGGGTTCGTTTCCGAAAAGGCCGCAGCCGCCGAACCAGAGGCCTGATCGGGCGTCAGGCCTACAGCTTGCAGGTGCGGATGCCGAGCAGGGTGTAGACCGGGCAGGTGCCGACCAGTCCGGTCAGCAATGGTACGAGGCCGATCCAGCCCCAGGGCGTTTGCGGTCCGACGAAAACGATGGCGATCAGCGCCAGGCCCACAAGGACGCGCAGAACGCGGTCGATGGTGCCTTCATTGGTCTTGAACATGGCAGGCTCCTCCAGAAGGGTGGAAGCTTATTATACCATAATTTGAAGGCCATACGTAAAAACCCCGGCCAGTTTAACCGGCCGGGGTTTTTCTGATTTCGTCTGAAGCGCCGGATCAGCCGCTTTTCAGTTCGTCGAACGGCTTGTCCTTGTCGACGCGGACATCCTGCGGCAGGCCCAGGACGCGCTCGGCAATGATGTTCTTCAGGATTTCGTCCGTGCCGCCAGCAATGCGCAGGCCGGGGGCCCACATGAAGCTCTGCTGGAAGATCGCATCGGACGGCATCCGGTCGGTCTCGTTGATGATGCCGTAATGGTCCTGCATCTCGATGGCCGAGTTACAGATATCCTGCAGGTGGTTGGCCGTGATGATCTTGCCGATCGAGTTTTCCGGTCCCGGCGTCTGGCCGCGGGACAGCGCGGTCTGGGTGCGGAACTTGGTCAGCTTGTAGCCCTGTGCAGCGACATACCAGTCGGCCAGCTTCTCGCGGAAGGCCTGGTCCGTCATCGAACCGTGATCGCGGGCATAGTCCATGATCTCGGCCCAGTCCGGACCGGGAGAGCCGCCGACGGCAAGACGTTCGTTCATCAGGGTGACGAGGGCCACTTTCCAGCCTGCGCCGACATCGCCGAGGCGATCCTTGTCCGGGATGCGGACGTCGGTGAAGTAGACTTCGTTGAACTCGCGGCCGCCGGATGCCTGGTGGATCGGGCGGACTTCGACGCCGGGCTGTTTCATGTTCACGATGAACATGGTCAGGCCCTTGTGCTTCGGCACTTTCGGGTCCGTCCGGACAAGGAGGATGCCATAGTCGGAGTAGTGGGCGCCCGACGTCCAGACTTTCTGGCCGTTGATGACCCATTCGTCGCCATCCTTGACGGCGCGGGTCTTCAGGCCTGCCACGTCAGAACCGGCGGACGGTTCGGAGAACAGCTGGCACCAGATTTCCTCGCCCATCAGGGCTTTCTGGACATAGCGTTCCTTGTGCTCGTCCGACCCGAAGGCGATGACGGTCGGAACGCACATGCCGAGGCCGATGGCGAACGGGCCGGTCGGCGCGTCGAATTTCGACTCTTCCTGGCCCCAGATGACGTTCTGCATGGCTGTGCCGCCACGGCCGCCCCATTCCTTGGGCCAGGTGATCTGCGCGAACTTGTTTTCGGCCTTGGTCTTCTGCCATTCCTTGGCTTTATCAAGCATGTTCGCGCGGTTGCGGCTGGCTGGCGCCGAGCCCTTGGGTTTCAGGTGCTGTTCAAGGAAGGCGCGCGCCTCTTTGCGGAACGCGGCTTCTTCGGGTGTGTCGTTGAAGTCCATGATGTTTCCTCCTTAGGCGGCGTTTTTCTGCTCGAGAGCACGCACGAGTTTCTCTTTCCAGACCTTCGGTCCGCCAGCCTGAACGGCCAGCAGCTTGGCGCGGCGGTAGTAGAGGTGGCAGTCCACCTCCCAGGTGAAGCCCATGCCGCCATGGGTCTGGATGTTCTCTTTCGAAGCGAACCAGAAGGCTTCCGACGCGGCCACACGGGCGGCGGCAGCGGCTTCCGGCATTTCCGGGGCATCGGTCGACAGGGCCCAGGCGCCGTAGAAGCAGTTCGAACGGGCAACTTCGTTCTTAACATACATCTCGGCCAGCTTGTGCTTGATGGCCTGGTAGCCGGCGATCGGACGGCCGAAGGCGTAACGCTCCAGCGAGTATTCCTTCGCCATTTCCAGCGCGCGGGAGGCCCCGCCCAGCTGTTCGAAGGCGAGCAGCACGGCGACCTTGTCCATCAACTGGTCATTCAGGCCTGCGCCTTCGCCAGCGCCGCCGAGGCGGACGCCCGGTGTCTTGTCGAAGGTCAGCTCGGCATGGCCGCGCGTCGGGTCGAGCGTGGAGAGCGGCTTGCGCGTCACGCCTGCGCCGGACAGGTCGACCAGGACGAGGCTGGCGCCCGATCCTTCCTTTGCCAGCACCACGGCGTGGGTGGCAATGCCGCCATCGGTGACCGGGATCTTGGTGCCGGAGACGGTGGACCCGTCAAACGTGGTTTTCAGGCTGGCCGGATCGGGACTGCCGGGGCCTTCGCTGGCCGCGTAGCAGCCGATGACCTCACCCGCGACGATGCGCGGCAGGATATCGTTCTTCTGCTCATCGGAACCGGCAAGCTTCACCGCTTCGGTGAGGAAGTAGGCCGTGGACGAGAAGGGGACCGGCGCCAGGACGCGGCCCATTTCTTCGGCCAGCACGCACATTTCCAGCATGCCGAGGCCGAGGCCGCCCTGTTCTTCCGGGACAGCCGTGCCCAGCCAGCCCATTTCCACGATTTTCTTCCAGAGGCCTTCCGAATAGGCCTGGTCGTCATCGTTCAATACCTCGCGCACCACTGGAATGGCGCTCTCGGCTTCGAGGAATTTCCGCGCCTCGCCGGCGAGGAATTTCTGGTCTTCCGAAAAATCGAAGTTCATGAGTTGATGGCCTCCCTTCGCCCTTTGTACGGGCGTGATTACGTTTTCGGATTGGAAAATAGCGCGCTTTACGTGCACGGAAAGCCGTGACCCGGCGGAAAGGTGCCGCAAGGTTTTGCGTAAAATTTCCCCCATAGGCTTCACGGCGTGGAAATCATGGGATGTCAGGCTGTACGGCTACAGGAGAGTCTCCATGGCCAAAGCCCTTTTTCACAAGATGCAGCGTGTCTACGTGAAGCCGGTCGGCACCTGGGCGCTTGTCGAACAGGTGATCCCGCATTGGGTCAAGGATGTCGCCGAGCCCTTGAAGGTCACCTATGAGTGCGGGCTTGGCCGTCAGTTCCAGGCGAGCGAACTGGTGTCCGAACAGGCCATGCATGGCGATGCGCCGTCCGACCATGACGATGACCTGCTGCATGAGCACTGGCGCATTGGCCGGCGGTCGACCAAGTGGCGCACGGCAATGGGACATCATTCCGGCGACAATCTGGGCACCTTTCCGGTGGTCCTGACCGATGAAGGCGATGCCGGCGGCTGGCGGGTCAATCCGGCCGATTTCGACCGGGACCCCAATCGGGTGGAGTATCAGGCCCGGATGATGGTGCAGACACCCGACCTGCTGCGCATTGCCCGCAGGATTGCGGAAGTCGCGGCTGACAATCCGGACTCGTTTCCGGAAGACCTTGTGCCGGTGGCGAAACAGTGCGCGACGATCCTGCGCTATGTCTACCAGTTGAACGACGCGCCGGACACGGTGGCGGCCGAATAGGCCTTCAGCGCCGAAGGGCCAGTGCGACGCCCGTGCCGAACCCGGCGCCCAGAATGTTGGCGACTTCATCCAGCACGGAGAAATCCCGGCCCGTCGGGGCGAGGGCCTGCGCGACCTCCATCAGGGCGCCATACCCGATTGTAATGAGGAAGGCCTGCAAAGCCCGGCCTGGCCCGAAGGCAATGGCCATGGCGCCGCCGAGGCTGCCATAGGCAAGGAAGTGTTTCACCTTGTCCGGCCCTTCGACGGGCGGAAGGCCATTCGACGGAGCCAGCGACAGGACCGCGATCACGATCAGCAGGCCGATCGTCGCGAGGGTCGCAAACCGGCGCATGGCGGCGGATCGGAAAAACTGGCTCATCTGATCGGGTTCCCTGTCCTGTTGCACGTCAAAACCGGCCGCGCATGCGCTGGCAGCGTTCCGGCCCTCGACGTGCCTCTCCCCATTTCCTATGTCCATTGAAGCGATTGCCAAGCCCCCGGAGCCATCATGCGAACCGAAACCCCCGTTTCCGTCCAACTTTCCGACTACAAACCCTATCCGTTCGAAGTCGAGCAGGTGAACCTGCGCTTCGATCTCGATCCGGATAAGACGAAAGTCCGCTCGGAACTGAAGATCCGCCGCACGGGTGATGGAGGGGCCGCGCTGGAACTGGACGGGGAAGGGCTGAAGCTCCTCTCGATTGCCATCGATGGCACGCCGCTGGAGCCGGGCGCCTATGAGCAGACCGAAACGGGGCTCACCATCGCATCGGTGCCGGATGCCTTCACATTGGTGACCGAAGTGGAAATCGCACCGTCGCAGAACACGGCGCTGTCCGGACTTTACATGTCGGGCGGGCGGTTCTGCTCCCAGTGCGAGTCGACGGGCTTCCGCCGCATCACCTTCTATCCGGACCGGCCGGATGTGATGAGCGCGTTCCATGTCTGGATGGCGGCGGACAAGGCGGCCTATCCGATCCTCCTGTCCAACGGCACGCCGGGAGACACCGGCGACCTCGAAGATGGCCGCCACTTCGCGGTCTGGGATGATCCGCACAAGAAGCCGTCCTATCTCTTCGCGCTCTGCGCCGGGGATTATGATGTCTGGCGTGACAGCTTCACCACCATGAACGGCGACGAGATCGCGCTGGCCATCCATGTCGACAAGGGTGATGCCGAGCGGGCCGCCTGGGCGATGGACAGCCTCAAGCGCTCCATGAGCTGGGACGAGCAGACCTATGGCCGCGCCTATGACCTTGGCGTGTTCAACATTGTGGCCGTGCGTGACTTCAATTTCGGTGCGATGGAAAACAAGGGCCTCAACGTTTTCAACTCCGCCTATGTTCTGGCCGACGAGTCGAGCGCGACCGATGCCGATTTCGAGGCCATCGAAAGCATTGTTGCGCACGAATACTTCCACAACTGGACGGGCAACCGGATCACTTGCCGTGACTGGTTCCAGCTTTGCCTGAAAGAAGGCCTGACGGTCTTCCGTGACCAGAACTTCTCGGCCGACATGCGGTCGCGGCCCGTGCAGCGCATCAAGGATGTCATCCGCCTGCGCGCGCGGCAGTTCGCTGAAGATGCCGGCCCGCTGGCCCATTCCGTGCGTCCGGAAAACTACGGGTCCATCGACAATCTCTACACGGCCACGGTCTATGAGAAGGGCGCCGAACTGATCGGCATGTTGCGCCGGATGATCGGGGAAGAGCTGTATCGCGAAGGGATGGACCTTTATTTCGAGCGTCATGACGGACAGGCCGTGACGATCGAGGATTTCTACAAATGCTTCGAGGATGTCACCGGCGAGGACTTCACCCAGTTCCGTCTCTGGTATGCCCAGGCCGGAACACCGGAAGTGACGGTTGAGGAAAACTGGAAGCCCGAGACGCGCGAGCTTGAGATCACGCTGAAACAGAAAACGCCGCCGACGCCCGGCCAGCCGGTGAAAAAGCCGGTGCCGATCCCGCTGGAAATGGCGCTGGTGGATGAGGAAGGGAACCTCGCAGAGTGGACGACCATTCTGGAAGATGAAGACATCACCCTGACGATGGAGATGCCTGAGAGCGTGACCGAGGCGCCCTTGGTGTCGGTCAACCGGGACTTTACTGCACCCATCCGGCTGAACCGTGCGCTGACGCGCGACCAGCGCCTGGCCCTGGTCCGTTTGGAGACAGATCCGTTCAATCAGTGGGATTCGGTCCAGACGCTGGTGAAGGAAGAGATCCTGGCCCTCTCCGAGGGCAGTCAGGCCGAGCCGGACGATGCGCTGGTTGCCGCGCTTGCGGGCGCTGTCGAACAAGCTGTGGAAGACCCGGCCTTTGCCGCGCTGCTGACGCGCTTGCCGGAAGTCGGGGAGATGTTCCTGGAGCGCCAGCCGGCCGATGCCGTCGCGTTGAATGCCGCCCGGAAAAAACTTCAGTCCGCCCTCGCCGGAAAGCTTTCCGGCTTCATTGCGGGGACTCTCGGCAAGCCAACGCCCGAGCCGTTCGATCCGGGGGCGGAGCAGGCCGGCATTCGTGCCCTGCGCACTGCCATGATCGTGCTGCTCGGCGTGTCTACGGATGCAGCCGCCG
>QGCX01000329.1_pt1 | contig 10057 bp, 7 predicted proteins | sample 4708031 | NCBI WGS metagenome assembly QGCX01 (sample SAMN08941163, study PRJNA450518) | Sediment metagenome, whole genome shotgun sequencing project. | reverse complement strand
GAATGAACATTCAGCCACTATTTCAATTGAAGATAGTGAACAACTGGGCGGAGCTAAAATCTGCCTGACGTTTCCTGGTAACGCGTTACCGAATAACCCTTTCCTTTGAAATAATGGATGAGTAAATTATGTCAGTTGAATATTCTATGCACGATCTTGAACGGCAGTTACTGGCTGCAATGTACAAAATCAGTAGTGTGCTGAATTCCAGTCTCGACTACTGTGACTCATCAGATCAGGTTCTGAAAATTCTGCATGATGAGTGCAAATTGCAGTGTGGCATGCTCACGATTTTAGATAACAGTCGAGATATTTTATTAATTAAATCAGTTCATACCCCGAAGCCCAACACCGCGGCAGAACAAAAGCAGGTTCACTATAAAATTGGTGAAGGAATTGTCGGTGAAGTGTTGCGCCAAGGCAGTTCGGTAGTGATTCGTAATCTGGGCAGCGATATGCGTTTTGCCGATAAACTGGCACTGTATGATTACGATAAACCGTTTATCTGTGTACCGCTAAAAGATGGCACAGCCAAGGTGATTGGAGCCCTGTCGGCACAGCCACCGAATCTCAATGATGATCACATTACGATGCTAACAAAATTTCTCGATATGATCGCCAATCTAATCGCGAAAAACGTCCAGCTCGCCTATCGTGTTGAGAAAGAGCAGAAGCAGCTAGTTGATGAACGAGACGGCTTACGTCGTAAAGTGCGCAACAACTACAGCTTCAAAAATCTTGTTGGCCATACCAAACCGATGCGTCAGATTTTCGAACAAATCCGCCTGGTCTCACGCTGGGATTCAACCGTTCTGGTCAGAGGCGAATCCGGTACTGGTAAAGAACTGGTTGCCAATGCGATTCACTACAACTCACCCAGAGCAAATAACCCGTTTGTTAAACTCAACTGTGCTGCACTGCCGGATAACCTATTGGAGTCGGAATTATTCGGCCATGAAAAAGGCGCATTTACTGGCGCTGTTAAGCAGCGTAAAGGCCGCTTTGAACTGGCCGATCACGGTACGATCTTCTTAGATGAAATTGGGGAAACCAGCCCGGCATTTCAGGCTAAGCTTTTACGGGTTCTGCAGGAAAAAGAATTCGAGCGAGTGGGCGGATCCGGCACTATCCACGTCGATGTACGTATTGTTGCCGCAACCAACCGAAATCTCGAAGAAGAAGTCGCTAAAGGCAATTTCCGCGAAGACTTGTATTACCGTTTGAATGTGATGCCGATGAATCTGCCACCGTTGAGGGAGCGGATTCAGGATATTCCAGAACTGGCCGAGTTTATGATGCAGAAAATATCGAAAGTTCAGCAACGGAAACTGTCTCTCAGTGATAGTGCAATTCGCAGCATGATGGCGTATAGCTGGCCGGGGAATGTCCGTGAACTGGAAAACACGCTGGAGCGTGCATCGGTACTAAGCGAATCGGGACTCATTGTTCCTGAACTGATAACGTTCAGTCACGTAGAAGCATCACCGACCCCGATGCCTGCAACCTTTGGCCAGAGCCAACACCTGCCACCTTCGGTACCAACCTATTCAGCCCCTACCTCGGTCAATGATCTGCCGAGTGTCAGCAAAGCAAAACACTTTAAAGATGAACGGGAGATGGTCATCGATGCGTTGGAACGTTCTGGTTGGGTAAAAGCCAAAGCAGCTCGTTTGTTGAACATGACTCCGCGTCAGATTGCTTATCGCATACAAATCATGAATATAGACGTGAAACAAATCTAACAATTCTCTTTCAGCCCCGGTGTCGGGTTTGTGACAATTGTCATACTTTCAAACCCGACACCACCCTTCATCTCAATAAAATCAATATCTTATTTCAGGTACGTTGTTTGCTACATAATTAAATATAGGAAAATCACTGGAATTTAATTAAGGAAGAGGTGGACATGAAAAGTCGTCGTCACTCAGCGCAGCCTCAAGAAAACGAGTCAGAGAAAACAGTCAGTCACTTTTTCTCCAAAGAAGTTCAAGACCGTATCGCCGAACATCCTTGTTACTCGAAGCAAGCGCATCAATATGCACGTATGCATTTACCCGTCGCTCCGGCATGTAATATTCAGTGTAACTACTGTAATCGCAAATATGACTGCAGTAACGAATCTCGCCCTGGCGTTGTTTCTCGCCTTGTGGATCCCCCACAAGCTCTAAAACAATACCTTGCGGTGAAAAAACGCGCTCCGAATCTGACGGTAATGGGTATTGCTGGCCCAGGCGATGCGTTAGCTAACCCCAAAACGACCTTTGAAACGATGGAAAAAATCAAAGCGGCGGATCCATCGGTACAACTGTGTATTTCGACCAACGGATTAATGCTCGAACCTTACGTTGACCGTTTGGCTGCTTTGGGCGTTGATCACCTGACCATCACCATCAACTGTATCGATCCAGAAATTGGCGCCAAAATTTATCCTTGGGTCTACTACAACAACAAACGCTTACGTGGTATCGAAGCATCAAAAACGTTGATCGAACAACAAATGCGCGGTCTAGAAGCTGCAGCAAAAGCCGGAATGTTGATCAAAGTGAATACAGTATTAATTCCGGGCATTAATGATCACCATGTAAAAGCGGTATCGGAAGAAGTGAAAAAACGTGGGGCCCTGCTACACAACATCATGCCGCTGATTTCCGATCCTGCCCACGGTACCTACTTCGGCTTGACAGGTCAGCGCGGTCCAAACGAAGAAGAGATCGAAGCCGCGCGCAAAGACTCAGGTAGCCATATGGCACAAATGACACACTGTCAGCAGTGCCGTGCGGATGCGGTTGGTACACTAGGTGGTTGCTCAAGCCAGTGTGATGAACCAGAAATTGAAACTGCTGAAAAACCTCTGTATGAAGGTTATCAGGTCGGCGTTGCCAGCGATGGCACTGAAATTATCAAAACACATTTTGGTCATGCACAGGTATTTGAGATCTACCGCTACTCGGCTGAAGATCAGTGCTTCAATTTCATCGAACAACGTAATGTTGCTCAGTATTGTACTGGAGAGATGGAATGTGCCGAAAATGAAGAAGAGAAAGATCAGAGCATTCAGGCTGTAGCCGATTGCGACCTGGTACTCTGTTCTCGCATGGGGATCTCGCCTTGGCGTCAGTTGGAAAAACTCGGCGTATCGCCGAATGTTGACTTTGCAATGCAACAGACTTCTCTGGCACTGCAACAGGTAGCCATTATGCTGCAGGATTCCACCACCCACACACCTACTAAAATGGAGAGCCAGCATGAAGTACGCAATAACCGATAAATGTGTCGGCTGTCATGCCTGCCAGATAGTTTGTCCGAGTCAGGCGGTGTACGCCGATCCGGATGACAGCAGCAAGTTTAAGATTCATGCAAAACGCTGTACCGGATGCGAAGATAAATTCGATGAACCGCAATGCGCAAGCATCTGTCCGATTGAAGAAGCCATCGTTAATGAAATGCAGATTCCGGTGAATCCATTGGGAAGTTTAACCGGTATCTCTGTGGAACAACGTCTATGAATAAAACAGATTCACTAGAGCTTTTTTGGCGCCCCATCGTAAACCAATTCCTTACTGGTGCCACCGTCTTACCTCCTTTCCTCGGTTTGGAGGAGACGGCTTATTTTTCCTTACTTGAAGCTCTTAACATCTGTGATGTTCCAGAACAACATCAACTTCCCGGTCGTCAATTACGTAGGGAACTGATGGTGATGCGCAAAGCAGAATTTGACCAGGTCTATTTATTACTGGAACAATACATAAACGACAATAAGTTATCAGTATTAGAGAATGAAGCTCAGTTGGCCTGCCAGCTAATTAGCTGCGGCTGTTTAGGCAGTGCTCACTTATGGCATGATTTAGGCTTCCCGGAACGCCCTCGTCTGACCGAGTTTTTTACTTTTTACTTTCCTGAATTAACAGCATTGAATAGTAACAATATGCGTTGGAAACGTTTCCTGTATAAACAGCTATGCGAGAATGGCGGCGACTATGTTTGTCGCTCACCAAGCTGTGAAACCTGCAGCAGTTACCATGAATGTTTTATCTCGGAATAACAAAGGCGTTAAACAGCAACGGGTTGCCACTCTTCGACCCAAGCAGGAACATTTTCTGCTGGCATAGGTTTAGCAATACCATATCCCTGTGCCAGTACACAGCCCATTGCAAGCAACTGATTAGCATGTTCCATCGTTTCAACCCCTTCGGCGATCACTCGACGATTGAATGCACTGGCTAGGCCAATAACCGCAGCAACAATCGCCCGGTCATCCTGGTCGTCCAGCATATCGCGTACAAAAGTACGGTCAATTTTCAGTAGTTCAACCGGTAAACGCTTCAAATACGTCAGTGATGAGAAGCCCGTACCAAAATCATCCAGCGCAAAACTGACACCTAAATCAATACAGGCACGGATGGTAGTAAGCGCTTCAGCTATATCACCCAGCGCACTGGTCTCCAGAATTTCCAATTGTAGCGATCTTGGTTCAATCGTGGGGTGCGCTTCTAGAGCAGCGCTAAGAACATCAATAAAATTAGGTTGCCTCAAATGATAAGCATCCACGTTAACACTGACATTCAGATCCAGTCCGGCAGCCTGCCATTGCACCATTTGGTCGAGTGCTGTATTGATAACCCATGTACCCAACTCAAAACTAAACGGATGGTTTTCGATGGTCGGCAGAAATTCGATCGGCCCCATCAGACCGCGTTCCGCATGCTGCCATCGTAGCAACGCTTCCGCGCCAACCACTTTGCCGGTTTTCATGTTGATCTGCGGCTGATAATGCAGCCTAAACTCCCCTTGCTTAAAACCATGAATAATATGTTCAATGGTTTCTCGCTGGTTTTGTAAGTTACGATCTTCATGCACATCAAACATATGATAGCGGTTCTTGCCCGTTTGCTTAGCAATGTACATTGCCTGATCGGCATGACGCAGCAACAGATCGGCATCAACGCCATCCTGTGGATATAGGGTAACACCAATACTGGTTGAGACTTGAAGCGTCATATCCCGAATCTGTACCGGACTCATTGCAACGCCAAGAAGACGATCCAGTACGATTTTGCAATCAATAATTCGTTCGATATCACCGAGTACCACAATAAACTCATCTCCGCCGATGCGGGCTAGTGTATCACCTTCGCGTAAAGTCCCCTGCATCATAGAAGATAATCTAACTAACAACTCATCACCGACATCATGGCCATAAGTATCATTAACCAGTTTGAAACCATCTAAATCCAGATAAGCGACCGCAACGGAAGTATCGTTGCGCTTACTCCGTACCATCGCCTGCTGCAGTCGATCGGCAAGCAACATACGGTTGGGCAACTGAGTTAGTACATCGTAATGCGCCGTATGTTCCAGCTCCTGTTGATGCTGTTTCATGGTGGTAATATCCGAAAACAGCGCTACATAGTTTTGCGTCTTACCCATCTGATCGACCACTGCACCAATGGTGACCAATTCTGCATAAATCTCACCATTTTTGCGTCGGTTCCACAGCTCACCCGACCACTCTTTATTTTCCAGCAATGAATGCCACATGCTGGCAAAAAACTCTTTGGAATGACGCCCGGAATTAAGAATACGCGGGTTTTTCCCTAATACTTCATCGCGACTATAACCAGTGATTTCACTGAAAGTACCATTTACGTCAATAATATTGCCGTTAGCATCAGTAATAACAATCGCTTCGCGTGCGTTGGTAAATACACTCGCCGCCAGCTGCAGTTTCTCGCGGGTTTTATTACGCTCGGTAATATCAATAACTTCGATTACCCTTGCTTTTTCTCCTTTGTAAACAATATTTTTACCTTTAACCGAGATAGGAATCTTAGTCCCGTCTTTACGCATTACCGTTACTTCATAACTATCCGGTAAATCTTTTTGTGCATGAAGCATAGCCACATCAAAATCTTGGTCACTAACAACAAAACCGAAGCAGTTCATTCCTATTAATTCATCGTAAGTGAAACCGGTCATTTCGGCTAAAGTGTTATTACATTCTAAAATAGTACCATTCTGGTGAATAATAATTCCGCCATAAGTAGCGTCACTCAAGGCTTTAAACCGCGCTTCACTTTCGCGCAATGTATCCTGTGCCACCGTCATTTGGCGATTAAACCGATGCAGATAAAAGGTAATTGAACTAATCGAAAAGACCAGAAGCAGTGCTACAGCCAGAGTCGGCATTACCCAAACAGGAATAGGATCAGCTTTCTCGTCATACAAAAATCCATCAAAATGCCGGATATCTTCGACCAGACCCGACCTCACAAAAGTATCAGCCATGTGTAGCCAGCGCTCCGGATTCATATGACCGATTTCAATCAGTGTTGGTAAAATCAGTTTGCGCATTTCCTCCGCTTCAAAGCGCAGATGATCGCGAGATTTTGCTATCTGATAGTTATTTTTTAACAGGTCAATGACCTCTTCCGGATGCTCCATTGCGTAATTCCACCCTTTTAACGTTGCTCGGCGCATGGCCGCCACTCGCAATGGATGATCTTTCAATTCCTGTTCAGAAGTGAACAGAATATCACTATAAAAATCGACTCGATAAGAGATGGGGTCAATAATGTTATATGGGATGCCCAGTTGCCGCAGCAGATAAGGTTCATTGGTGGTGTATGAGTTAAAAGCATCCACTTTTCCCTCAATCAAATCCTGGATTCGATAGCTACTCGAAACAATATTAACCTGAGATAACTCAAGCCCTTCGTTTAGCAACATAGTAAGAAAATCCGCATCTTCATCTTTATTGGCAAACATAACGGTTTTGCCAATCAAATCATGCACAGAGCGAATTCCAGATTTTTCCAGTGAGAGCAGAACTGATGGGGAATGCTGAAAAACTGCAGCCAGAGCAACTAACGGTTTACCTAACAGACGCTGATAGAGAATTTCACTATTACCTTCAGCATACTGAGCCCGCCCAGCCAATACTTCAGCAACAGGCTGATGGTGTGGATCACCTTGACGAATCTGGACGTTAAGACCTTCCTCCTTGTAGAAGCCTTTCTCCAACGCAGCATAATAGCCAGCAAACTGAAACTGATGGTGCCAGCGTAGCTGAACCACGATTTCATTATTTCCTGAATAGGCGGCATTACAAGAAGAAATTCCCGTAAACAGAGAGATCAATAACCACTTAACCAACTGATTCAAGGATAAAATACCCTTTTTTTTCACAATAATGTTGTCCTTACTAATCTGCATATACCAATGCACAATATAAGAATTCGCCCTGATTCCAAGTATATGAACAACATACTACTGTTACCATATATAGTGTTGATAAATTTAATATTAATTGGTAACTATCACACTAGGGTCTGTTGACCTTTTGTGTTCATTTTTGCAGCGAGTTATTTGAACTTTATACAAGGCAGGGGCTGTGCAGTGTAGCCATCTACATAAACAGCCACTAACGCAGTAGAAAGTTCAAATAAACGCTGCCCTTCGGGTTCATCTAAAAACGATTTCTGCTGCGTTATTCGTCGTTCACTTAGAATAACTAAGCTTCTCTCCTCATGCCTTGCCCAAATCGTTTTTAGATTGAACAAAATTTGGACTCAAAAGATCAACAGACCCTAGTTACCTATACCTATATAAGATACGCGCTGAAAACAATTCACTTACTTGATTGCATAATTACCAACACAACCCAGAGTTCAACTTGGCTCATACCTCTCGGTTGCTATGCAAAGCATCTCGACCATTGCATAAAAACAACGATTATGTCCCAAACCTGAGTTAGATCAATTATTATTCACTTTTTGCTTTTATTTATTCAACAGTGCTGCTTTTTTCTGCGAAAGGATGTATAAATTTGATCATTCTATGAGCTGACGCTCGTTTTTAGCCAGTTAAAGTAATTAAATGATCGAAAAATTACTACTTTGGCAGCAGGTAAGGAAAGAAAGATGTATTTAGAGAAAACCCCAAACGGAAATCCTGTGGTACTCACCAACGTATCAAAAAGCCATCTGACTGAAACAAGTAAGAAAGATTGGTTGACATACTGGAAGTATTTCAAGCGCAACGAATTTAATAAATGTGCAGAATTTGGTTGCACGGAACAACACGATCACGGTGTTCTGGTTACTCAAGGTAGTTTAGAAAAAGGTAAATTGTTTGTTGTTCCTGTATGTAAAGTACATGGCGACTCAGCAAACCTGACACTGAACATCGATAGCAATGTTGATATCATTGCGGCAGATCTTAGCCTGTAATATCTAAGTGATGTTATAACTCGTTAGTCGATCAAAAAATCCCAGCGTTCTGAGCTGGGATTTCTGTTTATTTTTTATTATCAGAAGAATCTGATTTTTCTTTCTTCTTTCTCGTCAGAATGAGACCGAGTGTTAAAGCACTGGTCAGCCCAACATAAATCCAAGTGCCGGTTTCACCCAATTCTTTATTGGCAATAAGAATAATAGCAGTGATCCACAGACCCGCAGCCATTGAAATCAAATTTGTTCTCATACTTCTTTATTTCCCGAATTTTTATCTGCCTCTATACAAGGCGTTAATTGTCATTGGCTGAATAGTCGCTTATCTGCACCAGTGCGTCAATCCGGGTTAACAAAAAGGAGAATGAGTTAAAACAATCTCCTTAGTCATTCAGTAAAATCTCTGCGTGCTTGTTGCTCTTGAGACTGCTGAAAATTACTCACTACCGCTTCTCCAGCAACATAAACGTGCCGAATCAGATTGTCATTGGCGGCAAATATCCAACGATTCCGCAGCAAATTGCTGACAACCTTCCTTGGATTCAACAAGCAAAAAATGGTGGTTTTGGTATGAAGCTCGATGGCACTGAAGAATCAGATCGCAAACTGAAATCGATGCGGCACTGGGATGTAAACAATAGCATTTCCCGTCCCAGTTGGGCTCGCAACGATGGGGCTATTTTCGCTATTAAATGCGATGGAAATGGAACCGAAACTAAAAGTGACCATTCCCAATATTGCTGCTGACGACATCATTAATAATCTAGTCAAATAAGTAACTACGACAAAATCTTCGTCAACCAACCATTATTAGGTTAGGTTGGTGACGAAGAACTGTCATCCTCTCTCACCTCGGCTGAACTGTTCAGCAAGATATAAATGTCGATCTGAATCATGTTAATGCATCATTAATTGCTCATATTACTAAGAAACATCTGCATCTGTAATACAGATGTGGTATAAAAAGCTTATGAATGATAAATAACACAGCTAATTAAGTAATGAAACAAATTGTCGATTATCAGATTTTAGAAAAATTGCTTAAAACCAATAGCTCAGATACGACTTTTCGCTTTCGGGCACAGATAGTTTTATTAAATTCAGTTGCAATTTTGACTTTTTCTTATTTTGTATACTTTAATATTTTGATTGATAATGACTTAGATTTAGCTGTATACGAATCGATTGCCATATTTATCAATCTATTAATTTATTATTTCGTATTAATTAAAAATTCCCTTAAAATATCAGCTTTTTTATTACAAATAATCATTAGTGTAATCTGCACAATTACAATATTAACTTGGGGTAATCAAGGTTATAGCCTAATATTATCATTAATTACTCCAGTCTCAGCTATATATTTGCTGGGAACCAGGAATGGAAGTTATTTAAGTTTACTTAATTTTCTATTTTTAGTTATTTTTTCATATACAAATTTAGATGTATGGACGCCTGCCCCATTTGAGATAGTTAGTTTCACCCAAATAATTTTGATCTATCTATGCATTTGGTTAATCTGCGCATTTTTCGACTCAACCCGCGAGTTTGAATTTAACATCCTGAGCAGCACCAATGAGAAACTGTTCAAACAAGCTACCACTGACTCCTTAACCGGCCTGCCGAACCGCCGTTATATTGAAGACTTCCTCCTGGAAGAAGACAACAATGGCTATATAGCCTTTATAGATATTGATGATTTCAAATCGGTTAATGATGAGCATGGTCACTTGATTGGCGATCAGGTTTTACACCAACTAGGGAAAATCCTTCGCCGCAGCCTAGGTGAAAATGACAAAGTGGCCCGCTGGGGTGGCGAAGAGTTTGTC
>QGCX01000328.1_pt1 | contig 10058 bp, 5 predicted proteins | sample 4708031 | NCBI WGS metagenome assembly QGCX01 (sample SAMN08941163, study PRJNA450518) | Sediment metagenome, whole genome shotgun sequencing project. | reverse complement strand
AAGCTATGGTAGTGCAATTGCATGGAATTTTTCGGCTCAATCTACGCGTGTTGAGTCATTAGTTTTGCTTGGTTGTATGAAGTCTATTCCCGATTATCAAATGCCAAAAATAGCGGCTAGCCTTTTACTTGCTCAGGAGAAACGAAAACATCAATTAGGTGAACTGATTGTGGAAATGTTGTTGAATTTACCCCACAAGGAAGACATTGTTAATTTTAAATTTGTTCATCGTGTGCTTCTAGGCAGCCTGAAAAACTTACCTGACCAAGAAATAGATCGCTATATACTCAACACAGAGCGTCTTATCCACCATGAACTAGATCTATCATCTGCGCCATCTTGTCGGACATTATGCTTCGTTGGGGAGCATGATTCTTTTACAAAACCTGATTATTGCTATGAAACATTTAAGCATTTAAAGTCAGCTGAAATGCATTTGTTAAAACAGACAGACCATATTTTTCATCTCGAGAAACCCTCTGTTATGCCCCTGGTCATCGCAAGTTCGCTTCCCAGTGTGCGTCGGCAATTAATGGCCAGCGGTGAGTTGTTAGAAGTTGCACGCAGAGAAATCGAAGCGGCGGCTTAAAAGGTAGTTTAGTCCAAACTTTGGGTACCTATATTGCATAGTGAGGAAAAGGTAAGTCGCGTTTGCGACGCCTTTTCTGATTTAGTAAATAGCGCACTTAGTGGTACATTAAATGCCAGTATATTAATGTAGCGTTCTGGGATATTTGACATTAACTCTAAAGCTTACTGTCTAGCTTACTGTCTAGCTTACGTTAGCAGCGAAGTTAAGCGGGATTCGTGTCATCTTTAATCACCTACTAAACTTAAATACATGGCCATACCAACAATATGAACGAATATCTCTGGTTGATAATAAGTGCAATTTTCGTATTTGTAATGCAAGCGGGTTTTTTATGCTTAGAAAGTGGGCGCATTCGTAGCAAAAATAGCATTAATGTAGCAGCAAAAAATCTAGCGGACTTTGTTTTAGCATTTATTGTTTTTTGGATATTTGGCTTTGGCTTCATGTTTGGCGATAGCTTCACTGGTTTTATTGGAACTGATTTTTTCTTCGTCAGTGGCAATCTTCCCGCGTGGGATATAAGCTTTTTTCTCTTCCAGGTTATGTTTTGCGGTACCGCTACCACTCTAATGTCTGGTGCTGTTGCCGAGCGCATGACGTTCAATGGTTATCTTATCGCAGCACTAATTCTCAATGCATGTATATATCCTGTCGTTGGTCACTGGGCTTGGGCGTCAGCATTTCGTGAAGGTAATTTAGGTTGGTTAGAAGGCTTAGGTTTTGTTGATTTTGCCGGCGCAATGGTCGTTCATGGCGTTGGCGGATGGATGGCATTGATTGCAGTGATGATTATTGGGCCTCGAATCGGTCGCTTTGGTCACGGCGGTCGGTTATCTCAGGGTAATAACCTCCCATTATCGACACTGGGTACTTTACTTATCTGGTTAGGGTGGTTTGGCTTCAATGGTGGCAGTACTTTAATCTTTAACACCACAGTCCCTATGGTTCTTCTAAATACCTGTTTGGGGGCGGCTTGGGGCGGGCTAATAGCAACCCTGATTGGTTATGTTATTCATAAATATGTTGACGTTACACATTTGATAAACGGAGTGTTGGCAGGGTTAGTAGCAGTGACCGCAAGCTGTCATGCCATCAATTCATACGAAGCCGCCCTAATCGGCAGTGTTGCCGGTGTATTGGTTTATTGGGGCACACAATGGATAGAAAAATTAGAAATCGATGACGCTGTAGGCGTTGTACCGGTTCATTTGTTTGCCGGCATATGGGGCGTAATGTCTGTTGGAATCTTTGGCGATCCAGAGCTTTTAGGCACAGGCTTAACTCATTGGCAGCAAATCGGAGTCCAAGGTCTAGGTGTGGTTTGCATAAGCCTATGGTGTGTGGGAATTGGGTGGGTCGCTCTGAGTCTTCTTAATCGCTTTTACCCATTGCGGGTAAGCCAGCAGCAAGAAGAGCAGGGTATGAATGTATCTGAGCATCGCGCCACGACAGAAGTATTTGATTTGTTATCCTCCATGCATCACCAAAAAAATGAAGGTGATTTTTCGACTACCGTCCCAGTAGATCCTTTTACAGAAGTCGGTCAGATTGCTCGACAATATAATCAAGTCATTGAGCGGGTAAATACCGAAATATCGTATCGAGATGAGGCGATTACAAATTTTCGTTCAAGTGAGCAACGAAAAACTGCGATATTAGATTCATCGATGGACAGTATTATTACCGTCAATCAACGTGGTGATATTCTCGAGTTTAACCCCGCTGCAGAGCGAACCTTTGGATGCCTGAAACACCATATTCAAGGTAAGAGCTTTATCACCAGTTTTGTTATGGAAAGAGATAGAGAGATAGTATCAAACAGCTTAAATCATGGGTTTATGGCTTCTCAAGGGTTATTACTTAACCGCCGTAATACATTAACGCTTTTACGCAGCAGCGGAACTGAATTTCCATCAGAAATAGCAATCACTGGAACGCAGTTGGGTAGTCATTTAGTTAGAGAGTTTACCCTTAATATCCGTGATATTACTCGGCAGCGAAAACTACAAGACAAGTTAAAGAACCTCGCTTATAGCGACCCTTTAACAGGCCTGTACAATCGAACATTTCTGATGGAGCGCTTAGCCAGTTCAATCAATGATATTCAACGCAGTGATGAAACTTTAGCTTTGTACTTTTTGGATTTAGATAAATTTAAAAAAATAAATGACACTATGGGCCACAGGGCTGGTGACGAATTGTTATGTGAAGTTGCGGCTAGATTAACCCGTGTCACGCGTGAAGAAGATGTGATTGCTCGATGGGGCGGTGATGAGTTTGTTGTCTTACTGACTGGAGTGTTAAACCAAGAAATAGTGTTAACAAAGGCAGAAGATATCATCAATGTTATGCGTCAGCCGGTCAATATTGCGGGTCAGGTATTAAATATTCCGACCAGTATCGGTATCGCAATGACATCGACTGCACAAATAGATGCTGATAAGTTAATTCAATACGCAGATATTGCAATGTATCAGGCTAAGCTAAATGGCCGTGATAATTACCAAATATTTGTTGAGGACATGGCTAAGCAGGCCAATAAAAGTTTTGAATATGAGCAAGACTTAAAAGAAGCATTGCTCAGTGAGCAGTTTTATCTTGTTTACCAGCCCAAAGTAGACGTAAACGAACGTATCGTAGGGCTAGAAGCACTCGCTCGTTGGCACCACCAGAAACATGGTTTGATTTCCCCCGACGAATTCATACCAATCGCTGAGGAATCTAACCTAATTATAGATTTAGGTAAAAGAGTGGTTGTTCTAACGCTGCAGCAAATGTCAGCGTGGAAAATAGAGGGCGTCCCAGTTCCGCCAATTTCGGTGAATATTTCAGGAAAGCAATTATTATCGAGGGATTTTGTGTCCTTTATTCAAACTCAGCTGACCGCATTCTCTATCGAAGGCCGTTTGCTCGAGATTGAAATCACTGAAGGCGTCTTAGTGAGTGACATTGATCGCTGCATTGAAGTTATGTCGAGACTTAAAGAATTAGGTATCCGGATTTCAGTTGACGATTTCGGTACTGGCTATTCTTCATTAAGTTACTTAAAGCGATTACCGATTGATGTATTAAAGATTGATCGTATGTTTGTCGAAGAGTGTGACTCTGTCAGCGAAGACGGCAAAATATGTGAAACTATAATTAATTTAGCTAAATCTTTAACACTAGATACTGTAGCAGAAGGAATAGAAACTCAATTACAGAAAGAATTTCTATTGAGTAAAGGTTGCCATCTGTTTCAAGGCTATTTGTTCTATAAACCATTAACGGCGGGCTCTGTCAAAAGTCTAATCGAGGATTTTTCAATCGACCACTCCTATACTTAGCAGTGAAAATTAAGTTTTAATTTGTACCTTTCTCATGCCAGCGGCGAAGGTTTTCGCGGACAATGTGCATTTTCCAGATTTTCTCGTGGGCGTGCTCATCGTATTTTAATGGCAAGTCTGAAGATGGGATGATTTTAAAGTCTTTATTGAGCTGTTTGACCTGAACTTCTTTGAGCGAAGGTGAGGCCAGTGGTTGACCATCCATACCGGTAATAACAACACAATAAAGTGTGTCATTTTCTTTTGGCGCAGTAATTACCCCTTTTTCTCTGTTAGTAAATTGTATTGCAGTGCCACTAGGGATTAGGCCAACATATTGAACGATTCGAGTACCTTCGACGCCTAAGCCAGAGCCCCGAGCTTGATAATAATTCGCCAAGTTTATTGAAGGTAACAGCGAAGGTTTAAAATTAAGTTGTTCTTTAACCTGGCAGGGCATAGCAAAATTAATATAGCTGTTTATCTGCTGGAACAGCCTGGCTTCCGGTGAAGTAAAATAGAGATGTGGTGCAAAGTATTTTATTAGGTCAGTTAAAAAACCGCCTTTTGAATTCCCACCGGAGTTAGCATTTAGTAGTTCATCAGAAACCTCTCTGGCAACATTTGAGTATTCTTCAGCTGACAATGACATTTCCGCACTAGCTTTATTCGCATATTTTTGGTCGATTCGCTCAAAGGGATTGAGAATGTTTGCAGTAATGAAGTCGTCAATATTATCTTCAATGATGTCTTTAAATAACATGTATTGAATGCCAGAACTGTTCAATGTCTTTAGTATTGATCGTTTGTGCTTGAAGTTTTTATCGTTATATAAAAAAGTGGTTAGGCCATTGAGTTTATAAGGTGAAAATTGATTGGATTGAATTAGATTTGAAATCGCGGCAGTTGATTTCTTTATTTCTTGTTGAGTTGACGCTGAAAAATGAATGCCACTGGCTAAGTCAGCAGTAATTTTTAACTCGGCTTGTTCAATTTGATTGGTTATTTTAACAATATCATCAAAGGTGGGTTTTAGTTCACTTTTAGTCGATCTCTGTTTGACAAGGTTGTTGGCTTTAAAGTCGATTTTAGTCGTTGACCCCTTTTTCAATGCGACAGTAATTTGCTTTTCTGTCACTTTTTGCCCTTTGGCAATCCATTTAACGCCATAGAAATCGAAGATGTCGCAAATAGCTCGTCCATCGACAAAACACGAGCGATCAGGGCGATTTGGAAGAACAGTTTTGTTATTCATAAAGTTGATGTTCGATTTCATTCAATAATAGCTGAATTTAAAGTATAGCTGATAGAGAATAAACGATAAGGCATTAATCCGTGAATAAGTAACGAGAGGATACTAATTATGATTTGGACTGTTTATTTGTCCGGAGAAATTCATACCGATTGGCGAAATCAAATCATTAGCCATGCTACCGAACTGGAGTTGCCTGTTCGCTTTACTTCGGCCGTAACTAACCATGATGCCAGTGACGCCGCCGGAGATGTTTTAGGTGCACAGGGCAACAATTTCTGGCGTGATCACCAGTCAGCTAAAGTTAATAAGATTCGCACACAAACGCTAATAAGGCAGTGTGATATCGCAGTGATTCGCTTTGGTGACAAATTTAAGCAATGGAATGCGGCATTCGACGCAGGCTATTGTGCCGCATTGGATAAACCTTATATCACTGTTCATGATGAAAGCCTTATTCACGCACTTAAAGAAGTTGACGCCAGTGCAGTTGCTTGGGCTGCGCAACCAGAGCAAGTGGTCGAAGTGTTACGTTATGTTTGCACTCAAGCTTAGGCTTATTTAGTCGATCTTATGGCCGCTTTTAGCTCGTGACTCTGTTAGAATAACGGCTACATTATTGAATTCAACGAGCACCATTTTGAGCCAGCCACGCTTTAGCGACCTAAATTTAAAACCTGAACTTGAGAGTAATCTCAAAACGTTGGGTTTCCATACCATGACGGCTATTCAAGCTAAAAGCCTACCGGTCATATTAAAAAATAAAGACGTTATTGGCCAAGGTAAAACAGGGTCCGGTAAAACAGCGGCCTTTGGTTTAGGTCTATTGCAAAAACTAGACGTTAAGCGATTCCGAATTCAGTCGTTGGTGCTTTGCCCTACGCGAGAACTTGCCGATCAGGTAGCAAAGGATATACGCCGACTCGCTCGTTCAATTCACAATATTAAAGTACTGACTCTGTGTGGCGGTATGCCATTTGGTCCACAAATCGGATCATTAGAACATGGTGCTCATATCGTGGTAGGTACGCCGGGGCGGATAGAAGAGCATGTTCGCAAAGGCACACTGAGGTTAGAAGATGTTAATGTCTTAGTCTTGGATGAAGCCGATCGTATGTTGGACATGGGCTTTCAGGATGCGCTCGATAAAATCACTGCGCAAGTGCCAAAGAATCGCCAAACACTGTTATTTAGTGCCACCTTTCCAGATCAGATTCAGGCGATAGCCAAGCGGGTTATGATTGACCCGCAAATGATCAAAGTGGAATCGACACATGATGATGCATCGATAGAACAGCTGTTTTTTGAAGTGACGAATTTTGAAGATCGACTAGAAGTATTGCATCTTTTGTTAGCGCGTTATCAACCCCAGTCCACTGTCGTGTTTTGCAACACCAAGCGCGAAACAGATGATGTGGCGATGTATTTAAGTGATGCTGGATACTCTGCACTCGCTTTACATGGCGACTTAGAACAGCGCAAGCGTGATGAAGTTTTAGTACGTTTTGCCAATAAAAGTGCATCCGTTTTAGTGGCGACGGATGTTGCTGCCAGAGGGCTGGATATAGAATCGTTAGATGCTGTGATTAATTTCCACATCGCATTGGATTGTGAAGTACATACGCATCGCGTTGGCCGAACCGGGCGCGCGGGCAGTAAAGGCACTGCATTTTCTTTATTTAGTGAAAAAGAAGCTCACCGAGTTGTATTACTCGATTTGCCAAGTGACCCAATCGCAAACCCTGAAGCTCGACCGGACTTAAGCTTTCTTGATGAGCCGGCAATGAAACCAGCCATGGCGACGTTACAGATTGATGGTGGGAAAAAACAAAAAGTCCGAGCCGGTGATATTCTGGGGGCCCTAACAGGCAAAAATCAGATGGATGGGTCCGATGTCGGCAAAATTCATATTTATGATAACCATGCTTACTTTGCTGTTAAGCGTAACGTTGCAAAGTTGGCCTTAGAAACGATTAGCCAAGGTAAGTTAAAAGGCCGAAAGTTTAGAGTACGACTTATCCGTGGGTAAAAACGTTTGCCTGCACAAATATTGTCAGCAGCATTAACTTTATAGAGGCTAGTGTTTTCTTAATGTTAGCCTCAACGAAAACGCCTAATTAATATCGCCTGTTTCTGTGCTTGCTCTTGTAATGTGTCACTGAACCTCAATGTCTTTTCTGCACTTTCAGCCAAATGATGAGTAAGCGTCAAAACTGCTTCACTGTTGTGACTTATTTCATCAGAAGCGATGGCTTGCTGGCCAGAAAGCTCGGCGATGGTTGTTATGTTGAGATTAATGGCTTCAATCGAATGCGCTAATTGGTCAATATTTTCTTGCACCCCTTCAACAGAGGCTCTAGTGCGTTGCGTAATATCATTACCCGTACTGATCGATCCGACCGTTTTCTCCGTAGCCTTAATTAATTTATTGATTATCTCAGCGATCGCTTCGGTGGACTGTTGAGTTTTACTGGCCAGTGCTCGTACCTCGTCTGCAACTACCGCAAATCCGCGACCCTGCTCTCCAGCTCTTGCTGCTTCTATTGCGGCATTAAGTGCCAGTAAATTAGTTTGTTCGGCAATGCCGCTAATGACTGAAATTACAGAACGAATTTGTTCGCTATCATTTGATAACTGACTGACGACTGACTCAGTCTCTTTCATGGAGTTAACTAAATGTTCGATCTCTGAAACAACTCGAGTCAGCTCTTTACGACCTGTTTGGGCAAGATCATTGGCGTGATTAGTAGAAGTTGCCGACTGCTCCGCGTTATCTGCAATTTCCTGAACAGAATTACTCATCTCTTGCACGGCAGCGGCAACGCCATCGAGTTGGGCTTTTTCTTCCTCAATCGCATTGAATTGGCCGTCTGCTCGCTCTCTATTTTCTTCTGCCATTTTTTTCAGTTCATCACCTTGTTGATCCATCCGCTCGAGCACTGTATGTAAGTGTCGTTCGTGAAAAGATTGCAGCAATTCTACGCGGCTGTCGGGCGTTAAATGTCCAGTATAAATGTACTGAGTAAGAGGGTCGTCATTGAAACGTGATAAGCCTGTGTCAACAACCTTATGGGTGCGAGAAAGAGTCATGCCAACGATACTCAAGGATAATGCGATCAATCCAACGAGCCAGCCAAGTGGGCCACCCAGTAAAACTGCTGCAATAAACCCGATAGCCCCTAAAATTGCCGCTTTAACGTAATCTAAATAAGACTCGATCCAACGCGCGTAAAAGGGCAATGGTTTTTTTCCTGCGTTTAGATTTGAGTACACCTGTTCAGCACGGTCGATCCATTCTTGTCTGGCTTTTTGACGGACGGATTCATAGGCAACAACGGTGCTTCCGTCATAGACCGGCGTAACATAAGCATCTACCCAATAATGATCTCCGTTTTTGCAGCGGTTTTTGACGATGCCTCGCCAGGGCCGTCCCCTTGAAATTCCATCCCATAAAGAGGCGAAAGCTGCTTGGGGCATATCCGGGTGCCGGACGATATTATGCGCTTGACCGATTAACTCGTCACGATTGAATCCAGCAAGACGACAAAAGGTATCATTTACCTCTGTTATTACGCCTTTTGGTGTAGTGGAACTCACCAGCTGATCGCCATCAATTAGTGGAATGTCTATTTGTGTGACCGGCCCTGTTTTGCGCATTGAATGCCCTCCCCAGCAACGTTATTTATCTTTTTTATTTGCGTCGGCACAAAACGCTAATAGTTAGCGTAGGAGGTAAATTTCAGAAAGTCTAATTAAAAAACCCGTCATTTTGACGGATATAAATTTAGCTGTGGTTGTAATAATGGTTAATTTCATATACTTAAATCATTGGGCCTTAGATGGACGCCTTAGTTTGAGAATAGCCTGAACGACGGGGTGTAATTTCAGGTTGTCGATCATCACTTGTTGGGCTATTTGTCTAAGTGCATCAGCGTAGGTTGGATAAGGGTGGATAACACCTTGTAGTTTAGCTAAATTCAGGCCCAATGACTTAACCACCTGTACCTGGCAAATTAATTCACCCGCACGCTCACCAATGATATGTGCGCCCAGTACTTTACCTCGGCTAGAAGTGATTATTTTAATATAACCTTGATCATTCAATTTCGTTTTAGACCGATCAAGTTTTTCAGAGAAATCATAGTTATAAACTCGAATGTTAGTGCCATGTTTTTTTTGAGCTTGTGCCTCTGTCAAGCCTGCACGTGCAAATTCAGGGTCAGAAAATGTTGTCCAAGCAACATGCTCATAGTTTACTGATCGTTTAAAAGGTAACAGTGCATTTAGGGTAGCAAGCTTGGCCTGATAGTTTGCCATATGGCTTAACATATACGGCCCAGCAACATCACCACAGGCATAAACGTTTTTGTTCGTGGTTTGTAGTCGTTTATTCACCGTTATGCCGTGACTGTATTTGATGCCAGCTTTTTCAAGGTCAAGTCCGTTAACATTGGGCGTGCGCCCAAGTGCGATCAGGATTTTTTCTGAACTTAGTTCAATCTGCGCATTATCTTTTTCGGCTGTTAGGCGAATACCGTTTGGCGTTTTTTTGATGCGGGTTGCTTTAGTATTTAGATGGATCTGAACGCCTTCACTGTCCAGTTTGTTTCTAATGATTTTTGCGAACTGTGGTTCTTCGCGAGATAATATTTCGGGCATCATCTCTACAAGGGTGACAGTAACACCTAGGCGATTCATGGCTTGGGATAATTCAACACCTATCGCACCGGCACCTAATACGATGATCGACTTGGGCAGCGATATTTGCTGAAAAAAATTTTCATTTGTTAAAAAATCAACCGACTGTAAACCTTCGATTGGCGGAATCGCCGGAGAAGAGCCAGTCGCAATGATAATTTTTTTTCCAATGAATTTTTCCATACCGACTTGGATTACGTTTGCGCAGACA
>QGCX01000327.1_pt1 | contig 10061 bp, 6 predicted proteins | sample 4708031 | NCBI WGS metagenome assembly QGCX01 (sample SAMN08941163, study PRJNA450518) | Sediment metagenome, whole genome shotgun sequencing project. | reverse complement strand
GAACTCAGAAGTGAAACGCAACTGCGCCGATGATAGTGTGGGGTTTCCCCATGTGAAAGTAGGTCACCGCCAGGCTTCCAATACTAAGCCCTGCTCATCGAGCAGGGCTTTTTTATTGCCTCTATAACTTCGTTATTTCTTCTTTTTACACTAATCTGGAAAATTAACTGGTCAGGTCTATCCATCTTCTCGGACATATCTTGGTGACTCTTTTGGAGCAATTAAAAAAACGATTCCATGCATCACAAACTTTGGGGATGATGTCATTGTAACCAGTAAAAAATTGGTAGGCTAAATAGCGTTGTCTCAACCAACTCCATATTTGTTCTACTGGGTTCAACTCTGGGGAATAGGGCGGTAGTTTGATGACACTGATGTTATTCAATTCATTGGCAATATCTTCCGTATGCCACCCTGCGCTATCCATAACAACGACTGCGTGACGTCCCTTTTCTGTGACTATCGATATCTGTTTTAAGTGCTCTATTATAATGTCTTTATTGACCCAAGGAGCGACTATAGCTTCACCATTGCCTTTAGTGGGACAGACTGGGCCAAACAGATAGGCATATTCAAATTGTTGTTGCTTTACGGCTCTTGGACGCGTTCCTTTTTCAAACCATAAACGGGTTGTTGTGTTTTGTTGTCCAAATCGGGCCTCATCCTGAAACCAGATATCAACATGCTCCAAGCCCATATGGCCTAGGATCTTAAGGAGCGTTTCGATTTTGAATTTTTTTAAAATCTTCCTGGATTTCTTGAGACTGTTTAGGGTGTTTTGAACGGGATGTTATCCACGAGAAGCCCATATGATCGAGCAGGTAATAGATAGAATCAGGGTGATAGTGTTTACCAAATTCTTTCACGATATAGGCGTGGATATCTGCCCGGTAAGTCTTCCGCCTTATGTATCATTGGCTTTATCTTTTATGTATTGGCGTAATTGCTCTCTTTGCTCGGAAGTTAAGAATGGCAGTCTTTCTGTTCTTGGCTTTTCCTGCAGTCCTTTCAACCCTTTTTCAAGAAAGGTTCTAACCCACCTATTGACACTGGGTCGGCTTACCCTTGAGAAACTTCGCAATTTGCGTACGAGAGTGTCCATCATTTGAAATGAGCAAGAGCCAGCAATCACATTTTCATCTGAATAGATTTTTGCTGACATGCGAAGATTGTTTGTTGCCGTAGAAGTGCCTATGTAGCACAAGCAGCCTTTCCTCAAAGATCTTCTATTATTAGGCCAGATAGGAAATTGTTGAAATCAAATCGAAATGAAAAAGGCGGCCAAGCCGCCTTTCGTTAAGTTAACAATGGTTTTAGAAAGCGGGCGGTGTGTGAGCGAGGTTCTTGAAGTAATGCTTCAGGAGTACCTGAGAATAAAATTTCTCCTCCGCCTTTACCGCCTTCTGGGCCTAGGTCGACAATCCAATCTGCGGTTTTAATTACATCCAGATTATGTTCAATCACTACTACGGTATTGCCATGGTCACGTAAACGGTGAATCACTTGTAATAGCAATTCTATATCGTGAAAGTGCAAGCCAGTGGTTGGCTCATCTAAAATATACAAGGTTTGACCGGTATCCCTTTTGCTAAGCTCGCGTGCCAGCTTGACTCGCTGCGCCTCACCACCCGATAGGGTAGTCGCAGACTGACCCAATTGGATATAAGTAAGACCCACATCAATCAGGGTTTGCAATTTTCTGGCAATCGCGGGAACTGCATCAAAAAATGGCCGAGCTTCTTCAACTGTCATTTCTAGGACTTGATGAATGCTCTTGCCTTTATATTTTATCTCTAAGGTCTCGCGGTTATAGCGTTTACCTTTACACACATCACAGGGGACATAAACGTCTGGCAAGAAATGCATTTCCACCTTGATTACACCGTCACCCTGACAGGCCTCGCAGCGCCCCCCTTTTACGTTAAAACTAAATCGGCCGGGTTTATAGCCGCGTGAGCGAGATTCTTGAGTTGCCGCAAACAATTCGCGAATAGGGGTAAAAATTCCGGTGTAGGTGGCGGGGTTTGAACGTGGCGTTCGACCAATAGGGCTTTGATCTATATCGACGACTTTATCCAGTTTATCTAAGCCGGCAACCTTGTTATAGGGGGCGATATCCTCTCCGGCCGCACCATTCAGTTCTTTTTGGGCAATTTTGTATAGAGTGTCATTGATTAGCGTTGATTTTCCGCTACCCGATACCCCAGTAATACAACTGAGTAGGCCGAGCGGTAGGCTTAGATCGACTTGTTTTAAGTTGTTGCCACTAGCGCCGAAGATCTGTAACCAGCCATCGCCAGCCTGGTAGCGTTTCTCGGGTACATTAATACTTCTTATCCCTGATAAGTACTGGCCTGTTAAGGAGGCTGGCGAGGCTAATATTTCCGCTAGAGAGCCTTGGGCGACGACCTCTCCGCCATGAACCCCTGCACCTGGACCAATATCAACGATGAAATCGGCAGCGCGAATGGCGTCTTCATCGTGCTCCACCACAATCACCGTATTACCGAGATCGCGCAGATGGTTAAGGGTAGCGAGCAAGCGCTCATTATCGCGCTGGTGTAGGCCAATAGAGGGTTCATCAAGTACGTACATTACACCTACTAAACCGGCGCCTATTTGGCTGGCAAGGCGAATTCGTTGGGCTTCGCCTCCTGATAGGGTATCTGCACTGCGATCTAGCGATAGGTAATCTAGGCCTACGTTAATCAGGAATTTTAAACGCTCGCAAATTTCTTTAAGGATCTTATCGGCAATTTGGGCTCGTTGCCCGCTCAAATTTAAGCCCTCAAAAAATGCCATGGCTTCGCCAATTGATTTACAGCTTACAGTTGGGAGGTTGGTGCTACCAATGAACACATTACGCGCTTCTTCGCGTAAGCGGCTACCGCTACAAGAAGGACATTCTTGATTACTAATGTATTTGGCTAATTCCTCACGTACCGCATTTGATTCGGTTTCTTTGTAACGACGGCGCATATTGGGAATGATGCCCTCGAAAGGGTGCTTGCGAACGGTAATGTCACCACGATCGTTCATGTACTTAAATTCAACGCTGGTGCGCCCTGAGCCTTGTAATATGACTTTCTTGTGTTTGTCATCGAGGCTGTCAAACGGGGCTTCTAAATCAAAATCAAAGTGTGCGGCTAACGATTTGAGCATCTGATAATAGTAGAAATTGCGTTTGTCCCAACCTCGAATTGCGCCACCCGATAAACTCAAAGACGAGTTAACAATCACTTTGTTATCGTCGAAAAACTGATCCACACCTAAGCCATCACAGGTTGGGCAGGCGCCAGCTGGATTGTTGAATGAGAAGATCCGTGGCTCTAACTCACTCATGCTATAACCGCATACTGGACACGCAAAATTAGCAGAGAACAGATGACGCGTTTCGCCACTATCCATATCAACTAAAATGGCGCTGCCTTCGGCTAGCTCTATGGCTGTTTCAAAAGACTCGGCTAAGCGTTGCGCGAGATCTTCGCTGGTTCTGACTTTGAAGCGATCAATCACCACTTCAATATTGTGCTTTTTATGCAGCTCCAATTCTGGAGGATCGCTGAGATCGCAGACTTCTCCATCGATACGGGCGCGGATGAAGCCTTGAGCTGCTAAATTCTCTAGGGTTTTAACGTGTTCACCTTTGCGGTCTCGAACGATAGGGGCAAGCAGCATTAATTTACTGTTCTCTGGCTCTTCAAACACCTTGTCGACCATTTGGCTAATGGTTTGAGCTGCTAGAGGTTGGTGGTGGTGAGGGCAACGAGGTTCGCCAACCCGAGCGTATAGGAGTCGTAAATAATCGTAGATTTCGGTTATCGTACCCACGGTAGAACGGGGATTGTGCGAGGTCGACTTTTGCTCAATTGAAATGGCTGGTGACAGCCCTTCGATGTGGTCAACATCCGGTTTTTCCATTAATGATAAAAACTGTCTAGCATAGGCAGATAATGATTCAACGTAACGTCGTTGTCCCTCGGCATATAGGGTGTCAAATGCCAGCGAGGATTTACCTGAGCCTGATAATCCCGTGATAACAATGAGTTTATCGCGAGGAAGAGTCAGTGAAATATTTTTGAGGTTGTGAGTGCGTGCTCCGCGAATATCGATACTGTCCATTATTACCTGTTCACTGCTGCAGTAAATCACCCAGTATTACACATTATTACGGCAAATGCCCCGTGCAAACTTAAGCTAACACTGACTCGAGCTGAGCTATCTTAAGCTGGTTTGACGCTTATTGCTTGTGTTAGCATGCTCGGCTGTTGATTGATGAATTTTTGATGGTTGTGTTTGTGCAAGACAGTTTAAATCCAACTGAAAAACGTGGCGCTTATTCTCTTGCTTTGCTATTTGCCTTGCGAATGGCTGGCTTATTTATGTTGATGCCTGTGTTGGCAGTATATGGCCAAGATTTGCAGGGCTTTTCTCCTTTGTGGCTTGGCTTTGCTATTGGAGCGTATGGTTTAAGCCAAGCCTTATTTCAAATTCCCATGGGTTGGTTATCGGACCGTTTTGGGCGAAAACCGATCATCTTATTAGGTTTAGCTATTTTTACCTTGGGCTCGGTAGTGGCTGCGATGACCGATTCTATCTATGGGGTCGCCCTTGGTCGAGGACTGCAAGGGATGGGGGCGATTGCTAGTACGGTAATGGCCTTAGCTGCTGATTTAAGCCGAGAAACACAGCGAGCTAAAGTTATGGCCTTCATTGGGGTGAGTATTGGTTTAGCCTTTGCCGCTTCCTTAGTTTTAGGCCCAGTTATTTCAGCTTTACTCGGTTTGTCAGGCTTATTTTGGCTCATTGCTGGGTTGTCTATGTTGGCGATGTTGGTGGTGCGATTTGTGGTGCCAAATGCTCAATCTGTGGCGCCCAAAAGTGAGGTGAGTGCTAACTCACAACAGATGTTAAAGCTGTTGAAGCATCCTCAGCTACTAAGACTAGATTGGGGGGTTTTTACCCTTCACTTAGTACTGACTTCGCTGTTCGTTATTATTCCTTTACGTTTAGTTGACGCCGGCTTAGCGGCGGAAGATCACTGGGCGGTTTACTTGCCGGCGGTATTAATTTCTTTTGTATTGATGGTGCCAATGTTGATCGTTGCCGCCAAACGTAATCAACAACGCATTTATTTTATTTTCGCTATTGGCTTGTTGCTGCTTGCCAATGTGTTGCTATTATTTGAGCATTCTGCGGTGTGGTTACTGGCCCTTGTGTTAACTATTTTCTTCACTGGATTTAATTATTTAGAAGCGAGTTTGCCGGCTCTGATTTCTAATCTTGCGCCTCCGGGAAACAAAGGCGCTGCGCTCGGAATATTTTCAACTAGTCAGTTTTTAGGGGCATTTATTGGCGGCTCCAGTGCTGGAGCCTTATATATGTGGGCTGGCGGGTTAGCAGTAAACTTATTTATCACTGGGTTGCTGTTGTGTTGGATCTTGGTCAGTTGGGGAATGCGTGCGCAAAGTGGCATAAAAAGTTATTCATTGACGATATCATCGGCCGATCAAACAGCGAGCATATTAAAAAAATTGCAGGTTTTACCGGGGGTTGTCGAAGCCGTTTTGATTGCCAGTGAAGGTACTGTATACCTTAAAGTAAAAGCAAAAGAGTTCGAATTGAATAGAGCATTGGATTTGGTGCGAGCAGACTAGTATGATAGCGGGTCTTCCTCGCCACAACTGATAGATATAGGAGCGATATACATGGCCACTCGGGGCATTAATAAAGTAATTTTGGTTGGTAACTTAGGACAAGATCCTGAAGTTCGTTTTATGCCAAACGGAGGGGCCGTCGCCAATATTACTATTGCTACTTCTGAAAGCTGGAGAGATAAGCAAAGTGGTGAACAAAAAGAACGTACTGAATGGCATCGTGTAGTGTTGTTTGGCAAGTTAGCTGAAGTGGCTGGCGAATATTTGCGTAAAGGTTCACAGGTTTATATTGAAGGTCAATTACAAACGCGTAAATGGCAGGATCAGAATGGCCAAGACCGCTACTCAACTGAAGTCGTAGTACAAGGCTTTAATGGTGTGATGCAAATGTTGGGTGGTCGTCAAGGCGGTCAAGGACAAGGCCAAGCAATGGGCGGAGCTCCTCAACAACAAAATAATTGGGGTGGACAGCAACAACAAGCTGCACCGCAGGCGCAGCAGCAAGGCGGATTCCAACAACAAGCGCCTCAGCAATCATCAGCCCCACAACAAGCTGGTTATCAGCAGCAAGCTAAACCGGCTCCACAGCAAGCGCCACAACAGCAGCCTGCTCAGCAGTTTAATGAACCACCAATGGACTTTGATGACGACATTCCTTTCTAGTCTTCCGGGTATCTGTTTTGTATAGTCATTAGCTCTGAAAGCCCCGTTATACGGGGCTTTCTTTTATAAATTGACTGTATAGAGGTTAATCAGGGGCTAGGTTCCACAAGCAAAATACCTTGCTCTAGATTTTGTATACTCGTTCAGTTTAAGCGTCCATTTTTAGTCCTCATTTTCACTAGGATCCTGCTAGTTGGGGATGCATCCAACTGCCACCGATATCGCCGGGAGCAATCTGCGTGACTTGATGGCAGTAGAATGTGTATCTGTGACAACCTTCACCGAAATCAAGTGACAGTCTTCGGGGTCAGGAATCATACCGCTGTCTTTGAGCATAAGACTGGGTGATTGGGCCTGGCCTGCCGCAAATGACCATGTTTTTCGCAGTACCAAAATAGAATCTGACTTTATTGGTACAATTGTTCAAGAGTATAGAAAGAATCAAGGTGAAACGCAGATCATCTGCCCGACGCGTAAGTTGACTAAAATCGTAAATAAAAGAGTTTCAGCCGAAAAAACAGGTCGCCAATTGTTTGCTTATTGAACATTTGTTGAGCGGTTTGTTGCAACAGAATTCAAAAGTGGCGACAAAATGCTGTGTACTGCCAATCTGTATTCAGAAGGATTGGTAAATGGTTCTATGGGAGTGATCACGCGTTGCTTCAATCGTCCTAGCTTGGTTGAAGCAAACGGCGGCTACGGAAAGCTCCTCTGGGACGACGGAGTTGAGAGGGTCATTAATGACGCTGTACTCGACGCGCTAGAGTTAGGCTACTCAATCACGATACATAAAGCACAGGGGAGTCAGTTTGAGAGAGTTGTTGTTGCAATTCCGCCCACCAAAAACCTTGATAGAACAATACTCTATACCGCCATTACCGTGCAAAAAGCGAGCTTATTGCTGTAGAGATTAATGCAAGACTGAATCATGTCGTTAAGAGAAACGCTCTAGATTCGAGGAACACTGCGCTATGCGAAAACCTGTGGAGTGCTTTGGTAACGGCTGCTTAAAATGTACAGCTTAAAATGTATTGGCTAATATCCGATCTTACATGCTCAACCAATAGAGCTAAAGCAGTTCTGACAGCTGGCTAACTCGATTGTGCCCCTTTATGAGTTTCAAGCCTAGAATAGCTCAAATTAAATCTTCGTATTTTCAACAAATTTCTCTCATCTCTAGCGATAGCGTTAATGAGTATTTCAACATCTATATTGACTCACTTATTACTAGCCTGATAGCATCACGACCTTATTGACTCTTAAGTCAGTTTTTATCAGATAAGCAAGCAAGGAAACGCATGTTTAAGGCAGTAAAATCGATAGCGTGTTTGAGAGGCACTAATGCACTCAAACGCTAATCCTTTCGAGGAATCTAAGTTTAACCAAACGCTGTTAGTTGACGCTTTTGGTCAGTCTTATATGTTTCTACCAAGACACGCAGGTCACACTGAAAACCAGGGTGAACTCGTTAATCACTGCATCGATATTTATTGGGCGCAGTCCTTACTGCAAAACCATAGCCCTATGTGGGGTTATCAGTTCGACTTAAACAAGCTATATTTTCACGTGTCTGGCGATTACATGGCCAGCCACAAAAGCTTGCAGCAAAAAATTGACTGGCTAAGCAATGGCATTGTGAGCGGTGAAGTAAAGGTACTTAAAGGTGCAAACTTTGCTCCGCCACCGCCTTCTAATATGGAAGGAGGCATGCCTGTTGCCACCTTGCCAGAGAGTGTTGTTACCCGTGCTAAGCCTGCTCATGCGCCTTTAGGCCAAGGCGGTCAATCAACAGAAGACATTCGCGAAGCTTTAGATTTGTATTGCGCACTACCAGACGGTTCACCTGCGGCCAACTTACCTTACAAAGCGACCTTAGCTGACGGTTCAGTACTAAAAGGCATGTTAGATGCTAGTGGTTTAGCACACCTACCAAACCTTAAACCGAATAATGTTGATGTTGAATTTGGCGAGCAGCCCGATGATGCAGCTATTGCGGCCACTCGAGCCGAGATTTCTGCTGTACTGAGCAGCATTATTGCAGCCGAGCGAGCAGAGGGCGCTAAGATTGCCGCTGAATATGGTGAGCTAAATGCACTTGAAAAGGGCGCTTCAAGTATTGGCTCACTGTTAACAGGAGTGGGAGGTGCGCTTGGTGACGCAGCAGAATTTACCTATAACCTTATAGAGCTTGGCTCTATGCAAGGGCAGCTTAAGCGAGCGCTTAATGCAGGCTGGGATGCCTACAATGTAGATGACGATAAAGGCTGGGCAGAAAGCTTTGCAAGTAATTGGAGCACAGAGCAACACCAAGCCTATGTAAAAGCACTAGGCTTTGACCCATCCTCTATTACTAAAGAAAACCTCACCGAAGCTTACGAAATCGCCAGCTTTATTAGCGATGACAGTGAAACTCAAACGGCTTTGCTTCAATTTGTAAAAGAGTTTGCAGACGCACAGCACCACACCGAACTTACCGAAATGGGCGGCGCTGCAATATTTGATATTGTTTTAGGCGCAATACTCATCGCCCTTACCGGCGGGGCAGGAACCGCTGCTGTAGCAGCTAACAAAGTGCGTCATTTGGATAAGCTAGGTGGCTTGTTCAAAACACTCGCTAAACAGCTTAAAAAGAAAGCCCAGTTTAAAACCAAATCTGGCCGCACTGGTGGTAAGGTTGAACAGAAAATTGCTAAGCCAGCAGGGGCCCAAGTGCCTACAGATGCGGGTAAACAAAAAAACGTAGTACCTCTATCTCATTCAACTAAGTTTCACAATATTGAATCGAGCCAAGTTGATACAAAAAACTTTAAGACCGTTAGACAAATTGACCTAGATGATCTTTCAGAGGCAGATGCTATTGCAGCAAACTTGTTAGAGAAGCAAGGTTGGTCTGAAAGGAAAATTAAAGAAGTGCTAAGTTCTGGTGAAGATTTCAGAACTAAGGAAGTCAAAGCAGGTGATAAACTCTATGGCTTTAATACTAAAGGCTTTGAGAAAGATATAAAAACCTCGGCGTATTGGATGGATGAAGCTGGCTTGCAGCAGATGAAGTCGAAGCACTATGATGGAACCAATTGGGATCCCGAAGGAGTGAAAAACAGTATGGCATTGCCATGTTTTAACCGGGCCAATACTATTGAAGAGGTTACGGTAACTAAAGACCAGAGTATTGTCGAATCTACAATCGGTAAAGCTACAGAGCTTATTCAGTATTCTGAAGTCAATAAGTATGATACTGGCTTACTAGGTAAAATTATGCCTGGTGGCGGCACTCAGATCGCCGCAGATCCAGCAACCTTAATAAAAGTTAAATAAACTGGAATCTAATCGTGACCGTATTACAAGAACAAAAAAATGATGTTATCTCAATCTCTAACTATTTGCTCAACAGGTTTAGTGAATATGCGGTGGTTGACGCAAGCCCCGAAGGACGTTTGCAAGCACAACTGCTTTGGGTATTAGATAAACTAAAGGAACCAAATTTTAGTTTACCTCTACCAGCAGAGCAATTAAGTACCCTGCGCTACATTTATACAGATGGAACCTTAAGCTTTCGTGCTAGTAACCCTGACGACATCAGCTCTATATTTAAAGAGATTGAACTTCCGCTAGTACAGCTTATATCCATAATAGTTGATAATGAGTTACTGATTAAAACGGAATATTACCCGTATGTTTCGAGAGTTATAGCGGCGCTAATCTCTTGCTTGGAAAGTGCTTCTAGGGTTCTTAGTATAGGTG
>QGCX01000326.1_pt1 | contig 10063 bp, 8 predicted proteins | sample 4708031 | NCBI WGS metagenome assembly QGCX01 (sample SAMN08941163, study PRJNA450518) | Sediment metagenome, whole genome shotgun sequencing project. | reverse complement strand
CCGTTGCTGTTTGTCTACCATTAACTTATTCCCTTGGCTTGACAGACGGGCTTGCTCTTCTACTCGGTCTTTATGTTGGTGGCATATCTGGTGGTCAAGTACCCGCCGTTTTACTTAATATCCCTGGTACCCCATCATCTATCACTACGACCTTTGATGGTTACCCGATGGCAAAAAAGGGTAAAGGTGAAAAAGCCTTAAAAATCGGCATAGTCTCCTCAATTTTTGGCGGTATTTTCAGTGCCGTAGTTCTATTTTTCTTTGCGCCAATGCTCGCTGAATTTGCAATTAAGTTTTCATATATTGAAAAATTCTTACTCATATTTTTAGCGTTAACAGTAATTTCTTCACTTTCTGGCAATATGCTCAGTGGTATCTTTAGCGGTTTACTGGGTATTCTAATCAGCCTAATTGGTGCATATGATGTATCTGTCGGCGGTAATGGCGAATATCGTTTAATGTTTGGCTTTATGGAAGACTATTTAGAATCTGGGTTTTCATTATTACCCGTACTCATTGGTCTGTTTGGTTTAGCCTCGATCATTAAGGAAAGCGGCCAATCAAAACACGCGACCGCTACTGACCAGAATATTACTTTAGGTAAAGGCACAAGGTTTAAACTGTCGGTATTCAAAGGGCAAATGGTCAACCTAATTCGTTCATCAAGCATCGGAACTTTTGTTGGTATGTTACCGGGTATTGGCGGCAGTGCAGCATCTGTTTTAGCTTACACGCAACAGAAGAATCTTTCGAAAAATCCAGATCAAATGGGTAAAGGTGCGCCTGAAGGCCTCATCGCTTCAGAGTCTGCGAATAATGGCTTAACCGGTGGAGCACTTATTCCTCTGTTATCTCTCGGTATTCCGGGCGACAGCACAACGGCAGTACTCATTGGCGCGTTTACTTTACAAGGTTTACAAGTAGGTCCACTATTTATCGGCGAAAATATCGATACTTGGTATTTAATGATCATTGCATTGCTTTTCGCCAATATTGTTATGTTCTTTACTATGTTCTATGCCATTCGCCACGTCGCCAAGGTCGTTTTAGTACCGAAGTACATCCTCTACCCGATTATCGTAATGATGTGTGTCATAGGTGCTTATGCTATTAACTACGGCATAATGTTTGATGTATGGACGCTATTGATCTTTGGTTTAATTGGCTACCTAGGTCAAAAGATCGGTATTGAAATTGTCCCACTGGTGATTGGCTTTATTCTTGGTGGTTCGGCTGAAGTCTACTTTGTTAAGAGTATTGAATCTTATGGAACACTCTCAATCTTCTTTACTAAAAGCCCAATCGCGTGGTGTTTATGGGCTGCAATTGCGTTATCAGTATTATTCTCTTATCTGACCCACAAAAAGGCCAGCAAGACTAAATCTGCAACCGCTTAAACGACCGCTACCAGTTTGAAGTACCGATGAGCTTATCAAGCTATCGGTACTTTATATAAAGCCGACTGATCCCAAATCTTCAATTATTGAGAGTTTAATGTGTACGAGAAATCTTATGTTTCTCCATAAACGCGTCTGATATAAAAACACCAACGAGCGCACCAATCGATATGCTAAAGTTAATAATGAAAGTCATGATTGTAATTAAATTCCCTAGGTGGGAATCAGCGCCAAACCAATACATCAAAATTGTTGCCAGAAAGATACTAAAAGTAATTTTATTGGCGACAAACCAAAGCGTGATTTCACACCACCAAAGTTCTTTCTTTTTCTTAAAACGATTAAGCCCTAAATAAACATAAGCCAGCAGGCTAAATATCGCAGTAGATATTATTAATAGAAAATTTGGAAATAAAGCGACCGTTGATAGTAATGAATACCCTATCAATACGGAGTGAACACTAATAATCAACCAAAATAAAACAAGCGGCCCTAATACTAAACCCATCATCATTCCTTATAAAACATAAAATTGGTAAAATTCAATCCCTTGAAACTGAAAGACTCATGATAATTACTACTTACTTAGTTTGTACGCACTGCCATTTAGGTAACCGGACGTCCATGAGAAAAGCTTACATTTCATGTCGAAACTATTCCTTTGCTGGCGCATCCATATATCTGAAACACCCCCAAAGCAAGGTTAAAAAAAGTAAAGGGATCAACATAAACAGAAGATCGTGCTCAATCATTTTACGACTAAACCAATAACAAGCGATAACTACCAAAGGGTATATAAGCGAAACCCACAGGAAACATTGATTCATAATTCGATTAAACAAAGGAATTTTAACGTCGCTTCGACTACTCAAACCCATCACACTGGCGACAACTACAAATGGGTATACCAATAATGGCAGAGTACCTAAAATAAACAGAATTTTATTCACCACAACTGATATCAACTTATTATCTTACTCCTAAATAACTATGCCTTTTTGACAGTTAGCGTTCTCGCTTTCATGCTGCCAAATACATTCACCATGGCACCTAAAATAATTAAACTACCGCCGATCCAAGTCCATATTGCAGGGACTTCACTAAAGACTAACCAACCCAAAAGCACTGAAAACACCACTTGAATATAAGAATAGGCCGACGCCTTACTGGCCACTTCAGTTTTCATAGCCATTGTTAAACCTACCTGCCCACCTTGTGTAAATACACCGACAAATATCATCAAAATAAATGCCTGTAGATTAGGCATTACAAAATCATCACCCAACAGTACAAGCGATAAAGGCAAAGCGATAAGCGGGAAGTAAAAAATAATAACAGAACTATCTTCGGTATTACTGAGTCGGCGTACAATGACATAAGCGATAGAACTACCCATCGCCCCTAATAGCGCGATGACAACACTCAACAATGGCAAACCACTGGCACCGTCTACCGATGCTCGTGGGCCAACGATAAAGCCTAAGCCTATAATACAAAAAACGATACAAATGATTGTTGACCGCTGTATGCGCTCGCCCAAAAACAATAACGCAAGTAACGCGGTAAATATTGGATGGGTATATTGTAAAATAGTCGCTTCTGCTAAGGGTATGGTTGAAATGGTGTAGTAAACACAAACTAAGGCAAAAGACCCAACCACACCTCTCGCTAAAAGCAATTTTTTATTATTCCCCCAAACGGATAGCCGTTTGCGTTTAACATCCAAAAAGCTGATCAACAATGAAACCAAGGATCGAGCTGCAACAATTTCAAACACAGGAATATGCAAACCACTGACTAATTTCACACAACTAGACATCAGTGCGAACGATAATGCCGAAAACAGCATAAACCGAACGCCCACAGGAACTTTTTTTATCAACGCAGGAAGCATAAGGATTCTTTAGTTAACTAACATTAAGGATACGCATATATGACTAGCAAGCATGCGGAAAGTACCCATAGAATAAAGTAAAAGACTAAAATATGCGAAAGTTAACGCACTGAAAAAACTAAACTACAGTTCCTAGCTTTAAAAACATACCCACGAAAGCGAAACGATGTAGGTATGTTTTTAGAATAGCTTTGAATCACTGTAATAATCGTGCGGTTATTGGAACTTGGCGATCGGATCCAAATGCTCTCGGATTCACCCGAATAACAGGTGCGCCCTGATTACGTTTATACTCATTTCGATCAACCAACATACGTATCCGTTTTTGTTCACCTTTATTGACTTTGGACGCGACCATTAAATCGATTTTCTTTTGAGCTTCACTCAGTAGATCTGACTCTAAATATAGCCTTAGTAATGCATCTAGACTCTCGTAATCCGGTAACGCATCACTATCTAACTGGTCTGGGGCTAGTTCAGCAGAGGGTGGCTTAGTAATAATGGCTTCAGGTATCATTTCTCGCTGAAATACCTCTTCATTTATGTAACGAGATAGAGCAAACACATCCGTTTTATAAACATCGCCCAATACAGCTAGGCCGCCATTCATATCACCATACAATGTACAATAGCCTACAGCCAATTCAGATTTATTACCGGTACTTAAAACTAAGGCATTGGTTGTATTTGAGTAGGTCATTAACAGCGTACCTCGAATTCGAGCTTGAAGGTTCTCTTGCGCCAACGGTGAGGGATTATTCCCAAATGCATTTTTATAGTCCGCCACAAACTGCTCAAATGTCATTTTTATAGGAATCGAATGTAACACTATGCCTAGGTTATCGCACAGCGCCTGAGAATCATCTATTGACCCTGAAGAGCTATATTGGGAGGGCATTGTTACAGCAATTACATTTTCTGGCCCAAGCGCCCATGAGGCTAATGCAATAGTCAACGCAGAATCAATACCACCACTAGAGCCAATGACAACCTGACTAAAACCCGTTTTATTCAAATAGTCTTTAATGCCGAGTTTTAACTGTTCTGCCATATAGCCTAATCGAGAATAAGAAATTAGCTTAACTGGAGTTTTTGATTGTGTATTTACAGTCAAACAGTCTTCTATAAAACAAGGCGCCATAGCGAGTGTTTGTCCTTTTTCGTCAGCAACCATTGAGCCACCATCGAAAATCACATCATCTATACCACCAACTTGATTAACATATATAAAAGGCGCATTGCACTGCTGCGCAACACGGCGAACAATTTTCTGCCTATCGTCCAACTTACCTATATGACTCGGGCTAGCATTGACACTCACAACAAGGTCAAGATTTTCCCCTACCAACGCATCAATTGGATCAAATTGGTAGAGTGGTTTTTCTTCATCAATCCATGCGTCTTCGCAAATCAAGAAGCCTAACCGCTGGTTGCGCCACCTATATAAACCAGGTTGGTTGCCTGCCTGAAAATGACGCGCTTCGCTAAAAACACCATAGGTCGGCAATAGTTGCTTGCGATACCGGTATTGAATATTGCCATCAGATATTAGGAATAAAGTATTATAAAAAGGCTTACCTGAGTTAGGGTTATTTTCGACCGCACCAATAACTACCCCGGCATTACCTTGTTCTGTCAATTGACATATTTGATCCAATACTTGATTTTGGCTTTCAATTAGAGATTCATTCAATAGAAGATCTCTAGGGTAATATCCTGTGATGGCTAACTCTGAAAAAACAATTAGCTCTGAATCCGCTTGGTGAGCTTTAATAACTCGTTTAATTTTTTCAAAATTACCGCTTATGTCTCCAACTGTAAAATTCAACTGGGCCATTGTCACTTTCATAGGGAAAATTCCTCTCGACGACCATAGCTTGCAGCCAACCAGCGAACATAGTCCATATCTTCACACATCGTCTTTCCAGGGCTATCAGAGAGTTTAGCGACAGGACGACCATTGCATTCAACAATTTTCATAACAATATTCAAAGGTTTAGCACCTAAGTCATTTGTGAGGTTAGTACCCCAACCAAAACCTGTCTTAATTCTTCCATTGAATGTTTTATATAACTCAACAAGATCATGCACTTCTAGCCCATCACTCCAGACGGCAGATTTTGTCTTTGGATCAACACCCAGCTCTTCCAGTTTCGCTATGAGTTTATTGCCCCATAAAATAGGATCACCGGAATCGTGACGAAAGCCATCAAACAATTTAACAAGATATAAATCTAAGTCATCGCAAAAGGCATCCATTCCAATCACGTCTGTTAATGCGGTACCCATATCACCTCTAAATTCTTTCGCCCAGCCTTCCATTGCTGCTCGCTGGGAATTTAAAGGGTGAACAAACGCTTGCCACGCTTGAAGATATTCGTGTGCCATAGTACCAATGGATGTTAATGAGTACTCTCGAGCTAGATGATAGTTGGAGGTGCCACTGAAATATTCGGGGATTTCAAGTGATAAAGTTCGGACAACTTCATCTTGCCAAACTTTTGAAAATCTACGTCGTGTACCAAAATCAGTGAAATTAAACCCTGGCATAGGTCCTTGAGCCTTTAGAAAATTTATCTTTTCTTTTAACCGCTTACGGCCAACATCATAATCTGGCTCTGGAACAGTCATTCTAAAATAAAGTTCATTCACGATAGAGAGAATGTATATTTCCCAAGGACTGGTTTTAATCATTGGCCCAATGGCTTGAATATCAATTTGGTTAGCACCAGCACTGATACGTAAATTACTATAATCCAAAGAAAAGTCAGATAGAAAATCAATATAATCTGAACTCAAGTGGCTTTCTTTTGCCAAAAACGCCAGCTCACTATCTTGGTAACGCAGTTTACTGAGCTCAGTTAAATGGTATCGAAGTGCAGGAACAAGAGGACGTAAATCAATATCATTATTTCTGATTTTAAATCGATATCTAGCTTGTGCATCTGGGTACTGATGAAGATTCACTTGCTGCATACTGAATTTATATTTATCAGTATCGAGTAAACTAGTGATAATAGGGGAATCTGAATCCTTTAGATTAAACGTTTTCATTTTTTAAATCCTTTGAACTATTAACTGTTTTCACACCTAGCTGTTCCATTTCAGCAAGCGCAGATTCACTCGAGGCAGTATCGATACCCCGGCAAGACCCAAGATTAATGATGACTTCAAAGCCTGCTCTTACTAGCTGTATTACCGTGGTTTTAACGCAATAATCCAATGCTAGGCCACCCACAATAACTTGGCGAATACCCGCAACCTTCAATGCCTCAATCACTCCTGTTGATTGGGTATCTTGTAAATCGTGGTAACAGGCACCGTAAGGATGCATATCTGGTTCTATACCTTTATATACAAAATAATTATATGCAGATGGATGCGGTAATCCGTCGAGTAATTCAAACCCAGGGGTACCTGGGACGCAATGTAGATTCCAACGGATATCGACATTTTTACCCGCTATCGCAGAAAATTGAGGCTTATCTAATGAGGCAACCCAAATCGCATTTGGAGCATGAGCATCTTTCGACCCTACTCTAAATGCTGCGTATTTTGCTTGGGCATTTAACTCGCTTACAATCGTATCGCCAGCGGCCACCGGCAACTCGTTAGGGCATAACGGAGTAAAACCTTTCTGGGCATCGACATCGAATGAGGCTACCTTTTCCTTAGGTAATAATTGCAACATAACTTCTCCCTATTGACTTTGTGTCTTCAGGGCATTAACTTAATGCCCAAATAACATTAAGTCAAACAATATTTATGGGAAAGCTCAGTATCGGCCTTTATGGTTCTGCATTTAATCCTCCACATTTGGGGCATTTGGATGTGCTAAATCAAGCTGCAAATGCTTTTGATTTAATCTATCTAATTCCTTCATTTAATCATGCCTTTGGTAAACAAATGGCACCTTTTAGCCAGCGAATGTCAATGGCAAATGCCCTCTTACAAGACATAGACTCTCACGAAAAATTCACAGTGAGCGACATCGAACTAGAAATCGCCAATAAGCAAATGGTTAAAAAACCCATCTTTACGTTCGATGTTTTAACGCAGTTATCAATTCGTCACCCTCATGCAGAGATAAAATTCATAGTAGGACCAGACAATGCCGACCCAAAGGTCTGGGGGCAATTTTATAACGCAGACAAAATCATTGAAAAATGGGGCTTATGGGAAGCTCAAGAACGAAGACCCATTCGAAGCTCTCTCATTCGGCAACGCATATCGCAAATGCTCTCAGTTGATGATTTAGTACCCGCTAAAATCGCTCAACTAATAAAACAATATCAGCTCTATCAAAACTTAGGTGAGTGAATGAAAACTGAAACAGGTTTTACACCGTCAAAATATGACTGGCTATTATTTAGTGTTGACCCTGTCATTTTAACCATACAAAACAATCAACTCTGTGTTTTATTGGTTAAACGTTCTTTACCACCTTGTTCCGGCCAATGGGGATTACCGGGTGGTCGTGTCGATCGATTGAAGCATCATTCACTTGACGATAGCGTTCGCGAAAAGGTGCTTCTAAAGACAGGCCTACACCACACTTTTTTTGAACAAGTATACACCGAAGGTGGTGCCGATATGGACAACCGTGGTTGGTCAGTTTCGACGGTATATATGGCACTCGTTAATGAATCCAAGGTAAGCTTTTCACCAAAAAGTAACAGCGAAGAAGTAAAGTGGTGGCCAATAAACCAATTAACCGCAATACTACCCTTGGCTTTCTGGCATCAAAAAATAATTGAAACCACCATCGATAGGCTAAGAACTAAAATTGTTTATAGCGACCTACCTATGCATTTTATGCCCGAAAAATTCACCTTAACTCAGCTTAGGCAAGCCTATGAGTTAATCTTAGGCAAACGAATAGAATCATCCCCATTTAGGCGGCGCATATTAAATGCCGATATTTTAATTGACACTCACGAGCAACTATCAGACGTCTCTAACCGACCTGCCACGCTGTATCGATATAAAGCGACCAATTGCGTTCATATCTTTAATGGCCAACTAAAAATTTAAGGAAAGCACCATGAAGTTTAAAGTTTTAAATAAGGAAATCGCATACGATGGTTTTTTTAAATTACACAAATACACCGTGCAACATGATCTTTTCTCTGGCGATGTCAGTGAGCCTTATATTCGCGAAATACTCGACCGGGGCAATGCCGTCGCAGTATTAGTTCATGACCCGGATAGAGATGAATTTGTATTTGTTAAGCAGTTTCGTGTCGGCGCAGTCCACAGCGGCCAACCTTGGACACTCGAACTGATTGCAGGCATGGTTGAATATGGAGAAATTGCAGAAGAAGTTGCTCAACGAGAAGCATTAGAAGAAGCAGGAGTTAAACTAACCCGCCTGATTAACATCAATACCCATTACAATTCAGTTGGCGGCTGCTCTGAAACAACAACCCTTTTCTACGCTCAGGCAGACACGGCTAAAGTCAGTGGTATTCACGGCCTAGATGATGAACACGAAGATATTCAAGTCGTTAAAATGTCATCATCAGAGCTAAAGGAAAAGCTAAACAGTGGTGAATTAAACACCTCCAGTATTGTTATGGCCGCCTACTGGGCAATGGCCAATGCAATCATTTAAAGCGATCAGTCCAGGCAGAACGCTCTACTGCGCTGCCTGAACGTTAGTTCTGAACAACCTCCAGTTAGTGCTGATTGAGAGCATTCAATTAAATTGTTCACCTCACTGCTGTCCCATAGTTTAGAAGTAGCTGAGGTACTGGAAAGACAGGGCGTTTATTGGCATGGATGCCAATGTCGAGCCCCCAGGGAAGGATTTACAGCGTCCCAGTTATTGCAGTACCTCGGCGGAAACGCTGCTGTAAAGCAGAAAAATTACGGGACAGCAGTGAGTTCACCTATTTGACTTGCGTCATCAATATAAGAAAAACTAAATTATACTTATACGACTAATTAGGTATTTATAATATACCTATAATCAATTAGAATTAATTATTCGGCTTAATAACCAGATAATTGCCACTGAACGCTATCGATACATAGGCATCGCAGTAAATGATGTGGTGATTGGGCCTTGAAGCTCAGTAACTAGACCAACCAGCATTCAACCATAACTCTATGGCCTGCTGACTCAGCCACTCGTTAGAAGGATAATAATATGACTCTTCGTATAGGCGACATTACCCCAGATTTTGAAATTGACTCAACCAGAGGCAAAATCAAGTTTCATGAATGGATTGGTGATTCCTGGTGCTTTTTCTTTAGCCATCCGGCAGATTTTACACCCGTGTGCACAACGGAAATGGGTCGCACTGCGCAACTTGCTGCTGAATTTGAAAAGCGTAATACCAAACCACTCGGCCTTTCAACTGATTCAGTTGAAGAACACAATAAGTGGATTTTGGATGTTAACGAGACGCAAAAAACCACCATTGAATTTCCGATCGTTGCAGATGTCGATCAAGAAGTCGCTCAGCTTTATGAAATGATTCACCCAAATGCCAGTTCAACTGCGGCAGTACGCTCTGTATTTATTATCGATCCCGATAAAAAAATACGCCTGACGATGACTTACCCGATGAACGTCGGCCGTAACTTTACTGAAATTTTGCGCGTAATCGATGCACTGCAATATGCTGATAAATACAGCGTTGCGATGCCAGCAGACTGGCAAATAGGCGGCGATGTTATCATCCCATTGGGTTTTGATACTGAAAAAGCAAAAGCTGCATTCCCACAAGGCTGGAACGAAGTTAAGCCATACTTACGCTTAACTAAA
>QGCX01000325.1_pt1 | contig 10067 bp, 9 predicted proteins | sample 4708031 | NCBI WGS metagenome assembly QGCX01 (sample SAMN08941163, study PRJNA450518) | Sediment metagenome, whole genome shotgun sequencing project. | reverse complement strand
CGAACAGGCCAGCCACGAACAGGATGAGATAGGTGAGCGCCGCCACGCCGATGGCATAGCAGGCAAGGCTGTAGGCAATTGCGAGTGTGCGAAGCATGAACACTTCCTCCCGAATGGTTGCATGTCCGATATGGACAGTTGCCGGGAGGAAATCGGAAACGCCGCTCAGCGGCGCGTTCGGGAACAATAGCACACGACGGCCGTATTTGAACAGAACCGCACTAAAAGTTGCCTTGTCCCCGTATCGCGTCAGCCCTTCAGCCAGGCCGGGCGGACATATTCTTCCCCCAGATCATGCGCGACCGCTTCATGCGCGATCTTGCCTGCGTCCACTGTCAGGCCGTTGGCCAGGTGCGGGTTGGCATTGATCGCCTCGCGTGCGCCCATGTTTGCGATCTGCAGCACGAAGGGCAGGGTGGCGTTGTTCAGCGCGTAAGTTGATGTACGCGGCACGGCGCCCGGCATGTTGGCAACGCAATAGTGCAGCACGTCATCGACCTCATAAATCGGGTCTTCATGCGTGGTGGCATGGCTGGTCTCGAAACAGCCGCCCTGGTCGATGGCAATGTCGACCAGCACGGCGCCGGGCTTCATCGTTTTCAGCTGGGCCTTGGTCACCAGTTTCGGCGCTGCGGCGCCAGGGATCAGCACGGCGCCGATGACGAGGTCAGCTTCCTTGATCGCCTCGGCCAGCGAATGGGCGGTGGAGTACATGGTTTTCAGGCTGCCGCGGAACTGCTCATCGAGCTCGGCGAGGCGGCTGTTATTGCGGTCGAAGACGGTGACGTCGGCACGCATGCCGACCGCGATCTCGGCCGCATGGGTCCCGGACACGCCGCCGCCAATGATTACCACTTTCGACGGCATCACACCCGGCACACCGCCCAGCAGGATGCCGCGGCCGCGCTTTGTGCGCATCAGGGCCCAGGCCGCGACCTGCATCGACATGCGCCCGGCCACCTGACTCATCGGGCGCAGTAGCGGCAGGCCGCCCTGTGCATCGGTGACAGTCTCATAGGCTATGGCGAGGCAGCCGGATTTCATCAGGCCTGCCGCCTGCACAGGATCGGGCGCGAGGTGGAGATAGGTGAAGAGCGTGTGGTCCGGCGTCAGGCGCGCGGTCTCTTCCGGCTGAGGCTCTTTCACTTTCACGATCAGTTCGGAGGCTTTGAAGACCGCATCGGCGTCGGGCAGGATCGTCGCGCCAACCGCGGTGTAATCCTCGTTCGAGAAACCGGAGCCGAGCCCGGCGCCATCCTGGATGGCGACCTCATGGCCGGCACGCGCCAGCTCCCCGACGCTTTCCGGCGTCAGTCCGACACGAGATTCCTGTTTCTTGATTTCTGTTGGAACACCAATGCGCATTTCAGCCTCCTGAGGGGAATATTGGCGCCTATAGACCGCATTCAGCGCAATATCCAGCCCGTCCGTTGGTCAAATTCCGGAGAGGCGCGTCAGGCGGCCTGGTCGAGGTCCGGCTCCACGGGATCGAGGTCGTCATCATCCTCATCCGACTTGGCTTCGCCAATGGCAAAACGTTCGGTTTCGTGGCTGATCCAGGCGCTGACCTCATCTTCAGGCACGCCCAGCGCATTCAGCATGTCGATCACCATCTCGATGCCGCGCGGTTCCCCCATCGCGAAATGGGTGTTGATGCCAAGCGCAGTGAACCGTTCCATGTCCACGGGGTTGTCCACGGTGAGGAAGCGTTTGAGATCCGGAAAACGCCGCATCACGACAGGTGTTACTTCCAGCGAGATTTCGTAGCGCGGAATGCCGAGCACCATGGCGCGGGCCTGGTTGCCGCCGATCGCCTCGATCAGTTTCAGATTGGAAGCGTCGCCGAAGGACACCCGGTAACCGTCCGCGACGGCGGACAGCAGCCGGTCGGGGTCGAATTCGGTCGCGAGATAGGGGATGCCATGATCCTCCAGCGCATCGACTGCAAGACGGCCGGTCTGCGTCATGCCGACGATGATGACCGGGCGGTCGAGCAGCGGCGTCGATCTGGGGGCGGCCTCGGTGCGGGACTGGGTCCGGCGGACGATTTCACGGGAGAGGCGCGCGCCAAGGTCCGCCCAGAGCGGGGCGATGGCCAGGGACAGCGCGACAGCAGCAACGACGCTACTCATCAACGGGCCGGGCATGCCGGTGACGACGGCGCCCAGCGACAGCACGACGAGTGTGAATTCAGACCCCTGCGCCAGCAGGAAAGCCATTTGCGTTGCGCCGGGGACGCTCCAGCCGTTGAGGCGCGCCGCGGCAAAGCCGAGCGCAGTCTTCAGGCCGATCAGGCCGCCGGCTGCGAGCAGGACGAGCGGCAGGTTCCGCAACAGGGCGGGCACGTCGATCGACAGGCCCACGCTGATGAAGAAGAAGGACAGGAGCAGGCTGCGGAAGGGGGCCATCTCGGTTTGCACCTGGTGGCGGAAGGGCGTGCCGGAAACAGCAAGGCCGGCCAGGAAGGCGCCAAGTGTCAGCGACAGGCCGCTCATCGCCGTCGCGCAGGCGGCCGCCAGGACGAACAAGAGGGTGAAGGCGGTGAAGGCCTCTTCATTGCGGATGATCGCCAGCGTGCGGAAGATCGGGTTGATCAGGTACTTGCCAGCCAGGAGCGCTGCCCCGAATGCCAGGCCTGCCTGAACCAGCGACAAGGCCAGGGAACCGATCAGCGGCAGGTCTGCTCCGTTGAGCAGGCTCGTGGAGATCACGCCGGCAAGGCCGGACGCGCCGCTTTCCGCGCCGCCCAGCGACGTGGCGTAGATCATCAGGAAGATCGCCACCATGTCCTGGAAGATCAGGACATGCGTGGCCGTCCGCCCAATAGGGCAGGAATTCTGTTCCCGCTCGGTCAGGATACGGGCGACCACTGCGGTGGAGGAGAGGCCGAGGCTGAGCCCCACTGCAAGCGCGATGGGCCAGGAAATGCCGATCATCCAGAGGGCGCCAGCGCTCATCAGGCCGGTCAGCATCAGGTGGGCCGGGGCCAGGCCCAGCAGGTCCCGCCGGCTTTCCTTCAACTCGCGCATGGAAACGTGCATGCCGATATCGAACAGCAGGAACACCACGCCGAGTTCTGCCAGCAGGTGAGTCGCCGGGCTTTCATGAATGAGGCCCAGCCCATACTGTCCAATCAGTATACCAACGATGAGGTAGCCGACAATCGGGCTCAGCCGGGCGGCTTTGGTGACCAGTGCCGAGGCGGCGCCGAAGCCCAGAAGCGTGATCGCCGGAACGAGGGCATCGACAGCTTGCACAGGGGTAAACTCGGCTGCCACGCAATCGTCTCCTTCAGGTCATCTTGGTTCGGGGGTCCCCTGATACGGTACAGATAGGAAGGGATTGGGGTAAAACAAAGGCCGCCAGTTCCGGCGGGAACCAGCGGCCTTCACCTTGCTGCACGGGAGGAGGGCATGATCCCCGCACAGTTGGAGGTTATCGAAGCCTTAGAGAGACTTCGCCAGGGTCAGGACAACGCGCTCGTCAGAGACGCCGACGCCGTCCACATCCGTATCCCAGTAACGCACGTCGACATCGATGCCGACGGGCAGGGAGTAGGTACCGCCGAGCGACCAGTTGGTGTAGTCACCGCCGCCGTCGAAGCTGTAATTGCCGAGCGTCGCATCCATCGAGAAGCTGTCGGTGAAGGAGTAACCCGCAGACCCTTCGACATAGACGTTCTCATTGTCCGGATCCCAGTACACAGCACCGCCGACGGAAACACCGCCGGTGAATGTGTAGCCGAGTGCACCTTGCAGTTCGACGAAGTCGTAGTCTGCTTCTTCCGTGTCCGGATAGGCGTAGTAGATGAAGCCAACGTCCCAGCTGATCCCGCTTTCAGTCTCCCCCGCGAGACCTCCATACAGGTCCAGTTCCAGGTTGGCGTCTTCCGGCTCGTCGCCGAAATCGACATTCGACGCCCAGGTACCGGCGTAGAACATGCCATTGGAATAATCGAATCCGCCCTGGATGGCGAAATCTTCGTTGGACTGTGAAACCCCGCGCCAGACATAGTCTGTTGTCAGTGCGACGTTGCCCGACCATTCGCCTTCGGCATAGGCGCCGCCGGCTGCGGTCGCGAGAGCTGCGAGGGCGACCCCCGCCCGTGTAACCTTGGATACCATTTTGAACTTCCCCGTTCTTTAATGAGCGCGCTTCGTTGAGCGCCGGGGTCAGATTGCCGTGCCTTTTGGCGGTGGCGGACTGAAAATGAAGTTATCCGGGTACCGAGTTAAGGATCGCCGCTGAATTGAGCAGACTTAAGGCAGTGCTGCCTTAAGTTTGTGCGTCACGAATGCGTCAGCGGGCTACCAGAGGCGCATAGCCGAGATGCATTCCGGCATCCACAAGAAGGGTCTCGCCGGTCACATGCCGACTCGCATCCGTGCAGAAGAAAACGGCGGAATCTGCAATATCATCGGGGCCACTGGCCACATTCAGCGGGACTGACGCAGCGACACCCGCCTCCATTTTCCTGTATTGCTCCTCGCCCATCTGGTCCTTGAACCAGCGCGTGCCAATGAATCCGGGGCAAATCGCGTTAACCCTTATCGCCGGCGCCAGGGCCCGGGCGAGCGACAGCGTCATCGTGTTGAAAGCGCCCTTGGAGGCGGCATAGGCGACCGAGGAGCCCACGCCTGTAACACCTGCAATAGATGACACGTTCAGCACCGCTGCGGCGCGTCCGGTCTCCTCATGGCATTTCACCAGCAGCGCCTTGCACGCCTGCATCATCAGGAAGGGGCCGGCGACGTTGACGGCATAGATGTCGAGAAAGTCCTGCCGCGAGAGGGCGTCGAGGTCGGCATGGTCGCGGGCGTGGCGGGTGATTCCCGCATTGTTGACCAGAATGTCCAGCCGGCCCCAGGTGCTGGCGGCGTCGGCAAGCGCCCGGCAGCCTTCCTCGGTTGAGACATCGGCCTGCACCAGCCGGGCCTGCGCGCCGACGGCCTGGCAGTCGGCGACCGTCTGCTCCGCATCGGTGACCGATTTCGTGCAATTGATGATCACATCGGCGCCGCGTTCAGCCAGCTGCAGCGCGATCGAGCGTCCGAGCCCCGTGGCCGAACCTGTGACGATTGCCTTGCGTCCTGCGAGATCCTGAGTGTCTGCCATGGTCGGCCTCCCTGCCTGTTGTGCTGCTTTTGTTGAGGTTGGGCTTGTGGCGTCAGATATTCGCTCCGTCAACGAAAGCTAAATGGCTGCAGGGTAAACAGACCTGTACAATTGGAGGCTCAGGATATGATTCTGTTCCTGAATCTGGCCGTGGCGACCATCATGGTCGCGATCACTTTCTCGATCCACTTCGCCGGGCTGGTCGGCCTGACCGCCCTGTTGCGCCGAAGAGGGCGGGAATTCCGGCGCCGTACGTCAAGAATGGGCGATACGCTGGGGCAGGGCCTTGGCATCCTGATTGTCGTATTCAGTCTGTTTGCGCTGCATTCGCTGCAGATCTGGCTCTATGCCTTTGCCTATCTCTTTGTGGGTGAGCTCCACCAGATGGAGACGGCGGTCTATTTCTCTACTTCGACCTTCACCACGGTCGGCTTCGGGGACGTGATCCTGTCGCACAAATGGCGGATGCTGGGTGTGGCCGAATCCATGAACGGCTTCCTCCTGATCAGCTGGTCGACCGCTTTCCTTGTGTCTCTGACGGCCCGGGTGCGCGCCTTTGAGGCCAAGATTGAGGGCCGGGACGACTAGGCGTTCGCAGGCGGCTTCGTCAGCTTTGCGGCGCCGACCGCCAGGCCGACCAGGACGATCCCGCCAACCACCAGCGTCCAGGGATGGGCGCCAAAGGTCTCGAAATATTGCGTATAGGCGTGGATCGCGAGGAAGACGGTCGCGGTCACCGAAAGGAAGCCGCCATTCCGGCTGCGGGCCATGATCGCGACCAGCAGGAGCGGCCAGCCGATTGAGAAAACGGCTTCCGGCACATGCGGCGTGGCAGCGCGCCAGGCTTCCCAGTCATGGCCCTCGGCATTGCGGTAGCGCGACCCAAGGTCGTCCCCCCAGAGCGAGCCGATCCAGAAAGCGAAATTCACGAGGAAGAAGGCCGTGCGGGCGGCAATGCCGGCCAGGGCCTTCCAGGCCGCTGCGATCCGGCTGCGCAGGGCATAGAGGCCGGCGGCCAGCGCGCCGAACACGGCAATTGTCACGCTCGGCTGTTCGACGAACAGGCCGTAGCAGGCGTGCCAGTACCCTGTGCCTGTGCCGAAGACCGCGCCAAATGCCAGCACCGACAGGACCATCAGGAAGGCGGACCGGAACCAGATCGCCCCGGCGCCGAGCAGCAAAGTGATCAGCAGGGCAGGCAGGGTGGTGTCGGCGGCGTCTTCATATTGCCAGCCAATCCAGCCGGCGAGCCCCAGCACACCCATCAGGGCGAGGCCTGCTGAAAGGACTTTCAGTGAGGCGCCCGGCGCGAACCGCCGGGTCATTTCCGCCGCAGCGATGGCGAGAAGGGCCAGCAGCAGGCCTGTCGTAGCGTCAGGTACCAGGGCAATTGCCCCGGCTGCGACGGCCAGTGCGCCCATGATCAGGGACAGGTTCACGAATAGCCCGAACCGGGAATCCGGTACGGCGTGAGCCTCCATGAGACGGGCCATATCGGCATTGATCAGGCCCTCGGCCTGTAGCTGTTGCGGGTCGATCCGGATCACGGCCATAGTCGCCTCCCTTCAAATAGTGAGCGTTCACTAACAAATATAACTGCTAATCGCAAGGCCTTTTGTCGCTCCGTCATGTGTGGACAAGTTCCGGTGCGCGGCGTAACTGCGGCAAGCTGTAAGTTTTCAAAGGCCTGCCGGGGTAGAGATGTTCAAGAAGATCCTGATTGCAAACCGCGGCGAGATTGCCGTTCGTGTCATCAAGACCTGCCGCCGTATGGGCGTGCAGACCGTGGTTGTTTATTCCGACGCCGATGCCGGCTCCATGGCCGTCGAAATGGCCGATGAAGCCGTGCATATCGGCCCGCCCCCGGCGGCGGAGTCCTATCTGCTTGCCGACAAGATCATTGAGGCCGTGAAGGCCACCGGCGCCGAGGCCATCCATCCGGGTTTCGGTTTCCTGTCCGAAAATCCTGGCTTTGCAAAAAGACTGGAAGAAGAGGGGATCGGCTGGATCGGTCCGAACGCCTTCGCCATCGATGCGATGGGCGACAAGATCAGCTCCAAGAAACTGGCCGCAGAGGCCGGGGTCTCCACGGTGCCGGGCCATATGGGCCTGATCGAGGATACGAAGGAAGCGGTAAAGATCTCCAAGGAGATCGGCTACCCGGTCATGATCAAGGCCTCGGCCGGCGGCGGCGGCAAGGGCATCCGCGTTGCCTATAATGACAAGGAAGTCGAAGAGGGCTTCCCGGCCGTGAAGGCCGAAGCAAAATCGTCCTTCGGTGACGACCGCGTCTTCATCGAGAAATTCATTCTCGAGCCGCGCCACATCGAGATCCAGGTGCTGGGCGACAAGCACGGCAACTGCATCTACCTGAATGAGCGCGAATGCTCGATCCAGCGCCGTAACCAGAAGGTCATCGAGGAGGCGCCATCGCCGCTGCTCGACCCGGAGACCCGCAAGAAGATGGGCGAGCAGGCCGTGGCCCTCGCCAAGGCGGTGAACTATGACAGCGCCGGCACGGTGGAGTTCGTTGCGTCCGGCAAGGACAAGGGCTTCTACTTCCTTGAAATGAACACCCGCCTTCAGGTGGAGCACCCGGTGACCGAAATGATCACCGGCGTGGACCTTGTCGAGCAGATGCTGCGCGTGGCGGCGGGCGAGAAGCTGGCCATCAAACAGTCCGACATCGGTATCAATGGCTGGGCCGTTGAGAGCCGTGTGTATGCAGAAGATCCGTATCGCAACTTCCTGCCGTCCATCGGCCGCCTGAAGCGCTTCCACCCGCCGGGCGAAGGCAAGTTGGGTAAGGGTGAGGTACGCATGGATTCCGGCGTACGTGAGGGCGACGAGATCTCGATGTTCTACGACCCGATGATTGCCAAGCTGATCACCTGGGGCAAGGACCGCGATACCGCGCTTGACGTGCACGGTGAGGCGCTCGACCGGTTCCACATCGAGGGCATCCAGGACAATATCCCGTTCATCGCGGCCGTGATGGACGAGAAGCGCTTCCGGTCCGGCAACATCACCACTGCCTATATCAAGGATGAGTTCCCGGACGGCTTTGACGGCGTCCCGCCGACCAAGGCGCAGGAAACCCAGCTGGTCTGTGCTGCGGCCTATGTGCACGGCTTCCTGTCGCGCCGCGCCGCGCTGACATCGGGCCGCATGGCGCCTGTGCCGGAAGCGCGCCGCGACTGGATCGTGATCCTTGGCGACAAGCAATACCCGGTCTCGCTGGATCTCGGCGGAGACGGCGACGCGGAAATCTCCATCGATGGCGGCAAGCCGCACTCGCTGGTCACCGATTGGGTGCCCGGCCAGCACCTGGTTGAGGGATCGCTGGACGGCAAGGCATTCGCGGTGAAGTTCGCGGACCGGACCGAAGGCTATGTCTTCCGCCACCGGGGCGTGGCCCTGCGCGCGCTGGTCTGCACCCCCCAGATCGCGGAGCTGCATGCCCGCCTGCCGGAGAAGCCGAAGCCGGACACGTCGAAGTTGATTATTTCGCCAATGCCCGGCCTGGTTGTGTCCATCGATGTGGAGCTCGATCAGGAAGTGCAGGAGGGCGAAGCCGTCTGTGTCGTCGAAGCCATGAAAATGCAGAACATTATCAGGGCAGAAGCAACCGGAACGGTCAAGGCGATCAACGTAGGCGCTGGCGACAGCGTTGCCGCCGACGAAATTATGGTCGAGTTCGCCTAAATCAGGGACGAATTAACCTCCCAATAATCAAATTGCCGCGCTATCCTGCCGCAGGGATGCCCGGGTTGGCCTGTCGTGCCGCCCGGCAACACCTGCAGGGGGAGGGCAGATTTTCCCCTGTATCGAAAGATCATCTTGGGGACCGGCAATGGAACTTCTTTTCAGTCCGAACGGACGCATCGATCAGCCAACTTATTGGCGGGCGGTCCTGATCCTGTTTGGCATCAGCGCGGTACTGACCGTTGTTGCGGCCTTCGTGTCGCCGTTTCTGAGCTTTCTCAGCATCATATTCATCTGGCCCTGGATCGCCGTGCACGCCAAGCGCTTCCATGATGCCGGCAAGACCGGCTGGCTGACGCTGGCCATGATCGTGCTTGCGGTTATCGTTTCCCTTGTTGCGCAGGCCATCCTGCCGCCCCTGTTTGGGGTGAATGTCGCCGACATGCAGCGCGAAATGGAAGAGAACATGGCGGACTATATGTCCTCCAACGACCCCGGGGCAGCGATGGTTTATGCCATGCAGGAAGCCAAGAAGATGTCCCAGGCCCAGTTGCTGCCGTCCATCCTGTCCACCGGGATCGTGACCGGCGTTGTGGGTTTCGTGATGAGCCTGTTCAAGACCGATCCGAACGACAACCAGTATGGCCCCGGTCCGGGCGGCTCAGCGTCCACCTTCAGCTAATCAGTAGAGTTTGCCGGCCCTCAGCGGGCGGCGCACCATCAAAGTGATCAACCGTACGGGTGCTTGAGAGTGGGGCCCGGCAACACAAGGAGACCTGAAATGGTCAGCTTTCCAGACGCAGTAAAAATGTTCTTCGCGCGGTATGTGGATTTCCAGGGGCGCTCGATGCGCTCGGAATTCTGGTGGGTCGCGCTGTTCAATTTCATCGTGATCGTCGTTTTGGGCGGTTTGGCCTTCGGGTTGGGCGGCAATTTCGACACCGGTGACATGAACCCGATCGGCATGGTTTTGATCGGTGTACTCGGTCTCTACTACCTTGCGATCATCATACCCAGCATCGCGCTCTTCGTGCGCCGACTGCATGACATCAACCAGACGGGCTGGATCTATCTTGGCCTAATCGTCGCCAGCGTGATCCCTGTAATTGGCTTCATCGCATCGATCGCCATGATCGTGATTGCCTGCATCCCCGGCACCAAAGGCCCGAACAAGTATGGTCCGGATCCGACGAACCCGGGTGCCGGCGCTGCCGACACGTTTGTCTGAGCGGGGCAAAGGCTCCGTT
>QGCX01000324.1_pt1 | contig 10100 bp, 10 predicted proteins | sample 4708031 | NCBI WGS metagenome assembly QGCX01 (sample SAMN08941163, study PRJNA450518) | Sediment metagenome, whole genome shotgun sequencing project. | reverse complement strand
GATATGATGCATATCTTCACCATTGCTAGCCTCGAATACAGTATATCCCTCTGCTTCAAAAATGCTTTTCAGCGTGTTTCGAGTAACTTGCTCATCTTCTACAATAAGAATCTGCGGGGTTTGCATTGGCGGTACCTAAATTGTGAAAAAAATGTAGTAAATTGAAAATTATTCTAGGTAAAAACATGACTATTTTGTAATGTTTTAAAGATAATAAACCAAAGTGTTGTAAAAAACACTTTAATTCATAGCCGCCTTCCATAGAGAAGCTAGAGTCGTCCTGACCTTGATATGTTGTTACCCTTGTTGCGATGGATTTTATATTGTTAACAGCATGCTAACAATGGTCGCCGATTATTACTCTCTACTTTGTTGATTTACATCAATAGAACTTTATAACTAAATCCCGGTAGTATAAATGGCGTGAATCAGGAGGCGTAATGATCGATATTTCGTTATGGGAAAGCTACTTAACCACCTGTTTTAGAATGGAAAAAATATTTCCCTCATCTTCTTTTGCTATAATCACTGCCTGGAATCCAAGAAGTAAACTTACATCACATTGTTTAAATAGAACAAATAACCAGCGTTTACAGCATCGATTAAAAGGCTATGATTGGATTCAATTATTGGCAGGCGATTCGACGTTTACCTGGATAGAAGAGAGTATTGCAGTTGAGATGGATTTATCTACTGCACTGACGATTGCCCGGGAATTTGAGCAAAATGCCATTTTTTACGTACAGGATGGAGAACTGTGGTTGCATGCCTGTTTTGAGGTGCAGGCGGCGAACATGGGGCTTTTCGCTGAACGTGTGAATTATCTGCTATAGTCGCTAGGATCAATAGACCTAAAGCCGAGACTATGAAAGACAAAAGTTTCTAATAAGAATCATGGAGGAATAATGAAAGATATAACACCTGATATCTGCGATCAGTTTGAATCCCAGGTAAGGCTACTTGATGTCCCTCTTCACAACTTCGGCCAGATTGGTACGTTTTGGGGAGAAGTGGTTACGGTACGGTGCTATCACGACAATTCCAAAGTAAGAGAGGTATTGCAGCAGAACGGTAAAGGCAAAGTGCTGGTTGTCGATGGCAACGGTTCTTGCCAACAGGCACTGTTGGGTGATCAATTAGCTATTCTGGCAATTGATAACGAGTGGGAAGGCATTGTGGTTTATGGTGCGGTTCGTGATGCTGCGACTCTGTCACAAATGCATATTGGTATCAAAGCTCTGGGGGCCTGCCCGTTTAAAACTCACCGTCACGATTCTGGGCACATTAATGTTCGTGTGTCGTTGAATAAACATCAAATTCTGCCGGGCGATTATCTTTACTCCGACTGGAATGGGATTGTACTGTCGCAAACGAAACTGGATATCGAACTCTGATTGAGTCGGTAGACAAATTGTTGATAAAAGAAGCCGTAGCAGAGTTGTTGCGGCTTCTTTTTTGTTTGTAGATTTGTGTCCGATAAAGGGGATTGGTGGCAATTCTCTTAAAAACAGCGTGAAAATCCACATTTTCATTGACTCTATTCACGGACTGAGGTAAACGTAAAGGCAGAAATTAATTCGCTAAGAAGTTTTAAATGAAAGCAAACCGCCATGTAGTAATTACCACCATTATTATTACCACCGACATTATCGCTGTTGGGGCAGGCTGCTGAGCGAAAAACTTCAAAAAAAAGGGCCTGTATCCAACAAGATGCAGGCCCTTTTTTTATACTTAATTTAACTGGAGGAAGGGATGCGTGTACTAAAGTTCGGTGGTTCGTCATTATCCGATGCTGACCGCTTTTTAAGAGCTGCCCAAATAGTCGCTAATAATGCCCAACAGGCTGAAGTTTCAGTTGTGTTGTCGGCACCAGGAAAAACAACCAACAAACTGGTTGCCGTGATTGAATCAGCACTGCATACCGGTGATGCAGAGGCGCAAATTACAGAATTAGAACATTCATTCACTGTGCTGTTTAATGACATTAAACAAGAGCTGGGTGAACTGGATGGCAGCGCTTATTTTGCTCAGGTTGAGCAATCGATGGGCCAGCTACGCCAGTTTGTGAATGGAATCAGTTTGCTGGGTATGTGCCCGGATAATGTTAATGCACGTATTATCAGTAAAGGCGAACGCATTTCCATTCAGTTAATGAAAGCGGTATTGGAAGCCAAAGGACAGTCAACTAATCTAATCGACCCGACTCAATACCTGGTTGCTCATGGCCCTCATCTGGAAGCGATGGTAGACGTGGATGCGTCAACTGAGCTGTTCAAACAAAATCCGTTACCAGCTAATCACGTGCAAATTATGCCGGGCTTTACCGCTGGGAATGAAAAAGGTGAACTGGTTTGTTTAGGGCGCAATGGCTCGGATTATTCTGCAGCGGTATTGGCGGCTTGTCTGCGTGCTGAATGCTGTGAAATCTGGACCGATGTTGATGGGGTTTATAACTGCGATCCTCGTCTGGTTCGTGATGCACGTTTGCTGAAATCTCTCAGTTATCAGGAAGCAATGGAACTGTCCTATTTTGGCGCTTCTGTTCTCCATCCGAAAACTATCGCACCTATCGCGCGTTTCCATATCCCTTGCTTAATTAAGAACAGTTTCAATCCTCAGGGTGCTGGTACTTTAATTGGCCAGGATACCGGGGAAGACAACCTGCCGATTAAAGGCATTACCACTCTTAACGAACTGACTATGGTTAACGTTTCCGGCCCGGGTATGAAAGGCATGGTGGGTATGGCCAGCCGTGTGTTTGGTGCCATGTCTATGGCAGGCGTATCGATTGTGTTGATCACGCAGTCTTCATCTGAATACTCGATCAGCTTCTGTATTGAAGCCGATGACAAAGCGAAAGCGAAAAAAGCGCTGAGCGACTCATTTGAGCTGGAACTGAAAGGCGGCATGTTAGAGCCGGTCGACTTTATCGATGACGTTTCTATCATCACTTTGGTTGGTGATGGTATGCGTACCTCTCGTGGTATCGCATCTCAGTTCTTCTCATCACTGGCCGAAGCGCATATTAACATTGTAGCTATCGCCCAAGGCTCTTCTGAACGCGCAATCTCAGCGGTAATTCCGGAAGATAAAGTTTCTGAAGCGATCAAAGCGTGTCATGAGAATCTGTTTAACTCTAACCATTACCTGGATCTGTTTATCGTCGGTGTTGGTGGTGTGGGTGGTGAACTGGTTGAACAGGTACGCCGTCAGCAGGAAAAACTGAACAAAAAAGGTATCATCATCCGTATTTGCGGCTTGGCCAACAGCCGCGGCCTGCTGCTTGACCCGGATGGGCTGGATTTGAGTAACTGGCGTGAGCGTATGCGTGACGCGAGTGAAACATTCAGCTTGAGCAGTCTCTCTGCATTGGTTCAGCGTAACCACATCATTAACCCGGTGTTGGTTGACTGTACGTCAAGCGAAGTGATTGCTGATCAGTATGCGGATTTCCTTGCTGCCGGTTTCCACGTCGTCACACCGAACAAAAAAGCCAACACGGCCAGCATGGCTTACTATCAACAGTTACGTAAAGTAGCGCGTACTTCACGTCGTAAACTGATGTACGAAACTACAGTCGGTGCTGGTCTGCCGGTGATTGAAAACCTGCAGAACCTGATTGCTGCGGGTGACGAGCTGGAGAAATTTAACGGTATTCTTTCTGGTTCACTTTCCTTTATCTTCGGTAAACTGGATGAAGGTCTGAGTCTGAGCGAAGCGACTAAAATTGCTAAAGAGAAAGGCTTTACTGAACCTGACCCACGTGATGACCTGTCGGGTATGGATGTGGCGCGTAAACTGCTTATCCTGGCACGAGAAACAGGTATGAAGATCGAACTGGAAGATGTACAGGTTGATCTGGCTCTGCCACCGGGCTTTGATATTTCAGGTTCTGTTGATGAATTTATGGCACGTCTGCCACGGGCGGACGAATACTTCAAACAGCTTTCTGCTCAGGCAGCGGAAAAGGGTGAAGTATTGCGTTATGTTGGTGAAATCGCTGATGGAAAATGCCGTGTGCGCATTGCTCAGGTCGATGAAAATGATCCAATGTTTAAGATTAAAGATGGTGAGAACGCTCTGGCATTCTATAGCCGTTATTACCAGCCGATTCCGCTGGTACTGCGTGGCTATGGTGCAGGTACAGAAGTAACGGCAGCGGGTGTGTTTGCTGACGTAATGCGTACTCTAGGTTGGAAATTAGGGGTTTAAAATGAGCTCTCAAGATAAAGGCGTAGTTGTTTACGCTCCTGCATCGATTGGTAATGTTAGTGTTGGTTTTGACGTTTTAGGCGCGGCGGTATCGCCAATCGATGGCACACTGTTAGGTGATCGTGTTGAAGTTAAAGGCAGTTCAGAGCAATTTGCTCTGAATCTGGCAGGCCATTTCGTTGCTAAGCTGCCGGAAGATCCGAAAGACAATATTGTTTATGATTGCTGGGTTGTTTTTGCCCGTGAACTGGAGAAGAAAGGCATCGAGCTTAAACCTCTGGAAATGACTTTGGAAAAGAACATGCCGATCGGTTCTGGCCTGGGCTCCAGCGCCTGCTCTATCGTTGCGGCATTAGATGCACTAAATCAATTTCATGGCGATCCATTAAGTGAGATGGAATTGCTGGCGCTGATGGGTGAGATGGAAGGTAAGATTTCTGGTGGTATCCACTATGACAACGTTGCGCCATGCTATTTAGGCGGCTTGCAACTGATGTTGGAAGAGTTGGGAATTATCAGCCAGGAAGTCCCCTGTTTTGATGATTGGTACTGGGTGATGGCATATCCGGGCATTAAGGTTTCAACCGCAGAAGCACGTGCAATTTTGCCGGCGCAATATCGCCGCCAGGATATTATCGCGCATGGCCGCAATCTGGGCGGATTTATTCACGCTTGCCACTCAAATCAGCCGGAACTTGCAGCAAAAATGATCAAAGACGTGATCGCGGAGCCATATCGTGAGAAACTTCTCCCTGGTTTTGCCAATGCTCGTCAATATGCGACCTCTGCCGGTGCATTAGCTACGGGTATTTCAGGTAGTGGACCAACGCTATTCAGCGTTTGCAAAGAAAAAGATGTAGCAGAGCGTGTTGCACGCTGGCTAGAACAGAATTACGTACAAAATGAAGAAGGATTCGTCCACATTTGTCGTTTAGACAAACAAGGTTCGAAACTGACAGGAAGTGAGCTATGAAGCTTTACAACATTAAAGAAAATGATGAACAAGTATCCTTTGGCCAAGCCGTACGCCAAGGGTTAGGTCGTAACCAGGGGCTATTTTTCCCGTCTGAACTGCCAAAGTTTGATGATATTGATGCGCTATTAGCGGAAGATTTTATCAGCCGCAGCGCTAAGATTCTGACTGCGCTAATCGGTGATGAATTGTCTGCCGAAAAAGTGCAGGAATTAGTAAGCAACGCATTCCAGTTCCCTGCACCAATCAACAAAGTAAAAGATGGTGTTTACGCACTTGAGCTATTCCACGGTCCAACTTTAGCGTTTAAAGATTTCGGTGGCCGTTTTATGGCCCAATCTTTAGCTGCGGTTTCTGATGGCGGTAAAATTACCATCCTGACTGCAACTTCCGGGGATACAGGTGCTGCGGTTGCTCATGCTTTCTATGGCATGGAAAACATCAACGTTGTGATCCTTTATCCAAAAGGTAAGATCAGCCCTCTGCAAGAGAAGCTGTTCTGTACTCTGGGTCAAAATATTCATACCGTTGCGATTCATAGTGATTTTGATGCTTGCCAGGCATTGGTTAAGAAATCTTTTGATGATCAGGCTCTGCGTGAAGAGATCGGCCTTAACTCTGCTAACTCGATCAACATTGCCCGTCTGATGGCACAGATCTGCTACTACTTTGAAGCGGCTGCGCAGATGAGCAAAGAAGAGCGTGAAAACCTGGTGATTTCAGTACCAAGTGGTAACTTCGGTAACCTGACGGCTGGGCTGTTAGCTAAGGCTCTTGGTTTGCCAATCAAACGCTTTATTGCTGCGACTAACGTTAACGATACCGTTCCTCGTTATCTGGAAACCGGCAAGTGGGATCCAAAACCAACGATCGCAACGACGTCCAATGCAATGGATGTTAGCCAGCCAAACAACTGGCCACGTATTGAAGAGCTATGCCGAATTAAAGGCTGGGGTCTAGATACGCTAGGCAAAGGCGCAGTAACTGACGAGCAGAGTGCTGAATCAGTACGTGAATTGAATAGTCTGGGCTACCTGTGTGAGCCACATGGTGCGATTGCTTACCGTACACTGAACGAACAGTTACAGGAAGGCGAAACAGGTTTGTTCCTGTGCACTGCACATCCGGCGAAATTCAAAGAAGTAGTTGATGATATTCTGGGTACGGATATCCCGCTACCGGCACCGTTGGCTAAGCACGCCGAAATGGAGTTGCTATCTGAGGAACTGGATGATGACTTCGAAGGCCTCAAAACTATTTTGCGTCGTGTTCAGCAGTAACTTCTGATTCAGTACACATACCGATAGAAAGAGAGCATTTGCTCTCTTTTTCTTTATATGAATAAAAAACGGCGCTGAATCAGCGCCGTTCTCATATTCAGTTACTTGGTCTCAGAATTATAGAGACTCAGTAAAAGTACGAGCGATTACATCACGTTGTTGCTCTGGAGTCAGAGAGTTGAAACGTACTGCGTAACCAGATACACGGATAGTTAGCTGCGGGTAGTTTTCTGGGTGAGCAACAGCATCTTCCAGAGTTTCACGTTTAAGAACGTTCACGTTCAGGTGCTGGCCACCTTCGATACGTGGCGTCGTTTCGATTGCTACTTCGCGGCTTTCATATTCACCTAGCTCAGAAGTTGCAACCACTTGATCTGCTGCATAACCTGCGTTTGCTGCAACACAACGTGCTTCATGTTTCTCGCTGTCTAGTAGCCAGATTGAATTGATTAGATCGTCGTTAGCTGCTTTAGTGATTTGGATACCTTGAATCATTACTATCTCCTTGTCCACATCAAATTGTGGTAAGTGGTGTTTATTTTCAATTCTTGTTGAGCTAGGTATTATATAGCTAATAACCATGATAATAATATTGATTTAGGTCAAAAAGCAACAAAATTTCCGATCTTTTTGAAAATGATTTATTTGATTTGCATCAATTAAATGTTTTAAAAACAGTATCTTTTAATATATTTTAATCTTTAAAAAATAGTTGAAAGGTAAAAATGTAGTAATTTTATTACATATGTAATCATGATAAATGTGCTAGAAACCGTAAATTAGTGACTTATAATGTAACCAGCAATCATCCTGTAACTTGAAAGAGATCAAATGATAGACCTGAAAAATATTCAATCAGATAAATATATCGGCGCTCATGTATCAGCGGCGGGCGGGGTAGAAAATGCACCTGTGCGGGCGAAAGAAATTGGTGCAACGGCTTTTGCCTTATTTACTAAAAATCAGCGACAGTGGAATGCAAAGCCGTTGACTAAATCTTCGATAGAAGCATTTAAACGTAACTGTAATAAGTTTGGTTACCAGGCTGAGCACATACTACCGCACGATTCTTATCTGATAAATCTTGGCGCACCGGATGAAGAAAAACTGAATAAATCCCGTGCGGCATTTATTGATGAGTTTGAGCGTTGTCAGGCTTTAGGATTAACTTTGCTCAATTTTCATCCTGGAAGCCATTTAAAGCAAATTTCCCAGCAGGAGTGTTTGGAGAAAATAGCGGAGTCGATCAATTTGGCTCATCAGGCGGTACCTGATGTTATTGCAGTAATTGAGAATACTGCAGGTCAAGGAAGTAATCTTGGCTGTACTTTTGAACAGTTGGCCGAAATCATTCGTCTGGTGGATAACAAAGAGCGGGTCGGCATTTGTCTGGATACCTGCCATCTGTTTGCGGCAGGTTATGACCTGCGTACGGAAAAAGCGTGCCACGACACATTTGCTGAGTTTGAGCGAGTTGTTGGTATGCACTATTTGCGGGCAATGCATATAAATGATTCAAAGGTTGAACTGGGATCTCATGTCGATCGCCATAACTCTTTGGGCAAAGGGTATATTGGATGGGAAGGTTTCGAATATATTGCTAAGGATTCAAGGTTTAACCATATCCCACTGATACTGGAAACGATTGAGCCAGAGCTTTGGCCTGAAGAGATCGCTAAGTTGCAAACTATTCATCTGGATCATAAAAAGATCATCTAACTGTAAACTTGGCATAAATTTCGAATAAGACTCCTTGTAAGTATGAAATTGTAAGGAGTCTATTATGTCTGCTATTACCGTATCTGCATTTTATGGTCGCCCGGCTCACCCGCTACCAAACCCAAATCGTCATGTGACAGGGCCGGGGCATCATAGAAGTGCCCCACAGAAAGCTCGTTAATTCATGGATTTATTGATCCTGATGTGCCGCAGATGACAAATTTTGGTTAAACTAGTTCCATACCTGACAATTTGGGACGTTTTATGACAAATTCATTGACATGGCACGACGTGATCGGCGCTGAGAAGCAACAAGAATACTTTCAACAAACGATGGCGTTTGTTGAAGCGGAACGCCTGGCCGGGAAGATAATTTATCCTCCGGCTAGTGATGTATTCAATGCATTTCGTGCAACAGAATTTTCGGACATTAAGGTCGTCATTCTTGGCCAGGATCCTTATCACGGGCCAAACCAGGCACATGGCCTATGTTTTTCTGTTTTACCTGGTGTCAAAACTCCACCGTCCTTGGTGAATATGTATAAAGAACTGGCCCAGGATATAGATGGATTTGTCATCCCGAATCACGGTTATTTGCAAAGTTGGGCGGAGCAGGGCGTGTTAATGCTTAATACAGTGCTGACCGTCGAGCAGGGCAAAGCACACTCTCACGCTAAAGTGACCGGTTGGGAGAAATTTACAGACCGGGTAGTGGATGCGATAAATGAACATCGTCAAGGCGTGGTTTTTTTACTTTGGGGTTCTCACGCACAGAAAAAAGGGGCGATGATTGACCGAAATAAACATCTGGTTCTGACGGCTCCGCATCCATCGCCGCTGTCAGCTCATCGCGGCTTTCTTGGGTGTAGGCATTTTTCTAAAGCGAACCAGTACCTGATCCAACAAGGACACACACCTATTGATTGGCAACCTTATACTTAACGAGGACACACACGATTTAGAAGGGACACACACCATTAGGGTATAATGCTGCGATTTAAAGAGGACACACATCATTAGGGTATAATGCTGTACCAAAAGTGACTAACACGACAAATTCCCTTTTTTACGACTGGAATCAAAGCAAACTTTGCTGCTCTTCTATACAATTGGTTTACTACTTTGCATTGGAGAAGCAATGATGATGTTAGAAAGGATCCGGCGTGAGCACGGTTATATGAATCGCTTATTAGCGATACTCAGACGAAAGCATCAACTTTTGGAAGAGGACAAAGGAATTAACTACTCATTGGTAAGAGAAATCGTTGATTATCTGGCCAACCATTCCGAAGCAGTGCATCACCCTAAAGAAGATCTTATATATCATTACTATGTTGAAAAATATGGCAACCAGGAAGATGTTGCCGATTTGGAGCAGGATCATAAGGCTTTGGCTGCTAGTACCCATGAGTTTCTTGATTTGATCGAGATGATTCTGCAGGATGCTGTGGTTCCTCAGGATATAGTTAAAGAACGTTTGGCTCAGTTTGTCCGTGAACAGAAACAGCACCTTGAACTTGAAGAAAAACAGGTTCTTCCTCTTATTAATGACACATTTACTGAAACAGACTGGCAATACGTTGAAGGTATGTGGGATGGTAGTGATGATGATCCTGTGTTTGGTGACACGATTGCCGACCGCTATAAACAGCTAGCTGAACGTGTGAGGCAAGAGAGGGAGTAAGTTCTCATTTTTGCTCTGAATGGATACTGAACCACAGTTAGTTCATTTTTTAACAAGGACACACACCTTACATTTTTGTGTGTCCTCATTAAAAAGATTCTGGAAGTCAAAAAAAAAAGCAGCCAGAACAGTTCATTGCCGTTCTGACTGCTTTTTTGTTACCACTGGACAGTTTTTAGAGGGCATGAATTCAATTAAGGAATGAAATAAAAGAATCGTAGGCGTGACTATT
>QGCX01000323.1_pt1 | contig 10129 bp, 10 predicted proteins | sample 4708031 | NCBI WGS metagenome assembly QGCX01 (sample SAMN08941163, study PRJNA450518) | Sediment metagenome, whole genome shotgun sequencing project. | reverse complement strand
CCGGAGCGTCTTCAAAGACAATACAATCTTCAATATCAATACCGATTTTTTCCGCGCCCAATAAAAATGGTTCTGGATCGGGTTTACCATTGGTGATGAGATCTGCGGTAACCAATTGCGGAGGCGTCGGTAATTTAGCGGCTTTTATTCGTGCAGAAGCGACCGGATGGGTGCCTGATGTAACAATAGCCCAAGGAATGTTGTGTTGATTAAGCTGGTTGAGGAATTCAAGAGTACCGTTTAGTGGTACGACGCCTTCAGTATCTAATGATTCCTGAGTCTCTAACCATACCACTTGTTGTTCGATAAACTCGGGATCTTGTCCACCAAGTAATTCATAGATGGATTCTCTGGCCGGTCGGCCGTGAATTACGCTGAAGACGTAGTCGGGATCAAGCCCGTGCTTTAATGCTAATTGTGTCCAGTTGCGGATCACGGCTGGGTAAGAATCGATTAATGTCCCGTCTAAATCAAAAAGACATCCTTTGAATGGTATCCTTGTTTCCATTATTAGCCACCGAGGTTGTATCTGTTGTGTTCAAGATGAAGATCTTGAAGTAAGTTGAGTATATGATGTTGCAACTATAGTAACAGGATGGAATAGACCACGTGAACCAAGAAGTCACTATTTATTATCTGGAAATGCATTCGCCCGACGAGCTGAATGAAAAGTGTGCAGCCAATGGTTTAATTGTTACTGAAGCGGAGTTGGATGAATTTCGCTTCAATAGATTTCTTTATCAATATGTCGGCGAAAGCTGGCAATGGACCGATAAACTTAAACTGTCCGACAGCGAATGGCAGGAATTCGTTGAAGATCCGCAGCTAAGAACATGGGTTGGTTACTATAAAGGTTCGATTGCCGGTTATTTCGAACTTAAGGCAACAGACGCTGGCGATACGGAAATACTTTACTTTGGCTTAGCCCCAAACTTCATCGGTAAAGGACTGGGCGGCTATTTTCTTTCACAGGCAATTAAAAATGCCTGGAGCATACCGGGAACCCGGCGGGTCTGGGTTCATACCTGCAACCTGGATCATCCTTCAGCTCTGGCCAACTATCAGGCAAGAGGTCTGAAGCTGTATAAAACAGAAATCGAGTCAGACTCTTTTCCAAAGGAAGAATAATATGGAATATCCGATTAAAGCAAAATGCCCTTGTGGTCAGGTGAGTTATCAGCTGTATCAGTCCCCGGCAAAAGTGATCGCCTGCCATTGTCGTGAATGTCAGAAGTTGTCCAGTGCGCCATTTAGTGTAACCGCGTTCGTTGCAGCCGATCAGATTAAGTTTACCGGGACAATGCATGAAACAAGACGTATTGCTGATAGTGGCCGTGAAAATGTGGGAGTCTTTTGTTCCGGGTGTGGCGTACGAATTTATCAATATGATCCACAGAATCCGTCAATGGTGAAATTAAAACTTAAACCAGTGGGTAGTGATATCGACCCTCTATTTGAGCCGCAGGCTCATATCTGGACTAGTGAGAAGCAAGCCTGGTTTACTTTGCCGGATGGCGTTAAAAGTTTTGATAAAGCGCCTTCATAAAGACTCTCCTTTGTAGAGAACCTCCTATATAGAGAAAGAAACGGCAAAATACTGCGCAAGCTATCGCCTTATGGTAGTCTTGCGCAAAATTGGCAACTGGAGTCTGTTGTGAGTCACACACAACCCAATAATCCGTTACACGGTATTACGCTTGAAATGATGGTTACTCAGCTAGTGGAGCATTTTGGCTGGAAACGGTTGGGGGAAATTATTTATATCAACTGTTTTAACAGTAACCCTTCAATTAAGTCATCGTTAAAATTTTTGCGCCGTACCGAATGGGCACGGCACAAAGTAGAGCAGTTGTATCTGGAAACCTTTCACTAAATCCAGCAAGCATGCCCAATCAGGTAAAGTAACAGTCCTGCTGTTACTTTACCTCTTGCTGAAGTACTGAACAGTGTTCAGGGAAAGTGCCACTTTCAACACATTGTTTGATGTTATCAATCGTATTTGGGTAGGTAACTACGGTGATTTTATCGCCTGCTTCAAGGTAGTTGTTTTCACCGAATTCCTCGTAAGCTGTTGCGCCGATCGAGATAACGGCGTGAGACGGCTGATTACACTGTTCTAGTAGTTCGCTAATGTTTTCTAGCGGCCCCTGATCTTGCTGGTGATTTATTTTGTCCAGTAACCAGTTCATTAACTGCTGGTAAAAATAGCTGTAGCCCAACAGCTCGGTATCTACACCATAAGGGTAGGTAACACCATCACGTGTAACAAATGAGGCCAGGTTGTAGTTGTCCAACACACCGCCGCGTTCGAACTTATCCAGATCCAGCCATTGGTTGCTGACGCCTTTACTCGCTTCTCCCCAGTTTTTCTTCTGGGAAATTTTGCTGGCTCCTTCTTTACGCACGGTACAGTCGTTAAAGGCGGCGAATTTCAAAGGAGTGATGGCGCTGACTTTTCCTTCCAGATAACTGAGTTCACAATACAGTGCCACTTCAGGTTCAAGTTGTGGATTTTCGGTTCCGGTTGCAATTTGTGTTTGGCTGGAAAGAGGATAGGTGGCAAGGAAACTATCGAGGTTAGGCAGGTAGAACGGAAAAATACCTTTTGGTGCCCCTTCTTCGGCCGCGACATTGACGAAATCTTTACTCTCACCGGCCTGCTCAAGATGCTTGGCAAAGTTACCAGCAACGCCCAAACCAATACACTGGGATAAATTCATATTATATTGTCTCTAAGTTGAAGCCCTGCTGTAAAATTGAACAATTTAGGGCGAGATTAGTGATATAAAACAAATAGTAAATAGTTTTAGTCTGCTAATACAAATAATTTATTTTTAGCAAAGTTACAAAAGGAATCGTAATGCCAATTTATTTGTTTGATTGGGGCAATACCCTGATGGTTGATCTTGAAGGTCAATCCGGACCAATGTGTGACTGGCCATTGGTTTCTGTAGTGGACGGTGCTTACAGTGTTCTGCATTTTCTGTCGCGCCGCGGGCCGGTTTATATTGCTACCAATGCTGCCGATTCAAAACAGGAAGATGTGCAAAAAGCATTTGCCCGGGTTGGGCTGGATAAATACATTTCGGGTTATTTTTGTAAGGATAGCCTTGGCATTAGTAAAGATTCTCCAGACTACTATCGTACGATTGCCCGGCTATTAAATACTGATGTAACTGAAATGACTATGGTTGGTGATACTTTCGATAAAGATATCGCACCGGCACTGGAAGCTGGACTTGATACCATATGGTTAAGTTCTTCATTCTCGGAGTTTGAATTTCGTAGTCGTTTCCGGCAAATCGAAACCCTGTTTAGTTTGATTACTCAGGACTTTCCATCGATTGAAAATCAGCAAATTAAACTCGAGCCGCCTACGATGGAACGCAATGAGCAGATATTAGAAGCGGTGACCGAAAGTTATACGCAGCTGGCAGAGTTCCTTCCCTGGGTTCACAGCGCTCTGACTATCGATGATACTAACCAGAATATCCATTTGGCTCACTATAATTTTATGCGTGGTGAATCCGAATTGCGTTTTTCTATTATTGATCGAGATACTGACCAACTGCTGGGGATGATTGGTTTGCTGCTGGCCGATTTGGACGTGCCCCGGTTTGAAATTGGTTATTGGCTAAGAACCGACCAAACCGGCAAGGGGATTGTTTCTCAGGCTGTTCAACTATTGGAATCATTTGCTATTACCCAGTTGGGCGCAAAGCGAATTGATATTCGCGCTGTCGGGAAAAATTGTCGTAGTCAAAAAGTAGCTGAACGAAACGGCTATCAGTTGCAATCACGTTATCGGCTGGCAAGAAGAAACCCGGATGGCGGATTGGATGATGAGCTTCTGTTTACCAAATTAATTGAACACTAAAGGTGTATTACTGGTGAGATGATTAGTTTCCGATTCCTGATACAAATGTCCCCGATTGTCTCGAAAATTCGAATTTTACTCACGCTTAGCTGAAACTGTGCGAATAATACAGCTTGCTCAAAAATAAGACAGATTTTACGGCTACACTGCCCGGATAATATCAGTTGGTTTATTTTTTGAACAGTTGACACAGTGGAGGAATCCAGCGTGAAAAAGAAATGGCTCATTGTGCTGGTAGTGACAGTTTTATTAATCACTTTTGCTGCTGTAGTGTATTTTACCACCGGTAAGTTGGACGAAGAGAGCCGGGCATACGCAAACCGGGCAATCCCCGCTATCGTACGCCGTTTTGAATTGGATAATTTTTTGCAGTTCACCAATTCGGATATGCATGAAAAATACAGTGATGCTGAGTTGGAAACCATGATACGCGACTATCAGGAGTTTGGGAATTTCATTCAGATTTCAAATGTGCTGGGCAGCGCTCACCGGGATTTCACTTTTCTTAAGGGGGATGCGCACAATGTGTCGGCAGAATATCAGGCAATGGTCGAGTTTAGTGAAGCAGCGGCAATGGTGAAAATAAAAATGATAAAATCGCCTTTTTTCGGTTGGTCTATCAGCGAGTTTACTTTGTACCCGGTAGGTATGTCATTGTCGGCCAGTCATCCCTGATGGCGTAGCGGCGAGCCCCTAATCATCCTGTGATTTGCGATGATTAGGGGAATTGATTTATTTCTCTTCCGGTTTGACCTTCTTTAGATCTTCCTCATCGTTATCTTCACTATCACTGAATATTTCAGCCACAGCCGTCTTGTCCAGTTCACCTTTCAGGTTGCCGTCTTCATCAACAACCGGCAGCGAGTAATCGCTTGAAATAGACTGAGTTAATACTTCCTCAATAGCACTGTCGGGAGATACTACCGCAACGTCCTGGTAAATATCTTCACTGAATTCAGCAGCCTTAGTTTCTTCAAGGCTCTCTTTGGTCAGGAGGCCCTGATAACCGGCATCGGTAACGTGATAGGCATAGTCGCCTTTGATATTTTTCATTTGAGCAACTGCGTCGGCAATGGTTTTAGCGCTAATACGTTCAATGGATGGTTGCATTACCGTTTCTACCGTCAGTGCCCGGGCACGATTAACATCTTTAACGAAAGCTTCTACGTAGTCGGTGGCGGGATGAAGTAAAATTTCCTCGGGTTTTCCTTGCTGTACTAATTCACCGTCTTTAAGAATCGCAATGCGATCACCAATTCTCAGTGCTTCGTCCAGATCGTGTGTGATGAAAATAATCGTTTTATGCAGCTTTTGCTGAAGTTCGATCAACTGATCCTGCATTTCACTACGAATTAAAGGATCAAGCGCTGAGAAGGCTTCATCCATTAATAGGATTTCGGCATCGGTACATAAAGCGCGCGCTAAACCGACACGTTGTTGCTGGCCGCCGGACAATTGCTTTGGATATTGATTGCCATAACCTTTGAGGCCAACGGTTTCCAACCACTCATTGGCTTTATCGCTGCGTGCGTTCTTGTCTACGCCCTGAATTTCAAGACCATAAGCCACATTATCTAATACGGTGCGATGCGGAAGTAAGCCGAAGCGTTGAAATACCATCGACATTTTATGACGACGAAAATCTTCCAAAGCTTTGGTATCCAGCCCCATTACATCTAAACCTTCAACCAGAATTTTTCCCTGGGTGGGGTCAATCAGACGGTTAAAATGACGAATCAAGGTGGATTTTCCCGAGCCGGACAGGCCCATAATCACAAAGATTTCACCTTTATAAATCTTGAGATTGATCTCTTTTAAACCGATGGTATGGCCGGTTTCTGCCAGAATTTCATCCTTCGATCTGCCCGCTTGCACTAAAGGAATGACCGAGTCAGGTTTGGTGCCGAATATCTTGTATAGGCCGCTTATTTCAATGAGTGGTTCAGTCACTGTGGTTGTCCCCTAAATGTGCTTGAGTGCGTTTCGCATAGGCCTGAGAGGAACGGTCAAATAAAATTGCGAGTGCTACAATGGCAAAACCGTTAAGTAAACCTAAGGTAAAGTATTGGTTGGTAATGGATTTCAGAACCGGTTGGCCGAGTCCTTTTACGCCAATCATTGATGCAACCACAACCATGGATAAAGCCATCATAATGGTCTGGTTAATTCCGGCCATAATTGTTGGCATGGCCAGTGGCAGCTGTACACCCCATAAACGTTGCTTTTTATTGGCACCAAAGGCGGTTGCTGCTTCGAGAACTTCTTTATCAACCAAACGAATGCCAAGGTTAGTCAAGCGAATAACCGGTGGAATAGCGTAAATCACCACTGCAATAAGCCCTGGAATTTTGCCGATACCGAGTAGCATTACGACTGGGATGAGGTAAACAAATGCTGGCATGGTCTGCATTACATCCAGTATCGGTGTGGTAACTGCCTGAATTCGGTCGGATCGCCCCATAGCAATACCAATGGGGATCCCAATAAGTATGGAAAGAAAAGTACACACGGTGATAATACTCAGTGTCCGCATGGTATCTTCCCACATACCGAAATAGCCAATGAGTAGAAGAGAAACAAAACAACCTACTGCCAGCTTCCACGAACGACTTGCCCCATAAACCAGCGCCGTGCAGATACCGAGAATAATAAACCAGGGAGTGGAGAGCAGAAGCTTTTCAAACCAAATCAGAAAAGAGAGCAGGGGGTCAAAAATTGATTCGATAATATCACCATATTCTCGGGAAAAATCTCGATAGGCGCCATCGAGTGTTTTGCGAATTAGCCGCAAAGAAGTACGATCCATTTCAGGAAAGCTGGTTAGCCAATTGGTATCAGCCATTGTTAGAATCCTTACTGTAAACAGAGACCAGAACTGCAGGCCTCGGTTTTATTAAACATCAAGAGAAAACGCAGACGTAAAACAATTGGGTTTTACAGTGCTGCTTCAACTTGTCTGGCGATTTCTTGTGGGAGCCAGCCGTTCCAGATTTGTGGGTACTCTTCTAAGAAATGGAACATGGTTTCTTCGCCATCAGCCTGATTATCTTCCATCCAGGCCAGCAGTTTGTTCATTTCATCGTTGGTGAAACCACGTTTGCTAAAGTATTGCATAACCTCTGGCGCGCGTTGGGCGAACTCTTCGGTGGTTACGGTATAAACCGGTGAAGGTGGGTACATGGTTGGCTTCGGTGACTCACAATCGGGTTGAGTGGTACAGGTCATGAACTCTTCCATATCGACACCACTACCAAAGTCAACTTTAACCATATCGTATTTGCCCAATACGGCCGTTGGTGCCCAGTAGTAACCTAACCACGGTTCCTTGCGTTCATTGGCTTTCGCAATGGCACCGGATAAACCGGCGCTGGAACCCGGGTCAACAATGGTGAATCCGGCTTCATCTAATTTAAGCGCTTTATAGAGATTTTCTGTGCTGGTCTGACAGTTCCAGCCTGCCGGGCAGCTATAAAGAGCGGACGTGTCGGGATCTTCTGGGTGCTTAAATAGATCTGCATGCTGACGAATGCCTTCAATGGTCGCCATCTCCGGATATTGTTCCACCAGGAATGCCGGAACCCAGAAACCCTCTTCGCCACCATCGATTAGCGATTTACCGGAAATATGAATACGTTTCTCTGCTACGCCCTTATCCAGCGCGTCTTTCAGTGCATTGGTCCACAATTCTGGGGCTACATCGGGCTGGCCTTTTTCAATCATTGATGCACCGGTTGGCATAGTGTCACCAGGAATAAGTTCTGCATCACAGCCGTAACCGTGTTCAAGTATAAAACGGTCAACATTGGCAATCAGTGTGGCTGAATTCCAGTTCATATCCGCTAATGTAACCCTGCCACATTCGCTCGCATTGGCTGCTGTTGAGGCGAGTGCGGCAAGAGCAAGCGTTCCTAACTTGTATTTCATAGCAATGTACGTCCCTGTTATAAGTTTCCTATATAGCTTAGTAAAATAATCATTAGTGTTCAAATTAAAATTTCAAACAAAGAACAATCAAGTTAGATTAAATTGAGCATTAAGTGGCTGAAATAGGATGATTTTAGAGATGTTTTAGTCAAGTTTAAGGGGAGTAATAGTATGTATTAAAATTAAAACTTGCTAAGGGTTAAGGAAAAATAATTAGAAGTGTAATTGACAGGTTCTATCTAAAATGCCCGGTTGAAAAAAACTGATCAGTCAAATGAACGGCTCGCTTCGAATAAATCAGTGCCGTGTGACTAAGTGGTAAATAATATTGATCGGTTGCCGAAGATAGGCTGGCTTCATCTAATGAAACCGTGCCATCACCTTGTTCAATACCGAAAGCAAAGCCGACACCGATATTTTTGGTTCCAATTATGACGCCTACCGGGAGTTGAGTTTTTTTCGTAATTCCGTAAATGAGCACTTGTTTAGTACGCTCGTGACCGAACAGTACATTCCCATAAGCAGTGTGTGAAAAGTACTCCGCAATACGACTACCTTTGTAAGGAGTGCCAAGTGTTACTATTCTTTTGCACTTCGCAGGAGCTTGATATTCGCTGATATAATGGTTGATGACAATTCCACCTAGCGAATGCCCCAGGAAATAGATTTCATCTTCCTCAATTGAACAGCAAAGTCTATGTAATCGTTCCAGTGTTTTGTGTGAGTAATGGCGAGAAGGGTAGCCGAAATTGTAGGTAATATAACCTAGTCGTTGTAATCTTTTTTCCAGTACTGTCATCACTAAAGGCGACATAAACAGGCCATGGACAATAACAACGGCTTGCGACATAAAGAGTACCCTGAAGAAATATTAACCATTAATTTACACTGTGAATTTATGTAAAACAATCTCTTTGGTTGATAAAAAAGGAGCTTTTCAGCTCCTTATAATCCTTTAATATCCGTTGGTTAACTTAGTTACAGCGTTTGGCTTTATAGGTTGGTGTAATAAAGTTTTCAACCGACAATATATCGTTAAGCTGCTCTTCCGTTAACAGACCGCGTTCAAGCACTACCTCTTTAACACTTTTGCCAGTTTGTGCACATATTTTACCGACGATATCACCTTCATGATGGCCGATATATGGCACCAGGTAAGTGACAATACCGATTGAATTGAATACATAGTTACGGCAGATATCTTCGTTTACCGTGATACCATTAACGCATTTATCTCGCAGAGTCGTGCAGGCATTGCTGAGTATTGAAATTGATTCAAAAATGCACTGAGCAATTACGGGTTCCATGACGTTAAGTTGTAATTGACCCGCCTCAGACGCCATTGATACGGTGACATCGTTACCCATAACTTTAAAACAAACCTGATTGACCACTTCTGGAATAACCGGGTTTACTTTTGCTGGCATAATTGAAGACCCCGCTTGTAATTGAGGCAAATTAAGCTCATTTAGACCAGTTCTAGGTCCGGAAGAAAGCAAACGAAGATCATTACAAATTTTAGACAGTTTTACCGCTAAGCGTTTTAATGCTCCATGCGCCATAACGTAAGCACCGCAGTCTGACGTAGCTTCAATCAGATCTTCCGCCGGAACAACGTCTAAACCAGTGACATTCGCCAGGTGTTTAACGGCCAGTTTTTGATAACCCTCGGGAGTGTTCAGGCCTGTACCAATCGCAGTTGCTCCCAGGTTGACCTCCAGAAGCAGTTTGGCTATGTATTCCAAATTACGAATTTCTTCATTCAGTGTGACATCCCAGGCATGGAATTCCTGACCAACCGTCATCGGCACGGCGTCCTGCAACTGAGTTCTGCCCATTTTCAGTACGCGTGAATACTCGCGAGCTTTGTCATTAAAGCCTGATTTTAAATACTCAATGGTATGAATCAATTGTTTGATGCTGTTAAACACCGCGATACGAAATGCGGTAGGATAAGCACAGTTGGTTGACTGACTTTTGTTAACATGATCATTTGGGTTAACAAATTGGTACTCGCCTTTTTGTTTACCTAATAATTCCAGCGCAACGTTGGCCACAACTTCATTGGTATTCATGTTGACGGAAGTTCCCGCACCGCCCTGATAAATATCGGAAGGGAACTGGTCGAAGCATTTTTCGGTAGTGAGAATCAAATCACAGGCCTGAATAATAGCGTCTGCGATATGTTGAGGAATTACTGCTAGCTCTTTATTTGCAAGGGCTGCCGCTTTTTTAGTCATGACCATTCCACGGATTAATTCGGGGACGTCATTGACTTTAGATTGTGAGATAGAAAAATTTTCAATAGCTCTTAAGGTGTGAATGCCG
>QGCX01000322.1_pt1 | contig 10133 bp, 12 predicted proteins | sample 4708031 | NCBI WGS metagenome assembly QGCX01 (sample SAMN08941163, study PRJNA450518) | Sediment metagenome, whole genome shotgun sequencing project. | reverse complement strand
AATATTACCAGTTTGGGGTATGGTAAAAACGACTTCAAGACCCGTTGGGGCAATAGAAGTTTGGAAGGTGATTGGCGCTGGAGCAACAGGTCTAAAATTTCCATTTCCGAAGCAACGGGCGAGGAAATTGTTAGCAGTGAGGAAAATTTAACCGAGGATCAAAAGTATTCGGTCGATTATTATTTGGGACAAGTTCCAACCGATGTGGCCAAAATAGACAGTCTTAAAGGCGAACGGAACTTTGCCAATTATCAATTAGGGTTGATTTATAAGGAAAAGTTCAAAGACAATTTGCTGGCTGCTGCGAAATTAGAGCGCGTATTATCATCGAATCCAGAAGAGCGATTGATACTCCCATCAAAATACAACCTTTATAAAATTTACGAGGAAACGGGAAGTCCACTGGCCGTAAGCATGAAGCAAAACATTGTCACGAATCATCCCGATACTCGATATGCAGAAATTTTGCTAAACCCGCAGGCAGTGCTCGATGGAAATTCGGACAGCCCAGATGCCAGATACGCAGCTTTGTTCAAACAATATCAAAAGCAAGAATTTTTAAGGGTAATTACCCAGTCCGAGGAATATATCAACCAGTTTACTGGAGACCCTATCGTGCCCAAGTTCGAAATGCTGAAAGCGAACGCCATTGGTCGTTTACAGGGGTTTGAGCCCTTCAAGGAAGCCCTTAACTATGTGGCGCTTACGTATCCCAACAATCCCGAAGGAAAAAAAGCGGAGCAAATGGTGGAAGAACAGTTGCCTAAGTTGGAGAATAATGTGTTCTCCCCAGAAACTGGCTCCTCCGGAACAGGGAACTGGAAAGTAGTCTTCCCTTTTAAAATCAAAAATGATGAAAAGGCTACGAAACTTAAAGAACGTTTGGTAGAGGTAATTGAAGAACTGCGCTATGACAATATGGTTTCCAAGGACATCTATAATTTGGAAGATGAGTTTGTCGTGGTTCACGGTTTCCGCTCCAAGGACTTTGCCCTCGGCTTCGCAGAACTTATAAAAAAGAATAGGGACTACCTTATTAAAGATGAGAATTTTGTAGTTTTATCGGATAATTACAAAATCATACAAGTCCACAAGAACTTAGAATCATACAAAGCACAATTTTAACCCCAAAATCCTAGAACACAATGTTTTCTGACAACAAAAAACCCCGACCTATGAATGAATTTGGCGGACAGCCCAATAGAATTGAAAAGAACACTAAAATTAAGGGCGATATTACCTCCGAAGCCGATTTTAGGATAGACGGTAAATTGGAGGGTAACGTAACCACATCCGGTAAAGTTGTCATAGGAAAGGATGGCTATATTAACGGAAAAGTAGAATGTGTAAATGCTGATATAGAAGGAAGGTTTAACGGAGAACTTATGGTAAAGGATTTACTTTCCCTTAAATCGTCTGCAACCATTGAAGGTACCGTTAGCGTGGCCAAATTGGCCGTAGAGCCAGGAGCTACTTTCAATGCTGCCTGTACCATGGGAAAAGGAGCTGTATCCGCCCCAAAAATGCAGTCCACAAAAAAAGATGAGCCAGCAAAAGCCTCCTAAAAAATATAAAAAGACGATTAATACAGCCGCCCGTTTGTCTGGTTCCGCCATTCAAATGGGCGTTGTTATTTATTTGGGGGTTTGGGGAGGTAAATGGCTCGATGTACATTTTGAGACTGAAAAAGTGTTCTTGCCTATCTGCACTATTTTGGCCGTTGCGATTTCCATATATTTGGTGATGCAACAATTGAAAAAAATCAACGATTGAAAATCAGGTATTACCCGATTCTTTTTGTATCCATCTTAATAGTTGGATTACTCCTCTTGTTCTACCTCCAAGCATGGTTTTTGGAAAACAATGGTTATGACCTTTCTTCGGTTCAACTAACCAAAAGCTATACGCTGAATGCCATAATGGCCTTGATTGTTTTTTTTGCCATTTATGCTTACCGGGATAAATACCGGGATTTACTAGGCTTCTTTTTTTTGGGTGGCAGTCTTTTAAAATTTACGCTTTTCTTTATTTTTTTATATCCAGACTTTAATCAAGATGGTGTATTGGAGCGGTTGGAGTTTCTTGTGTTTTTTGTTCCCTACGGATTTGCACTTGTTCTGGAAACCTTCTTTTTGGTGAAACTGCTTAATACTGTGTGATAAAGCCCTCAAATCATCCAAAAAAAACAAAGAAAAAAATAATACTCAAAAAAGCTTTTTTCTTTTGACCGAGGAATGTATTTTTGCACCAATTTTTGAGGACCCATAGTTGGATCATATGCGAAATTCTTTTTTTAGTAAAAAATTAGTTGCCGTAATTTTTTTGATTGCGGGATTTGTATCAGCCCAAAACCATGAGGGAGAAGAAGTTGAAACAGGTGCACACGATCTAAAGACCCAGATTAAGGAATACATCGACCATCACCTTTTGGATTCACATGATTTCAACCTTTATTCTTATACTACAGATGAAGGGGAGCATAAATATATTGGATTTCCACTTCCAGTGATTCTTTGGGACAATGGATTAAAAGTTTTTCTTTCATCAGAGTTTGAGCACGGAGAGGCTGTAGCAGATGTGGGGGGAAATCATTACACACTTTACCACAACAAAATATATAAGACGGATGCTGAGGGTACCATCAATTTTGGTAGTCATCATGGAGATGAAACCCATACCGAAGATGCTTTTGGTGAGGATTTAGTGGTTGAAGATGCGCATCCTACGAATTTGAAACCATTGGATTTTTCAATTACCAAAAACGTCGTATTTATTATTGCAGTATCACTTTTAATGTTTTTGGTGTTCCGCTCCATGGCTAAAAGATATCAAAAAAGCACTATGCCAAGAGGCTTAGGAAGGTTCTTGGAGCCTTTGGTGCTTTTTGTTCGCGATGAGATTGCAATTCCAAATATTGGTGAGCACAAATACAAAAAGTATATGAGTTACTTGTTGACGGTATTCTTTTTTGTGTGGGTCATCAACCTTTTGGGATTGACCCCACTCGGGGTTAACGTAACCAATAACATTGCGGTTACTTTTGCCTTGGCAATGATTACGTATCTGATTACAACATTTACAGGGAACAAGAATTACTGGAAGCACATCTTTTGGATGCCGGGCGTACCCGTCCCCATGAAAATTATATTGGCACCTATCGAATTGTTGGGGACGTTCATCAAACCATTTTCGTTGATGATTCGTTTGTATGCCAACATTACTGCGGGTCACGTAGTATTGATGAGTATTATCGGACTTATGTTCATTTTTAAGAACTGGATAGGAAGTCCATTGTCCTTCTTGTTGGCGTTCGCACTTTCTTTATTGGAATTGCTAGTGGCTGCATTACAGGCATATATTTTTACCATGCTGTCGGCCCTGTATTTTGGAATGGCGGTAGAAGAAGATCATCATTAATTAGAACGTTTAATATTTAAATTCATATATCATGACAATTCCAAACATCGTAGGTGCTGGTTTGATCGTAATCGGAGCAGGATTGGGTATCGGTAGAATCGGTGGACAGGCAATGGAAGCCATTGCTCGTCAACCTGAAGCTTCTGGTAAGATTCAAACAGCAATGTTGATTGCAGCAGCCCTTATTGAAGGTATCGGTTTCGCCGCTCTTTTTGCAGCGTAATAACCGTAACAGTATTGATGAAGGCCATAGCGGTTGGCTATGGCCCTTCATTGATTTAAAATGATATAGTTTAAAAGAATTAATATTTTAAGATAAATGGAAAAGTTAATCGAACAGTTTTCCTTCGGGTTGTTTTTCTGGCAATTGTTGCTCTTTGTGGCCCTTTTGTTCTTGTTGAGGAAATATGCTTGGAAACCAATTCTTGGTGCTGTTGAAAAGCGCGAAGAAGGTATTAAAGATGCTCTTGAAGCTGCCGAAGCTGCAAAAAAAGAAATGCAGAACGTTACTGCGGATAGCGAAAAGCTTTTAAGAGAAGCCAGGTTGGAAAGAGATGCTTTGTTAAAAGAGGCCAGAGAAATTAAAGACAGCATTGTTTCTGAAGCAAAAGAGCAAGCTCAGGTTGAAGGCGACAAGATGATTAAGAAGGCCCAAGCCACAATAGAAAGTGAAAAGAAAGCCGCCGTTGCCGATATTAAAGCACAAGTAGCAAACCTATCTGTAGAGATTGCCGAAAAAGTAATCAGAGAAGAATTGTCCGATAAAGGCAAACAACAAAAGTTGGTTGAGGACATGTTGGGCGATATTAAACTGAACTAGTAGACCATGAACCAAAACAGGGCAGCCATACGCTACGCAAAAGCAACTTTGGATTACGCAGTCGAAAAGAAAGCGGCAGAAGCCGTTGAAAATGATATGCGTGAGATAGCTGCGACCATTTCTGAGAATGAGGGTCTTCAGAACCTTTTGGAAAGCCCAATCATAAAATCAGAAGTGAAGAAGAACAGTTTGTTGGAAATCTTTAAGGGTGCCAACGAAATTACCAAAGGTCTTCTTCAAACATTGATAGGCAATAAGAGAATTGCCATGTTACAAGAAGTGGCCTTCAAATATATCATTCTTCACGAAAAATTGAAGGGTGAGGAAGTAGCTTACGTGACCACCGCATTTCCATTGACTTCCGATTTGGAGAAGAAAATTTTGGATACGGTTACCAAGGCAACCGGCAATAAGGTGACCCTTGAGAATAAAATCGATGAGAGCATCATCGGAGGATTTGTACTAAGGGTAGGAGACACCCAATACGATGCAAGCATCGCAAACAAATTGAACGGATTAAAAAGAGAATTTACAAATAGTCTATAAAAATGGCAGGAGTAAAAGCCGCTGAGGTATCAGCAATTTTGAAAAAACAGTTATCAGGTTACGAAGCAACCGCTTCTTTGGATGAAGTAGGTACCGTATTACAAGTAGGTGATGGTATTGCCCGTGTATATGGACTTGCCAATGTCCAGTATGGGGAGTTGGTGGAGTTCGATGGTGGTATGCAAGGTATCGTTCTTAACTTGGAGGAAGACAACGTAGGTGTTGTATTGTTGGGCCCATCCAAAGAGATTGTGGAAGGTGCTACTGTTAAAAGAACCGAGCGTATTGCTTCCATCAACGTTGGTGAAGGAATTGTTGGCCGTGTGGTGGACACTTTAGGTAAACCAATCGATGGTAAAGGACCAGTTTCTGGTGAAACCTTCGAAATGCCTTTGGAACGTAAAGCTCCTGGTGTAATTTTTAGACAACCTGTAGATGAACCTATGCAAACAGGAATCAAGGCGATTGATGCGATGATTCCGGTAGGTCGTGGACAAAGGGAGTTGGTAATTGGTGATAAACAAACAGGTAAAACAACTGTTTGTATCGATACCATCCTTAACCAAAAAGAATTTTATGATGCCGGTGAACCTGTTTATTGTATCTATGTTGCTATAGGTCAAAAAGCATCTACTGTAGCCGCTATCGCCAAAACTTTGGAAGAAAAAGGAGCATTGGCTTATACGACCATAGTTGCCGCTAACGCTTCCGATCCTGCTCCAATGCAGGTATATGCCCCGTTTGCGGGTGCAGCAATAGGTGAGTTCTTTAGAGATACAGGGCGTCCAGCCTTGATTATCTATGATGACTTGTCAAAACAAGCAGTTGCTTACCGTGAGGTGTCCTTGCTTTTGAGAAGACCTCCAGGACGTGAAGCATACCCTGGTGACGTTTTCTTCTTGCACTCAAGATTGTTGGAGCGTGCTGCCAAGGTTATTGCTGATGACGACATTGCAAAGACCATGAACGACCTTCCAGATTCTTTGAAGCCAATGGTGAAAGGTGGTGGTTCGTTGACAGCTCTTCCTATTATTGAAACGCAGGCAGGTGACGTTTCCGCTTATATCCCAACCAACGTAATTTCTATTACCGATGGTCAGATATTCTTGGAGCAAGACTTGTTCAACCAAGGGGTTCGTCCTGCAATTAACGTGGGTATATCCGTATCACGTGTTGGAGGTAATGCCCAAATCAAATCCATGAAGAAAGTAGCAGGTACTTTGAAATTGGATCAGGCCCAGTTCCGTGAATTGGAAGCTTTTGCCAAGTTCGGTTCCGATTTGGATGCTGCTACCTTGAGCGTAATTGAAAAAGGACGTAGAAACGTTGAGATCTTGAAGCAAGGTCAGAACGATCCATTTACCGTGGAAGATCAGGTAGCTATCATCTTTGCAGGTTCCAAGAACTTGTTGCGTGATGTTCCTGTGAACAAGGTAAAAGAATTTGAAAAAGATTACTTGGAGTTCTTGAATGCCAAGCACAGAGATGTTTTGGATACGTTAAAGGCTGGTAAATTGACCGATGAGGTTACCGATACATTGACTGCTGTTTGTAAAGATCTTTCAAGCAAGTATAAAGCATAACAATTGTCATTCTTGCTTTACCCTGAGTGTAGTCAAAGGGGAGTAGGAAACCATAACTAAAAAGATTCCGCATCAAGTGCGGAATGACAAAGTAGAATATGGCGAATCTAAAGGAAATACGGAACAGGATATCATCCATCTCATCAACGATGCAGATAACAAGTGCCATGAAAATGGTTTCTGCTGCAAAGTTGAAAAAGGCACAGGATGCTATTACGGCAATGCGCCCTTATTCGGACAAGCTGACCGAGCTCTTGCAAGGGCTTAGTGCTAGCTTGGAAGGTGACGGTGGTAGTGAATATGCCGATAATAGACCTGTAAACAAAGTTTTGGTGGTATCCATTACTTCCAATCGTGGTCTTTGTGGTGGATTCAACTCCAATATCATCAAGCAGAGCAACAGCTTGGTGTCCAACAAGTACCCAGGAAAGCAAGTTGATTTTTATACCATTGGTAAGAAAGGAAACGATATCCTTGGTAAAAAGCACACGATTTTGGGTGACCAAAGCAAGGTGTACGATGATTTGACCTTTGAGAATGTTGCCGAAATCGCTGAACTTTTGATGCGTTTATTCACCAAAGGTGATTACGACAAAATTGAATTGGTGTACAACAAGTTCAAGAATGCTGCTACTCAAATCGTGATGACCGAACAGTTCTTGCCAATCGTAGGCGCTGAAGGTGATAACGCAATTGCAGCAGATTACATTTTTGAACCATCCAAAGTGGAAATCGTTAAGGAGTTGATACCTAAATCCTTGAAAACACAGTTGTTCAAGGCTATCAGGGATTCTTTTGCTAGTGAGCACGGTGCTCGTATGACAGCGATGCACAAAGCAACCGATAATGCCGCCGAACTTAGAGATGAATTAAAATTGACCTATAACAAAGCACGTCAAGCTGCAATTACCAACGAAATCCTTGAGATTGTTGGTGGAGCGGAAGCTTTAAATAATTAAAATTCGGAGTTTTACAATAATATATATTAAGGCCACCCATTCGGTGGCCTTTTTGTTTTTCTTAGGATAATAAGGTTTAGGTACTAATGGCTTTTGCGTAACTTGTAGCCACCTAATCAAGTTTTTAAAGAAGCAACACCTATTGAATCCACTAAAAAGGCTTTTTAAACAAACGTTTATATACGGTTTGGCCACGGTATTGCCGAGGGTCATTTCTTTTTTCTTGCTTCCGTTGTATACGACTGTTTTTGAAAATGCTTCAGGCTATGGACAGTATACCAACATATACGCTTGGATAGCTATTTTTAATGTCTTTTTGGCTTATGGAATGGAAACCGCTTTCTTTCGTTTCTATCATAAAAGCGAGAACAAGGCTAAAGTAATTTCTACATCGTTGATATCCTTGATGGGCTCGTCATTGTTGTTTTTAATTTTGGCCCTTTCTCTAAAAGAATGGCTTTCTGGAGTTACTAACATAAATCCTGATTACCTTAAGTTCACCACCTATATTTTGGTGTTGGATGCTGTGGTGATTATCCCATTTGCATTGCTCAGGGCCAACGAAAAGCCAATGCGATATGCAATACTCAAAACCGTTAATGTCGCCATTAACTTGGCTTTTAATGTGTTTTTTCTGCTTGTACTGCCCAAGATGGCCCAAGAAAGTGATACAGGCTTTTTAGTCTCTTTTTATAGGCCGAATTGGGAAATCCATTATGTTTTGATTTCTAATGTGATTGCAAGTGGTGTAACGCTTTTAATTTTGGTTCCGACTTATATCAAGGCATCCTATAAGTTCGATTTTGATGTCTGGAAACAAATGATGAAATATGCTGGTCCCATTCTAATAGCAGGAATCGCTTTTACCGTAAACGAAGTATTGGATAAGATTTTGCTCACAGAACTGCTTCCTTCGGATATTGCTGAGAGCGAAGTGGGCAAATACGGCGCCTGTTATAAATTGGCCTTGTTTATGACGCTTTTTGGTACCGCTTTCCGGATGGGGGTGGAACCCTTTTTCTTTAGTCATGCCAAAAGCGAAAAACCACAGAAGACCTATGCGCAGATTACCAATTACTTCGTAATTCTTGGTAGCATCATTCTTTTGGGCGTTATTGTATTTATCGAAGTATTGGGTAAACTGCTCCTTAACAATCCGGTTTATTGGGAAGCTTTGGACGTAGTCCCTATAATATTACTGGCGAGCTTCTGTTTGGGTATCTACCATAATCTTTCTGTTTGGTACAAGGTAACGGACCAAACCAAGTTCGGGGCCTATATTTCATCCGTAGGAGCCATTATTACCTTGGTCATCAATATAAGTCTTATTCCAAAAATTGGATATATGGCATCAGCATGGGCCACTTTAGCCGCCTACAGTAGCATGATGTTCTTGTCCTTTTACTTTGGAAAGAAATACTACCCCATACCCTACAATATGCGGAAGATAGTCTTTTACCTTTCCGTATCGCTCGTGTTTTCAATACTTTCGTTCTATGTTTTTAATAGAAATTTAATAGCGGGCAGCATACTACTTTTGTTATTTTTGGGGTTAGTGTATAAAATGGAAGGAGATAAATTACGAAGCATATTAATAAGACGTGAAAATTAAGATCATAAACAAATCAGGCCATAAGTTGCCACATTACGAAACCCTTGCCTCCGCAGGGATGGATTTAAGGGCGGATATAGAATCGCCCATCACTTTAAAACCTTTGGAAAGGGCCATTGTCCCAACAGGACTTTTTATGGAACTACCCGTGGGATACGAAGCACAAGTAAGGCCACGGAGTGGATTGGCGGCCAAAAAGGGCATAACTGTTTTAAATGCTCCGGGGACTATTGATGCCGATTACCGCGGGAATGTAGGGGTCATCTTGGTGAACCTGTCCAATGAAGACTTTACCATCGAAAATGGTGAGCGTATTGCTCAAATGGTGATAGCCAAACACGAACGTGCTGACTGGGAAGAAGTCGAAACCCTTTCGCAAACTGATAGGGGTGCAGGCGGATTTGGAAGTACGGGCACCAAGTAAAATTCCTGCGAAGGCAGGAATCTCTTAGGGAAAGAAACCTACAAAACCTTTTTAAGAAGGGTTGTCCAAATACAATTGAAATCATGAAATTTTGGAATGTGTATATAATGACCAATAGACTTAATGGAGTACTTTATGTAGGCGTTACAGATAATCTGGATGAAAGAGTAAAAGAACATAAATTAAAAGCTTTTCCAAAGTCCTTTACCGCAAAATATAATTGTGACAAATTGGTCTATTTTGAACAGTTTGAAAATGGAGAAGAAGCCATAAAACGAGAAAAGCAAATGAAAAAGTGGAAGAGAGAGTGGAAAATCAATTTAATAGAAGAATTTAACCCTAATTGGGTCGATATAAGCCTTAACTGGAAATTGAATTATAATAAATTAAGATAAACCTTGTTGAATCAAGGAGAAAGTATTAACTACAAAAAGGAGACACCTGCCTTCGCAGGTGTGTGACATATGAAAATAATCGTTCCAATGGCGGGAAGAGGATCCCGTTTAAGACCACACACGTTAACAGTTCCAAAACCATTGATTCCCGTTGCGGGTAAACCCATCGTACACCGATTGGTGAGCGATATCGCCAAGGTGTTGGGAGAACCCATCGATGAAGTCGCTTTTATTTTGGGCGATCCTGCCTTTTTTGGTGATGATGTGGTGGAAAGTTTAATGGAATTGGCTAACGAATTGGGAGCTAAAGGGTCTGTTTACAGGCAAGATAAACCACTGGGCACAGGACACGCCATTATGAGCGCCAAAGCGTCGTT
>QGCX01000321.1_pt1 | contig 10136 bp, 3 predicted proteins | sample 4708031 | NCBI WGS metagenome assembly QGCX01 (sample SAMN08941163, study PRJNA450518) | Sediment metagenome, whole genome shotgun sequencing project. | reverse complement strand
GAACACCAATTATTCCTAATGTAACCTTTACCAATGAAGCAATTGTAAGAGGATTTATAGGGAAATTGAGAAATAATATTTTTTCTTATTCTCAAGATGGAGGACAAGTAACAAGAGCGGGAGACAGGTTGGTTACCTTCAAGTCTTTTAATACACAAGGAAATATCTATGGAGGCACAGGTAGTGTTACGCATCCAGAAGGTTTTGGTTATATTATGGACTTATCAGTATTAGATTCCGAAGGAGAGTGGTTTTATAAGAAAACAGAAAACACTTTGTACTATAAACCAGAAGGAGGAACTGTTGAAGGGAAAAATTTTGAAATTCAAAGAAGAAAATATACACTAAAAGTTCAAGCAAATAATGTGTCCATCGAAAATATTCAGTTTAGAGTAGGTGAGGCTGAGTTAAAAAATGCTCAGAATACAAAACTAACAAATTGTGTATTTACCTATATGAACCCATATCACTACAGAAGAACTTATGGAGTATACAGGCAAGGGATTGTGTTAGATAATGCAGACAATACAACTTTTGAAAGCTGCTATATAGGTCACACATGGGGAAGTGGTATTATTATAGAAACAGGATCAGACAATACGGTTATTAACAATTCTGTGATAGAAGATATTGGTTGGGTGGGGCAATTTACCGTTGCTGTTGAAAATAATGGGAAGAATACAGAGATTACTAAAAACTCGTTTGGAAAGGCTTCTCGTTTTCACATCAGAACTACAGAGTCAGTATATACAAAAATCACAGATAACGATTTTGATAGTGCCATGTCTATGGGAGAAGATGCTGGGGCAATTATGTTTACAAGTACAGGTAAGTCGGATGCATTAAATATGCAAGGAACAGAAATAGCCTATAACAAAATTCATGGACTAAGAGGAATCCCTGCTTACGATCCACAGGATTGGAGTGATAAAAAGTATATAGTTGCTTTTTATTTAGAAGATGTAGACAATTATACGGTGCATCACAATCTACTTTACAACAATAACGATGAATATGTAAGCGTAAGAAAGAAGAGTGATGGAACTCCAGAGGGAACAAGAAATATTAACTATTTTGCTTATTTGGGGCCTAGAGATAGAAAATTAAATAGAAAAGTAGAGTACTATAATAATACAGCTTGGGATTATAATAAGCTTATTGGTTTTTGGCATCGTACAGATAATGCAGATGTAAATAATATGACCTTAAAAAACAATCTTTTCAAGGAAGGGTTGCCAAGTGAAGTAGGAAAAGTTTCGGAAACTAACCTAGATAATTTTGTAGCAAAGGCAGCTAGCGAATATGGTTATCATATTTCTGTTGAAAAAAATGGATTTATAACCCATGCATCTAACCATTATGTAGATGTTGACAATGCAAACTTTAGATTAAAGCCTAGTTCTTCTTATAATAAAGGAGGTGTTGTAATTCCCGGAATAACAACAGAAACCGATCCAGCTATTGGTGCTTGGGAAGGAAATACAGCGGAATTAAAAAATAGAGCTTTTAGCGCAGGGTCTGAGTTATTAAACGCTCCTGATGGGGATAATGACAATGATGGGGTGGTGAATAGTAAAGATTTATGCCCGTATACACTAAGTGGAGTAAATGTAGATAGTAGAGGTTGTAGAATGTTAGAGAGTGATGATATTTCTATACAAACCATAGGAGAATCATGCCCAGATGAAAACAATGCTAAAATAATTATTACTGCTAGTGAATCATTACCTTATATTATGACGTTTAATGGTAATGAATATTCATTTACTGATAATATAGAGATAGACAATTTAGAACCTAAAAAGTATAATTTTTGTATCACCGTTCCTAGTTTGCTTTATGAAAGTTGTTATGAGGTTGTTTTACCAGAGAGTGTACCCTTATCAGGAAATTCAAATATTTCCTCACCAGGGAAAATAGATTTCAATGTTCAAGGAGGTACAGTACCATATCATATTTTGGTAAATAATAAAGAAGTTATGTCAACAGAACAATCTTCTTTTTCGATGGATGCTAAGGAGGGAGATAAAATACAAGTCATTTCAGACAAAGATTGTGAAGGAGAGATACAGAAAAGTATAGTGTCAGATCAAGTGGTTGTTTATCCAACTTTAACTCAAGGAAAAGTAACAGTTACATTGCCATATTCTAATCTAAATAAAGTTGCAATAGGAGTCTATAATATGCAATCAGAACTTTTATTTCAAAAGGAATATACTAAGAATGTTATAGATTTAGACTTAACAGGATTTACGAATGGGATTTATTTTGTAAAAATAGACTACAAAGGAACCGTTGTTTTAAAAGTTATAAAGCAGTAATATATCGATATGTTATTAGAATAAACTTTACATATAGGGAATCAGGTGTTATTTTCAGGATCCTATTATGTAGGAAAGACTGTTCATTCTATAGTTGTTTTAAGATAGTGTAATCGTGTACAGAATATAAATCTTTAATTTTCTGATGGAGTTTGTTCTTTTCCAGCTAATTACAAATTTTTTATATTTTTTCGCAGAAAAAGCATTGTTAAAGCAGAATACTTGTGTATCTTTGCAGCCGCAAACGCAGTAAGTGAAACTTACTAAGTTAGCAAAAGTTCATTGTAAGCGTAGGGTTTAAGGTTGAAAAAAAGAGCAGGGCAACTTGTTTTTTCTTTTGATAAAAGCTTTAAAATTTTTCTAAAAAAACTTTGAAAAAAGTTTGTTTAGAATGTTAAAACTTCCTTACATTTGCAGCCCGCTTCGGCGGAAACAAAAAGTCACTATGTGACTGAAGTTCATTGAGAAATTTGAAATTGACAGCGTAAAATTAAAGAGTAAATTACATGGAAGATTTACTGAATTTATTTCAGTAGCTACCATAGATTTTTTTGAACATCGAACATATTAAAATATAACGATGAAGAGTTTGATCCTGGCTCAGGATGAACGCTAGCGGCAGGCTTAACACATGCAAGTCGAGGGGTAACAGAGATAGCTTGCTATTTGCTGACGACCGGCGCACGGGTGCGTAACGCGTATAGAACCTACCATAAACTGGAGAATACCCTTTGGAAACGAAGATTAATACTCCATGGAGTTTAGGAGTCACCTGGCTTTTAAATTAAAGATTTATTGGTTTATGATGGCTATGCGTCTTATTAGCTAGATGGTAAGGTAACGGCTTACCATGGCAACGATAAGTAGGGGTCCTGAGAGGGAGATCCCCCACACTGGTACTGAGACACGGACCAGACTCCTACGGGAGGCAGCAGTGAGGAATATTGGTCAATGGAGGCAACTCTGAACCAGCCATGCCGCGTGAAGGATGACTGCCCTATGGGTTGTAAACTTCTTTTACATGGGAAGAACTATGGTTACGTGTAATCATTTGACGGTACCATGCGAATAAGGACCGGCTAACTCCGTGCCAGCAGCCGCGGTAATACGGAGGGTCCAAGCGTTATCCGGAATCATTGGGTTTAAAGGGTTCGTAGGCGGGTCAATCAGTCAGAGGTGAAATCCTGCAGCTTAACTGTAGAATTGCCTTTGATACTGTTGATCTTGAGTCATATGGAAGTAGATAGAATATGTAGTGTAGCGGTGAAATGCATAGATATTACATAGAATACCGATTGCGAAGGCAGTCTACTACGTATGTACTGACGCTGATGAACGAAAGCGTGGGGAGCGAACGGGATTAGATACCCCGGTAGTCCACGCCGTAAACGTTGGACACTAGTTGTTGGATTTAGGTTCAGTGACTAAGCGAAAGTGATAAGTGTCCCACCTGGGGAGTACGATCGCAAGATTGAAACTCAAAGGAATTGACGGGGGCCCGCACAAGCGGTGGAGCATGTGGTTTAATTCGATGATACGCGAGGAACCTTACCAGGGCTTAAATGTAGGATGCATTGTTTAGAGATAGACATTTCTTCGGACTTCTTACAAGGTGCTGCATGGTTGTCGTCAGCTCGTGCCGTGAGGTGTCAGGTTAAGTCCTATAACGAGCGCAACCCCTATCGTTAGTTGCAAACAGGTTAAGCTGTGGACTCTAGCGAGACTGCCGGTGCAAACCGCGAGGAAGGTGGGGATGACGTCAAATCATCACGGCCCTTACGTCCTGGGCTACACACGTGCTACAATGGTAATGACAGCGAGCAGCCACCTGGCGACAGGGAGCTAATCTACAAACATTATCACAGTTCGGATTGGAGTCTGCAACTCGACTCCATGAAGCTGGAATCGCTAGTAATCGCATATCAGCCATGATGCGGTGAATACGTTCCCGGGCCTTGTACACACCGCCCGTCAAGCCATGGAAGCTGGGAGTGCCTGAAGTCGGTCACCGCAAGGAGCCGCCTAGGGTAAAACTGGTAACTAGGGCTAAGTCGTAACAAGGTAGCCGTACCGGAAGGTGCGGCTGGAACACCTCCTTTCTAGAGAAAGATTGTTTGAAAGAATGATTTACTTTTTAATTGCTGTTAATTTTTATAATATATAGAATACAATCACATAGAGTCTCGTAGCTCAGCTGGTTAGAGCGCTACACTGATAATGTAGAGGTCGGCAGTTCGAGTCTGCCCGAGACTACAACAGGCTAAGCCTGCTTAATTAAGCAGTAGCGAAGCACAATAATGTGAAAGTGATATAATCACAGATTGTATTTTAGGAAATTCTAGAAGTTGAGTAGTAGTTGATAGTCTAACTACTAACTACCAGATACTAGCTACTAGTAATTGGGGGATTAGCTCAGCTGGCTAGAGCGCTTGCCTTGCACGCAAGAGGTCATCGGTTCGACTCCGATATTCTCCACCAAGCAATGCTTGGAGATTTATATCTCACAGTATTGAAGAAGAGTAACTGATATAATTATCGGTTGCGATTCGCAACGTTCATTGACATATTGATAAAAGATATTTAAGAAAAAATATTTTTACTTGAGTAGACATACAAATTAAATTATTAATGATTAGTTATTAATTGTTAATAGAATCATAATCTAAAGGCTAGCGGCTAATAGCCAAAAGCTAATAGAGAATTAAAGACGCAAATAGGTACAATAAGCTAATTAAGGGTGTATGGCGGATGCCTAGGCTCTCAGAGGCGAAGAAGGACGTGATAAGCTGCGATAAGCTTCGGTTAGGTGCACATAACTTTACCCGAAGATTTCCGAATGGGGCAACCCGGTATATTGAAGATATATCACCCGCAAGGGAGCAAACGTGGTGAACTGAAACATCTAAGTAACCATAGGAAGAGAAAATAATAATGATTTCGTTAGTAGTGGCGAGCGAACGCGAAATAGCCCAAACCAGTTTTGTTACGGCAATACTGGGGTTGTAGGACTACAATATCGACTATTAGTAAACTAGAATCCTCTGGAAAGTGGAGCAATAAGGGTGATAGCCCCGTATAGGTAAGCGAATTAGTTGTAGTAGTATCCTGAGTAGGGCGGGGCACGTGGAACCCTGTCTGAATCAGCCGGGACCATCCGGTAAGGCTAAATACTCCTGAGAGACCGATAGTGAACTAGTACCGTGAGGGAAAGGTGAAAAGAACCCTAAATAAGGGAGTGAAATAGATCCTGAAACCGTACACCTACAAGCGGTCGGAGCCCTACGGGGTGACGGCGTGCCTTTTGCATAATGAGCCTACGAGTTACTTTATCTAGCAAGGTTAAGAATTTCAGATTCGGAGCCGTAGCGAAAGCGAGTCTTAATAGGGCGTTTTAGTTAGGTTGAGTAGACGCGAAACCTGGTGATCTACCCATGGGCAGGTTGAAGCTTTGGTAACACAGAGTGGAGGACCGAACCCGTTGACGTTGAAAAGTCTTGGGATGACCTGTGGGTAGGGGTGAAAGGCCAATCAAACCAGGAAATAGCTCGTACTCCCCGAAATGCATTTAGGTGCAGCGTTGTAATAGTTATATAGAGGTAGAGCTACTGATTGGATGCGGGGGCTTCACCGCCTACCAATTCCTGACAAACTCCGAATGCTATATAATGTTTTACAGCAGTGAGGGCATGGGTGCTAAGGTCCATGTCCGAGAGGGAAAGAACCCAGACCATCAGCTAAGGTCCCCAAATATATACTAAGTTGAATAAACGAGGTTTGACTGCCCAGACAGCTAGGATGTTGGCTTGGAAGCAGCCATTCATTTAAAGAGTGCGTAACAGCTCACTAGTCGAGCGGTCGAGCATGGATAATAATCGGGCATAAGTATATTACCGAAGCTATGGACGAAAGTGGTAGGGGAGCATTCTAGTTGTGTTGAAGGTGTTTCGTAAGAAATGCTGGAACGGCTAGAAAAGAAAATGTAGGCATAAGTAACGATAAGGCGGGTGAGAAACCCGCCCTCCGAAAAACTAAGGTTTCCTCAGCGATGCTAATCAGCTGAGGGTTAGTCAGGGCCTAAGGCGAACCCGAAAGGGGTAGTCGATGGACAACAGGTTAATATTCCTGTACCTGCACCCATTAAAAGTGACGGATCTCCCAGATGCTTGCGTACTGACGGAAATGTACGCTGAGCCTAGACTTCGGTCGAAGCGAAAGCAAGTAAGAGGTTCCAAGAAAAGCGAGGGATGCAGCCTGTACCGTAAACCGACACAGGTAGTTGGGATGAGTATTCTAAGGAGCTCGAGTGATTCATGGCTAAGGAACTAGGCAAAATCGACCCGTAACTTCGGGAGAAGGGTCGCCCTGAATTTATTCAGGGCCGCAGTTAAAAGGTCCAGGCGACTGTTTATCAAAAACACAGGGCTCTGCTAAAACGAAAGTTGATGTATAGGGCCTGACACCTGCCCGGTGCTGGAAGGTTAAGTGGAGTTGTTAGCTTCGGCGACGCAATCAAATGAAGCCCCAGTAAACGGCGGCCGTAACTATAACGGTCCTAAGGTAGCGAAATTCCTTGTCGGGTAAGTTCCGACCTGCACGAATGGTGCAACGATCTGGACACTGTCTCAGCCATGAGCTCGGTGAAATTGTAGTATCGGTGAAGATGCCGATTACCCGCTACGGGACGAAAAGACCCCGTGAACCTTTACTATAGCTTAGTATTGTGTTTGGATAAGTAATGTGTAGGATAGGTGGGAGACTTTGAAGCGGCATCGCTAGGTGTTGTGGAGTCATTGTTGAAATACCACCCTTTGCTTATCTAGATTCTAACCCAGCGATGGGGACAGTGCTTGGTGGGTAGTTTGACTGGGGTGGTCGCCTCCAAAAGAGTAACGGAGGCTTCTAAAGGTACCCTCAGTACGCTTGGTAACCGTACGTAGAGTGCAATGGCATAAGGGTGCTTGACTGCGAGACCTACAAGTCGATCAGGTTGGAAACAAGAGCATAGTGATCCGGTGGTTCCGCATGGAAGGGCCATCGCTCAAAGGATAAAAGGTACTCCGGGGATAACAGGCTGATCTCCCCCAAGAGCTCACATCGACGGGGGGGTTTGGCACCTCGATGTCGGCTCGTCACATCCTGGGGCTGGAGAAGGTCCCAAGGGTTGGGCTGTTCGCCCATTAAAGTGGCACGCGAGCTGGGTTCAGAACGTCGTGAGACAGTTCGGTCTCTATCTGTAGCGGGCGTTAGAAATTTGCGTGGATTTGACTCTAGTACGAGAGGACCGAGTTGAACTAACCTCTGGTGTATCAGTTGTTCCGCCAGGAGCATTGCTGAGTAGCTACGTTGGGAAGGGATAAGCGCTGAAAGCATATAAGCGCGAAACCCACCACAAGATGAGATTTCTTTAAAGGGTGGTTGTAGATCACGACCTTGATAGGCTATAGGTGTAAAGGCAGTAATGTCATAGCCGAGTAGTACTAATAACCCATAGGCTTATGTACCTTGCGGGCTTTAATAAAAAATATGATTAGAAATGGAAAAAGGTATCTGGTAGTTAGTATCAGGTAGCAAGTAAACTCAAGAAAAATATAAAGTATTTTAGATACACTTTTATCAATATGTTAACACATAGTTATAGTTAAAAGTTAGAAAGTTAAAGGTTACAAGTTTAAGAACTTTATGAACCTGTAACTTTTAAACTTTAAAAGCTATAAAGACCTTAAGGTGATTATTGCAATAGGGCTCACCTCTTCCCATTCCGAACAGAGCAGTTAAGCCTATTAGCGCAGATGGTACTAGCATTGCTGGGAGAGTATGTCATCGCCTTTTTTTGATACTGAATCAAGTTCAGTATTTTTAATCCTTCATTACATTTGTAGTGAAGGATTTTTTTTGTTTTATGTTTTTTTAGGAGTGAAGAAGGATCAAGCGATATTCTAGGGGAGCTATAAAATTTATGCATATAATTTAGTTAGTCTATACAGGAAGAATTTCACGTCTCTTACGCCTCTAAATTGGTTTCTAAACTCTTTTACTTTTGCATTGAAAGATTCAGCAGCAGCGTTGGTGCTTCTATTATCGAAGTAGTTCAATATGTTCTCGTAATGAATTTGTATCGTTCTAGCTATCGTATTGAATGATTTAAAGCCTTCCTTTTCGACTTTATTATACCATTGAGCCAACTTTAGTCTAGCTACATTTTTATCTGTATTGTTTTCATAGATATATTTTAACTTTTGAGCTAATTGATAAGCTTTTTCAATTTTTGGGTATAGTTTAAACAATATCGAAGCTCTATTTATTTGAGATAAGGTCCACTTACTTTCTGATTTGAATAAAAGATACCTACTTCTAGCAAGTAGTTGCCTTTTAGTATCTCCATTTTCAAGTATTTCTTCTTTATAGGGTACTTGTTGCTGTTTAGCCATAGTAATAGCTTTGTTTTCTTGCTCTATAGCTTCCCATCGATACTTTATACGTTGCTCTTGTACAGCTTCAAGAGCTAGTTTTTGTACATGAAATCTATCGGTAACACTTTGTGCTTTAGGAAAACACTTTTTGATTACAAGGTTCATATTAGGAGCCATATCCACAGTTACTTCTTTGACTAATTTTCTTCTGTGAGGAGCTATTTTATGAATGACTTGGATGATATCACTAGCTTTAGTTCCTTTAATCATAGCTACAATACTTCCCTTTAGACCACAAGCATCTTTATTGGTTAGTATGGTATATAGTTCTCCATTGGATAAAGAGGTTTCATCAAGGCTAAGCTTTTTACCTAAGTTCTTACCAAAGAGCAACCAGTCTTCAGCATGTTCTTTTTGAGTCCAAGTATTATAATCACTTAATTTATCTTTGTAGTGTCTTTGTAAACGCTTTCCATTGGTTTTATAATAATCACCAAAACGCTTAGCACTTACTGCATTGGTATCAAGAGATATCTTTTAAAAAAGAGGCAAACTCGTTGGTGATACGAGTGCCTTTAGCTACTAAATTCCAGTCTCTCTTAATGATCTTACCCTTATTGGTTAACGTCCATCTTCTGCGCTTTATGTGTAGCAATACTGTTTTACCTCTAAGTGGAAAGTCCTCAACAGTAATTTCAGGGGAAAATCCTTTTGATTGTGCTATTTCTGATTCATACTCCTTAGGAAGTATATTCTTCTCTTCTAAATACAAATGAATCTTATCTGAGGTAGATCTATGCTTTACGATATCAAAGTATTCTAAAATACCTTCGGGTAAAAAATAACGGGCTAATTCTAAATCCAAAAAACTATAATTTTACACACAAAGATAAAATAATCCCCATGTTTGAGATTTGATCCTGAACGTTCTGTTTGAGCTCTTTTGTATGCTGATAACAAATCCTATAAATTGATAGTGAAACAAGTTCAGCATACAAAAAGCGAGTAGTGAAAGCAAGACCTGAAAGGGAACGCCCAAAGAGTCTTAATACTTTTCTGTATGTTTTAAAGGATAAACAGCTATATAGTTATTTATTTATGTGTTTGTTTATTAGTGTATTATGGTGGTAGTATATTTATTGTAAAGTGATTAATTCTTTTAAGAAGCCGATACAGATTCAATTTTTAATACATTTATTCTGTTAGAAATATAGAGTAGATGAAATTTAGAATTGTATTTAGTTTTTTGTGTTTTTGGTGTTTGATAGCAAATGCACAAGATGTAAAGATTGAGGGGGAATTGAAACAATGGCACAAGGTGGAATTGACAGTAAAAGGTCCAAAATCTAGTGAGCATGGTAAGGTAAATCCGTTTGCTAATTATAGGTTGGACGTTGTTTTTACT
>QGCX01000319.1_pt1 | contig 10145 bp, 6 predicted proteins | sample 4708031 | NCBI WGS metagenome assembly QGCX01 (sample SAMN08941163, study PRJNA450518) | Sediment metagenome, whole genome shotgun sequencing project. | reverse complement strand
GTACGGACGGTTGGCGTTGCGTTGAAGCGGGCTGCTTCACCGGCGCGCCCGACGCGGTCGAAATAGGCCTCGGCGCGGGACGTGTCCCAGCCCTCCGGGATCACCTGCATCAGCGCAGCGGCCATTTCCGGGATCGTGATGGATGCAATATCGGACAGGAGGCGATTGCCGTCCCGGTCATGCTTACCTTCGATGAAGGGCCGCTGGCTGTCGGGCAGGCGGTAGAGGACCGAGCGGAGCTGTTCTTCGATCAGCGGACGTTTGTGCTCGATGACGAGTACGCGTTCCAGCCCGGTACAGAACTCGCGGATAGCCTGCGGCTCCAGCGGCCAGGGCATGGCGACCTTGAAGATGGCGAGCCCCAGCCGGCCGGCGTCCTGCGGATCGATGCCGAGTGCGGCGAGCGCCTCGAACACGTCGCGGGCGGCCTGGCCGGTCACGACGATGCCGACGCGCGGCTTGGGCGAGGGCAGGATCACATGGTCCAGCTGGTTGGCGCGGACATAAGCTTGCGCGGCGGGCAATTTTACCTGGCGCAGGCGTTGTTCTTTCAGCAACGGCGCATCGCCCCGGCGCATGTGCACGCCCTCTTCGGGCAGGGCAAAATCCGGCTGGACGATATTGAAGCGGTCGAGGCCGACATCGACCACGGAACCGGAATCCATCGTATCGGCCAGCGCAACCATGCCGGCCCAGGCGCCTGAGAAGCGGCTCATCTCCCAGGCATGGATGCCGTAGTCGAGCACGTCCTGGATGGAGGCCGGGTTCAGCACCGGAATCTCGGCATCCATCATCGCGAATTCGGATTGTGAGGGCAGGGTCGAGGATTTGCAATTGTGATCGTCGCCGACAATGGCGAGCACGCCGCCCAGCGCAGAGGAGCCCGCGGCATTGGCATGCTTGAACACGTCGCCCGTCCGGTCGACGCCCGGCGCCTTGCCGTACCAGATGCCGAACAGGCCATCATATTTCGCGCCCGGGAACAGGCCGAGTTGCTGGCTGCCCCAGACGGCGGTGGCGCCGAGGTCTTCGTTCAGGCCTTCCCAGAATTTGATGTCGTGCGTGTCCAGCCACTTTTGTGCGGCACGCAACTGCTGGTCATATCCGCCAAGCGGTGAACCACGATATCCGGATATAAATCCGGCCGTGTTCACATTATTGCGCAGATCAAGGCGTTTTCGATCAAGAGGTAGGCGGACCAGTGCCTGAATACCGGTCATATACGCCTTGCCCTCGACAAGATCGTATTTGTCGTTCAGCGTAACTTCACGATGATGCATGGGTAATCTGTCCGCTCCTAAGAACAGGAAGATTATTCGACAAAACCCACGAAAATGCTTGCCTATCTTGCGCCTATTTTGGTATACAGGGGTAAATTATGCCCCAATACTCAAGGAAATTAGTAATTTGGCCCAAGAAATAGACTCAGTTGATGCCAAAATTCTTGACATCATCCAAAGGGACGCCGGGCTTTCCGTTGCGGAAATCGCCGATCGCGTGGGACTTTCTTCCTCTCCGTGCTGGCGACGGATTAAACGTATGGAAGAGGCCGGATTCATCCGGGGGCGGGTGACGATTCTCGACAATTTTGCACTCGGGCTGAATTTCGAAGTGATCGCCAGCGTGAAACTCGCCCTGCCGAACCGGGAGAATTTGCAGGCGTTCGAAGACATGGTCCTGGCCTGGCCTGAAGTGACGGAAGTCATGACGGTGACCGGGCAGGTGGACTACATGATCCATGTCGTGACGACCGACATGCATGCCTATGACAATTTCCTGCGCGACAAGCTGCTTGGCTCGGCGCTCGTGTCCGATGTGCAGTCGCGCATCGTGATCCGTGTAGCAAAGCGCACGACGGCCTTGCCGCTCGATCTGGTCGAGAACGTCAAATAGGCTTCAATCCAGATCGAGATGAAGGAACTGGTTGAACGCGCTGCCGACATAGTCGGCAAAGGCGTCACCCTTCCGGAACCCATGTTTGCGATAGAGGGCGAGCGCCGGTTCGAAGGCGTCGCCTGAGCCGGTTTCCAGGCTGACGCGCCGGTAGCCGCGCTGGCGTGCCAGGTCGAGTAGCGCCTCCAGCATGGCTGTCGCGGCCCCGCGGCGCAGGCTGTCCTGCCGTGTACGCATGGATTTCAGCTCGCCATGATCGGCCGCCAACGCCTTCAACGCGCCAATGGCCAGCAGGGTGCTGCCGTCCCAGACTGACAGGAAGGTTACATCCGGTCTTTGCAGGCCGGTCAGGTCCAGGGCGAAGCTGTGTCCGGGCGGCGATGTTTCGGCCATGCCCTGCAGGTGCTGGCGCAAGAGGTCCCGGACCTGCGGGTCTTCGAAATCGCCAGGCTTGATGATCATTCAGGCTCCGAAAACAAACGAGCCCGGGAAACTGTCCCGGGCTCGAAAATTTAGATGATGCGTCTCCGGAAGGCGAGGGGGATCAGGCGCGCTCGAGGCACATGGCGATGCCTTCACCGCCACCGATGCAGAGCGAAGCCACGCCTTTCTTGGCGCCGCGGTCTTCCATGGCGGCCAGCAGCGTGACGATCACGCGGGCACCGGAGGCGCCAATCGGGTGACCCATGGCGCAGGCGCCGCCGTTCACGTTCAGCTTGTCATGGCTGATGCCGAGTTCCTTCATGGCGATCATCGGAACGACCGCGAAGGCTTCGTTGACTTCCCAGAGTTCGACTTCGTCAACACCCCAGCCAGCCTTGGCGAGCGCTTTCTGCATGGCCGGCACCGGCGCCGTGGTGAAGTATTCCGGCTCATGTGCGTGGCTGGAAGACGAGACGATCGTGGCGATCGGCTTCAGGCCGCGCTTTTCTGCTTCCGACTTCTTCATCAGGACGAGGGCGGCAGCACCATCGGAAATGGCCGATGCGTTGGCGGCCGTGACCGTGCCGTCCTTGGAGAAGGCCGGGCGCAGTTGCGGGATCTTGTCCGGCTTGGCTTCACGCGGCAGCTGGTCAATCTCGACCACGGTGTCGCCCTTGCGGGACTTCACGGTGACCGGGGCGATCTCGCGCTTGAACTTGCCGGAGGTTGTTGCGTCCTGCGCACGCTTCAGCGTTTCGATCGCATAGGCGTCCTGCTGTTCGCGGGTGAACTGGTATTCGCCGGCGATCTTGTCGGCGAAAAGACCCATCGGGCCTTTGGAGTAAGCATCGGACAGGCCGTCGAGGGCCATATGGTCTTCCGCTGCCATGGTGCCGTACTTGTGGCCCTTGCGGGCGTTAAGCAGGTGAGGGGCGTTGGTCATGGACTCCATGCCGCCGGCGATGACGATATTGGCGTCGCCGGATAGGATGGCGTTGCGGCCCATGATGGTGGCCTGCATGCCGGAGCCGCACATCTTGTTGATGGTGACCGCTTCGAGGCCCTTGTCCTCACCAGCATTGAATCCAGCCTGGCGGGCCGGGGCCTGGCCCTGACCGGCGGGCAGGCAGTTGCCCATGATGATTTCATTGGCTTCGCCTGGCTTGAGGCCGGCTTCCTTGACGGCGGCGGCGACCGCGATGCCCCCCAATTCATTGGCGCTGAGACCGGCGAGGTCTCCCAAAAGCCCACCCATCGGGGTGCGGGCCATGCCAACGATTACGACCGGATCCTGGTCAGCCATGTGCGTCTCCTTGCTGCATCTGCGTGCTATCTACTTCGGAAGGCACAAAGCGCCTGACAAGGGGGCACGTCAAGCCCAACAAAAGGTCGGAATAGGTGCGGCAAACTGGGACACGGCTGAGGGAGTGCCGAAAAGCAACTCTGGAGTTTGGATGAATCGCCGATTCGGGGGTCAATTTCCGAGGCTGATTTACAGGGCCGGGTCAGCGGCCAGGATTTGCCTGGGTCCGGGATCAGACCTGCATCGCAAGTCCGGCTTCAGACCCATGTTGCCAGACGACCCGGGCGGGCCCTTCAAGGCCAACCGCGCCGGCATAGAGGTAAACCGTGGGCGGCAGGGTCTCATTGGTGGGGAAGCGCAACCGGGCGCCCTTGGCTGTATAATCCAGCACGATACCTTTGAGGCGGTAGCCGGAATCGTAGGCAACCGCGGCCTCACGGTACACCTTGGCCCGTTCCGGGCGGGCCATGTTCGGGTGGTCCGTGCGCGAGGCGATGGCCGCTGTTGATTCGGAGAGGGTGCGCTGAATGCGTCCCAGATCGGGACCATCAGGCTTTTTTGTCCCAAAGAGGCGCGGTTTCATGGCCATGGCGTAGTCTGTGCGCTCCAATCGCTAACGAACTCCACCCAAGTCGCAAAACATGGGCCTTAAGCCTTAATATCTGATTGAGCACATATGCAAGAGGCGGCGCTATCTGTAGCGCCGCCTCCAGATTGCGTGATTTTCAATGCTGGGTTACCAGATGCGGATACGTTCTTCCGGCGGGAGGTAGAGCGCGTCTCCAGGCTGAATATCAAACGCTTCGTACCACTCATCCAGATTGCGGACGACGCCGTTGACCCGGAAGACCGGCGGCGAGTGCGGATCTGACAGCATCTGCTGGCGGGTCGCCTCTTCCCGGTATTTCGATCTCCAGACCTGTGCCCAGGACATGAAGAAGCGCTGGTCGCCGGTCAGGCCGTCGATGACCGGGGCCTCCTTGCCGTCCAGAGACATCTGGTAAGCCCGGTAGGCGAGGGACAGGCCGCCGAGGTCGCCAATGTTCTCGCCCAGCGTCAGGCGGCCGTTTACGCAGGTTTCACCATCGTCCAGCGGGCAATAGGCCGAATACTGCTTGGCCAACGCATCGCCCAGCTGGCGGAAGGCTGCGAGGTCTTCTTCCGTCCACCAGTTCGTCAGCACGCCCTGGCCATTGTATTTGGCGCCCTGGTCGTCAAAGCCGTGCCCCATCTCGTGCCCGATGACGCCGCCAATGGCGCCATAGTTCACAGCCGGGTCTGCCGAGATATTGAAGAAGGGCGGCTGAAGGATGGCGGCCGGGAACACGATCTCGTTGAACGACGGGTTGTAGTAGGCGTTGATCGTCTGCGGAGTCATGAACCAGCGTGTCCGGTCCACGGGCTGGCCGAGGTCTGCGAGATTGTCCTCGGTCTGCCACTTCTGCGACGCGATGGCGTTGTCGAGCGCAGAATTGCCGACGACCAGCGTGTCATAGGTTTCGAACTCGTCCGGATAGCCGATCTTCGGCGTGAAGGCGTCGAGCTTTGCCTCGGCTTTCACCTTTGTGGCTTCGCTCATCCAGCCGAGGTCTTCCAGGTTCGCGGCCATGGCCTTGCGCAGATTGACCACGAGGTCGTCCATCTCTGCCTTGTTTTCCGGTGGGAAATAACGCTCGACAAACACTTTGCCGATCGCTTCGCCCAGCGTGCCCTGAGTGGCCTGAACGGCCCGCTTCCAGCGTTCGCGCTGTTCCGGCTGGCCGCGCAGGGCGGTGCCGTAGAACGCAAAGTTTGCGTCGTCGATGTCCTTGGGCAGGACGCTGGCGAAATCAGACAGGAAATGGGCGGTGAGGTAGGCTTTCCAGGTGTCGAGCGGTGTGTCGCTGGCAATCTGGAACATTGCCGGGAAGCCGCCGCCAAGTTTGGTTGCGTCTTCGGCGGAGATGCCTGCAGCCTCAAGCTCTGCCTCGGTCGGCGGAACCTCTGCCACGAGGAATTCCGTTTCACCGCCGATCCCCATCGTATCGAGGGTGCGGACGAGCGGGAAGTCGCCCGCCATTGCGATGAGATCGTCCTTGCTCACCTTGTTGTAGGTAATGTCGGGATTGCGTGCGAGGGCGCGGTCCCAGTCGGACTTGGCGATCTCGGTTTCGAGATCCAGCACTTTCTGGGCCTCGCTGGCGGCGTCTTCATACCCGGCCTGGTCCAGCATGAAGGTCAGCAGGTCGAGATATTTGGCACGCAGTTCGACAGACTTGTCATCTGTCTTCAGATAATAGTCGCGGTCCGGCAGGCCGAGGCCGCCGATACGCATCTGGAAGATGTTGGTGTCCGGGTCCTTGTCATCTGCAAAGACAAAGCCGCTCACCGGCGCGCTGAAGCCCGGCGCGGCGAACAGCACGGCAAGATCGTCCAGCGACTGAACTGCATTGATCCGGTCGATGTAAGGCTGCGCCGGAGCAAGGCCGGCCGCATTGATGGCATCGGTATCGAGATAGGCATTGTAGTAGGCGCCGATCTTGCCTTCCGGCGTATCGATGGCTGGCTGATCAGCGGCCAGGTCATCAATGATCTTGCGGACGCGCTGTTCCGATTTTTCCGCCAGGAGGTCGAAGGAGCCATACCGCGAGCGGTCAGAAGGGATTACGAAGGAATCCAGCCACTTGCCATTGGTCCAGGCATAGAAATTATTGCCCGGCGCGACGTTCGTGTCCTGTACGCTGAGGTCGATGCCCCAGCTGCCCCAGTAATCCGGCGCCGAGAGAAGGAGGCCTTCACTGGTTTCAAACTTGCCGTCCGCATTGGCGGTCGGCGGGGTGGTTTCTGTCAGCGCAACCTTGTCGCCGTCAGCGGGCGCCGACGTCTTGGGTGTGCACCCGGCCAGCAGCGCAATGGCTGCCGTACCCATCAGAAGATGTTTCATTTTGAGTCTCTCCTTGCTCAAATTGCATGCCCCGCGCTCTCCACGGGGGGCATGGCTCATGATGAAAAACTAGCAGGTCATTCGGCAGGCGCCATAGGACCACTGCCACTGCTTCCGCTCGTGCCGATCAATTCTTCTTCGTCGATCGTGACATGACCGGAATATCCATCGCCAATGTGCCGGAAGGGCTGGCCGCCCCAGGTCCAGGCGAAGATCCGTTTGACCTCGGCGCCGATGACATAAAGGGCCGGCACCAGGAACAGCGAGATAAAGATTGCGAACCCGACGGCGGACCCAAGGGCCACCAGCATCGGCTTCAGGAACTGTGCCTGGACGGATCGCTGCGAAAGCAGGGGCAGGATCCCGACCATGGTGGTCAGCGATGTCAGCAGGATCGGGCGGAAGCGCGAAACACCGGCATCGACCAGGGCTTGAACGGCGCCGGCGCCTTCCTCCCGTCGTCTGTTCACGTAGTCAATCAGCACCAGGTTGTCGTTGATGACGACCCCGGCGGCTGCCGCGATACCGAAGAATGAGAACAGCGCCATGGGCGTATCCCAGAACCACAGGCCGAACAGCGCACCTGCATAGGCAAAGGGCAGGGCCATCATCAGCAGCAGAGGCTGGGCGTAGGACCGGAAGGCAATGGCCAGCAGGATGTACATCGCGCCGATGGCCATCAGGCTCAGCCGGCCGATCGAGGTCATGAACTCGTTTTCTTCTTGAAAACCGCCGGCTTCGCCGCGCTTCACATCCGGAAAGCGCTTCTGGAAGTCGGGCCAGAAATTCGCTTCCATATCCGTCATGATCTCCCCGCGGCCGCCTTCGCCCTTGACTTCAGAAAAGACGTATACAGAGCGCATCCGGTCGCGCCGCTGGATGCGGTTGATACCCGGGGCATAGGAGAAATCGGCGACCTGCGTGACCGGGATCTCCCGGCCATCTGCCGTGCGGACGCGAAGTGAATTGAGGCTGTCGAGGTCCTCACGGGCCGATTCCGGCAAGCGGACCATGACGCGGACGTCTTCCCCTTCACGCGGCAGGCGCTGGGCCTCTTCGCCATAATAGGCCTGGCGCAACTGCCGGGAGACATCGGCCAGCGTCACGCCCAGCGTTTCGGCGCCCGGCTTCATGCTGATCTGGATCTCTTCGGCCGCCGACGACAGGTTGTCGCCAATGTCATAAACCGTGGAATAGGTCGCCAGCTGCGCTTTCACGACATCGGCTGCTTCCCGGAGGTGGTCGAGATTCTTGTTGCTGAGCGCAAACCGGATCCCTGTGTCGCTGTCATTGAAGGTGAACGCGAAATCGATCTCCTCGGCATCCTGGATCTCGCCGACATTGGCGCGCAGGATTTCAGCGAGGTCCTTGGAGCGGATCGTTTCCGGCCGGTCCTCCGGTGCGGCGAGGCCGACAAAGGCCCGGACATTCGTGCCGTAGGCGATGACGGATGCATTCCGGATCAGGCCATCCTCGATTTCAGGATGCTCATCCTTGGTTTGTTGTACGCTCTTTTCGATCCCTGCCTGAAGCTGGTCGCGGACCTGGACGAGGCGATCATACGGCGTGCCGTCCGGCATTTCGATCTGCACCTGGATCAGGTCGGCTTCAATTTCCGGCATGAACTTGAACGGCACGAAATTCAGGCTCGACAGGCTGAAGGCCAGGTAGAACAGGCAGAAGAAGAGTGCGGTTGTGGCGTACCGGAACTTCAGCGCGAATTCGAGCGCCGGCTTGTAGATATGGTTCGCAAACCACAACAGGCTGTCGGCAATCCGCCGCTGTACCCGCATCATGGCACCGCTGGCACCGTCGAAACTTTGCTTCTTCATGTGCGCCAGGTGCGCTGGCAGGATCAGCATGCATTCGACGATCGAGAAGATCAGGGCGGCGACCACCACGAATGTGATCTGTTGGGTGAACTGCCGTTCCGGTCCGCTAAGGAACGCCCAGGGCAGAAAGGCAATAATCGTGGTCAGGACACCGAAAATGATCGGTTTCATAACCATCTGGGTTCCAACAATAGCGGCATCCAGGCCTTCGCGTCTTCCGCTTTCGACCTCTTTGTGGATGTTCTCGCCCACCACAATTGCGTCATCGACGATCACCCCGATCACCAGAAGCACGGCGAACGTGGAGAGAATGTTCCAGGACACGCCCAGATAAGGCAGGATCAGGATACCGCCGCCGAAGGCGGTCATGATGCCGACCGTCACCCAGAGTGCAACGGTCGGGCGAAGGAACAGCAGCAGAACGATCATCACCAGCACGGCGCCTTGAAGCGCAGATGACGTGATCAGGTGCATGCGATCATTGAAGGCTTCGGAATCGTCCCAGAGGATGTCGATCTTTACGCCCTGGGGCAGGATACCGTTCTTGGGGTCATTGGCCCGCTCCACATATTCGCGGAATCCTTTGGTGTATTTCACGACATCCATCTTGTCCGGCGCCCGGACCATGATGAAGGAGGTCGGTTCGCCGTCATACATGGCACTGAACTTGTCGGACACGAATCCGTCGATAACGTCGGCGACGTCTTCAACGCGAACGGTCCCTTGTTCGGTGGTCTGCCGGATGATGATGTTGTTGAACTGTTCCTTCGTGTCGGCCAGCTGACGGGTCGTGATCGAAACGTCCCCTGTGGACGACTCGATCCGTCCGCCCGAAGAATTCAGGGAGGACTGCCGGATTGCATTGGTGACGTCAGAGAAGCTGAGGCCGAAGCGGCGCAGGGCTTCCTCGGTGACTTCGATATTCACCTGCTCATCCAGCGTGCCCTGCAGTTCGGCAAGTTCGCCGCCCGGCAATTGGGCGATGTCGTCGCGCACCCGGTCTCCGAGGCGCTTCAGCTCCCGCCCATCGACTTTCCCGTGAACCGCGAACCCCATGAACTGGCCACGCTGTTCCCATCGCCGCACCTGCGGCTGGAAGGCGGCTTGCGGCAGGTTATTGATCTGGTCGACCCGCAGTTTCACCTCGTCCAGGAACTGCATCATGTCGATGTCGTTCTGGCCTTCGATATTGACCGAGCCAAACCCTTCCGAAGAGGTCGACGTGATGCGCTTTACCCCGTCGAGATCGGCCACGGCTTCCTCGATCCGCGTTACGATCTGTTCTTCAATGTCCTGTGGCGAGGCGCCAGGCCAGGCCACCGAAACGGTCGCGCCGTTAAACGTTCCGACCGGGAACATTTCCCGCTCCATCGCGGTGTATCCGAAGATGCCACCGACGAAGCAGACGATCATGAGAAGGTTCGCAGCAACGGCGTTGCGGGCGAACCAGGCGACGATCCCGTTCATTCGGAAGCTCCTTTGGCGCTGGTCAGGCGCATGGCTGTTTCCTCGACTTCTTCCTCGTCCGGCGTGTCTTCCACCGGTTCATAGGTCTTGATGGTGCCGTCTGGCTGGCGCTCCAACACGGTGATGTTCATGCCGTCGAACGCGGCCTGGATAGGGGAGGTGATGGCAAACTCACCTTCATTGATGCCTGAGCGGGCATAGGCCCCGTGCGTATCGGAATAGATCAGGTCGACCGTGCGGATCGACAGCGTGCCCGTGTCGGTGTTCCCGATGAAGATCCGGTCGTCACCGCGAAGGGATGCAC
>QGCX01000318.1_pt1 | contig 10208 bp, 5 predicted proteins | sample 4708031 | NCBI WGS metagenome assembly QGCX01 (sample SAMN08941163, study PRJNA450518) | Sediment metagenome, whole genome shotgun sequencing project. | reverse complement strand
AATGGATGATCCTGAACGTGATCCCGGTTATCCCGCCGGACCTGCGCCCGCTGGTACCGCTGGACGGTGGCCGCTTCGCGACGTCGGATCTCAACGACCTCTACCGCCGCGTGATCAACCGGAACAACCGCCTGAAGCGCCTGATGGAGCTTCGCGCGCCGGACATCATCATCCGTAACGAAAAGCGGATGCTGCAGGAATCGGTTGATGCCCTGTTCGACAACGGCCGCCGCGGCCGCACGATCACGGGCACCAACAAGCGCCCGCTGAAGTCGATCTCCGACATGCTGAAAGGCAAGCAGGGCCGTTTCCGCCAGAACCTGCTCGGCAAGCGCGTCGACTACTCCGGCCGTTCGGTCATCGTGGTTGGCCCGAGCCTCAAGCTGCACGAGTGCGGCCTGCCGAAGAAGATGGCGCTGGAGCTGTTCAAGCCGTTCATCTATGCCCGCCTCGATGCCAAAGGCCTCGCAGGCACGGTCAAGGCGGCCAAGAAACTGGTCGAGAAGGAAAAGCCGGAAGTCTGGGATATCCTGGACGAGGTGATCCGCGAGCACCCGGTTCTGCTGAACCGCGCGCCGACGCTGCACCGTCTCGGCATCCAGGCGTTCGAGCCGAAGCTGATCGAAGGCAAGGCCATCCAGCTGCACCCGCTGGTCTGTGCCGCGTTCAACGCCGACTTCGACGGTGACCAGATGGCTGTGCACGTTCCGCTGAGCCTCGAGGCCCAGCTGGAAGCCCGCGTGCTGATGATGTCGACGAACAACATCCTCTCGCCAGCCAACGGCAAGCCGATCATCGTTCCGTCCCAGGACATTGTTCTCGGCCTCTACTACCTGTCGCTGGACCGCGACGAGCAGGCAGGCGAGGGCATGGTGTTCTCCGAACTCGCTGAGATCGAGCAGGCGCTCGATTACGGCTTCATCACGCTGCACTCCAAGATCAAGGCGATGTATGAAGGCGTTGACGAGGAAGGTAATCCGCGCCGCTGGATCATCGACACGACGCCGGGCCGCTTCATGGTGGCCAACATCCTGCCGCGGTTCAAAGGCATTCAGCCGGATCTCGTGAACACGACGATGACCAAGAAGACGATCGGCAAGATCATCGACGAGGTTTATCGCCTGTGTGGCCAGAAGGCGACGGTCATCTTCTGTGACAAGATGATGGAACTCGGTTTCAAGGAAGCCTGTAAAGCTGGTATCTCCTTCGGCAAGGATGACATGGTCATCCCGGAAGCGAAGCAGAAGCTGGTCGACGCAACGAAGGAGCAGGTCTCCGAGTATGAGCGTCAGTATGCTGACGGTCTCATCACGCGTGGTGAGAAGTACAACAAGGTTGTCGATGCCTGGTCGAGCTGTACCGACAAGGTCGCTGACGCCATGATGGAATCGGCCTCGAAGAACCAGGCTGCCAAGGGCGTGCGTAAGGCTCAGGTCAACTCGATCTTCATGATGGCCGACTCCGGTGCACGTGGTTCGAAGAACCAGATGAAGCAGCTCGCCGGCATGCGCGGCCTGATGGCCAAGCCGTCGGGTGAAATCATCGAGACGCCGATCATCTCGAACTTCAAGGAAGGCCTGACCGTTCTTGAGTACTTCAACTCGACGCACGGTGCCCGTAAGGGTCTGGCAGATACGGCTCTGAAGACCGCGAACTCGGGTTACCTGACCCGCCGCCTTGTTGACGTCGCTCAGGACTGCATCATCAACGAAGATGATTGCGGCACCGAGAACGGCATCGAGGTCTCTGCTGTCATGGAAGGCGCCGACGTCGTCGTGTCGATCAGCGAGCGTATCCTGGGCCGTGTGACGGGCGAGGATGTGAAGGGCGTTGACGGCAACCTGGTTGCCGTCGCGAACACCTATATCGACGAAGAGCTGGCCGACGCGATTGAGAAAGCCGGTGTCGATGTCATCAAGGTCCGTTCGCCACTGACATGCGAAACCAAGAACGGCATCTGTGCGCAATGCTACGGCCGGGACCTTGCCCGCGGCACGCCGGTCAACCGCGGCGAAGCGGTCGGCGTCATCGCGGCCCAGTCCATCGGCGAGCCGGGAACCCAGCTCACCATGCGGACCTTCCACATCGGGGGGGCTGCGCAGGTGGCCGACCAGTCGTCCGTCGAAGCCAGCTTCGAAGGCACGGTCCGGTTCAAGGATGGTGAGTTCGTCACCCGCAAGGACAAGACGATCATCGTCGTGGGCCGCCGCATGCAGGTGGAACTCGTGGACGGCGACGGTCGTATCCGTCAGTCCTTCCGTCCGGCCTACGGTACGCGCCTGATGGTCAAGGATGCCGCGAAGGTGACCCCGGGTACGCTGCTGGCGGACTGGGATCCGTTTGCCCAGCCGATCGTGTCGGAAGTCAAAGGCGAAGTGAAACTCGTCGACGTGATCGACGGCGTGTCGGTGCGTGAAGAGACAGATGAAGCGACGGGGATTTCCTCGCGCGTCATCATCGACTGGCGCTCGGCTACCAAGTCGGCAGACATCAAGCCGTCGGTGCAGATCGTCGGCAAGGACGGCAACCCCGTCAAACTGCCGAACGGCTCCGACGCGGTTTACCTCCTCTCCGTGGGAGCAATCCTGTCGGTTGCCGATGGCGACATGATCGAGGCAGGCGATACGCTTGCCCGTGTCACGACCGGTGGTGCGAAGACGAAAGACATCACCGGCGGTCTGCCGCGTGTTGCCGAACTCTTCGAAGCCCGCCGTCCGAAGGATCACGCGATCATTGCCGAAGTGGACGGCAAAGTCCTCTATGGCCGCGACTACAAGAACAAGCGTCGCGTTTCGATCGTTCCGATGGAGGAGGGCGGCGAGCAGGTCGATTACCTGGTCCCGAAAGGCAAGCACCTGGCCGTCCAGGATGGCGACTTCATCAAGCGTGGTGAATACCTGATGGACGGTAACCCGGCGCCGCAGGACATCCTGTCGACGCTCGGTGTGGAGGCACTCGCCAATTACCTCATCGATGAGGTGCAGAAGGTCTACCGTCTGCAGGGCGTGCCGATCAACGACAAGCACATCGAGGTGATCGTTCGCCAGATGCTGCAGAAGATCGAAGTCACCGATCCGGGCGACACCGGCCTCATCACGGGCGAACATGTCGATGTCATCGAGTTCGAAGAAGCCAACGAAGCTGTCCGCAAGTCGCGCAAGAAGGACCAGCAGGAAGCCAAGGGCAATCCGCTTCTGCTTGGTATCACCAAGGCCTCGCTGCAGACCCGGTCCTTCATCTCGGCTGCCTCCTTCCAGGAGACGACCCGCGTCCTCACCGAAGCCGCTATCCAGGGCAAGGTGGACACGCTGGAAGGCCTCAAGGAGAACGTCATTGTTGGCCGTCTGATCCCGGCCGGTACCGGCTCGGGCATCCGCTCTTACCGCCGTGTGGCCGCCGACCGCGACCAGAAGCTGAAGGCCAAGCGCGCTGCTGCTGTCCAGAAGGCAGCGGAAGAGGCCGCGACGCTCACCAGCCTGCCGGCGCCGGACAAGGCCCCGGTCGAGGAATAGGCTCGAAGATCCGGGCGCAAGCCCTTGAACCAACTGGAAAAGCCTGCCAGCTTCGGCAGGCTTTTCTGCTTCTGGAGGAGGCGTTTGCCCAATGCAGCTTGAGCGTTCGGACCTGATCGGCGGCGCCTGCGCGGCGCTCGCGCTCTGCCTGATTGCCTGGCTTTCGCTGGACAGTTGGGCGATTACGCGGTGCGAGGAAATCCTGAGCGCGGACCCGGCAGGGGAGGCAGGTCTGGTCTCGCCGGAGCGGGAGCGATGCCTGCGGCGGCAGAACCAGCGTCCCGCAACGGAAAACTAGCTGTTCCGGGACAGCTTACGACCCTTGACGCAGGCGTCCGGTAGGCTTACACGCCACGCATTGTCAGAGAGGCCCCGGGATGAAAGTCCTTTCGCCGCACCGGATCTGAACTGATCCGGCCAATCTGGCTCCCAAGTTTTCGCCCCGTCCCGGAAGCCCTTTGGGGGCATTCGGGGCATCATCACGTTAGCGGCCCATCGGGCCAGAGTTAAAGAGACAGAAGGCCCGAATGCCCACGATCCAGCAGCTCATTCGTTCGCCGCGTTCGCCTAAGCGCTCGCGCACCAAGACCCCGGCCCTCAAGGCCTGCCCGCAGCGCCGCGGCGTCTGTACCCGCGTTTACACCACGACGCCAAAGAAGCCGAACTCGGCGCTCCGGAAAGTGGCTAAAGTGCGCCTGACATCGGGGTTTGAATCGCTCTGCTACATCCCGGGTGAAGGCCACAACCTGCAGGAACACTCCGTGGTCCTGATCCGTGGTGGCCGTGTGAAAGACCTTCCCGGTGTTCGCTACCACATCGTTCGCGGTGCACTCGACACCCAACCCGTCAAAAACCGTAAGCAACGCCGCTCGCATTACGGCGCCAAGAAGCCGAAGTAAGAGGTCAGCTCATGTCCCGTCGTCACCGCGCCGAGAAACGCGAAGTCCTTCCGGATCCGAAATTCAAGGACATCATCGTCACCAAGTTCATGAACCAGATCATGCGCGATGGTAAAAAGTCCGTCGCCGAGCGCATCGTCTATGGTGCCTTCGACCTGGTCGAATCCCGCGCCAAGAAAGATCCTGTGGAAGTGTTCCACAATGCTCTGGAATCGGTTGCGCCGGCGGTTGAAGTCCGTTCGCGCCGCGTGGGTGGTGCCACCTACCAGGTTCCGGTCGAAGTCCGTACGGAGCGCCGTCAGGCCCTGGCGATCCGCTGGCTCGCTGCTGCTGCCGCTGGCCGCAATGAGAACACCATGCGTGAGCGCCTCGCAGGTGAGCTGATGGACGCGAGCCAGGGTCGCGGCAACGCCGTGAAGAAGCGGGAAGATACCCACCGCATGGCCGACGCCAACAAGGCGTTCTCACACTACCGCTGGTAATCAGCACTGGAACTTTGGGGCGGTCGCGGGTAACGCGCCCGCAGATCGCACCATTTTCCTCCCGGAAAGCAGACACGAAGGTTGACCAACATGGCCCGCGAATTCCAGCTGGACCGCTACCGTAACTTCGGCATCATGGCCCACATCGATGCCGGCAAGACCACGACCACCGAGCGGATCCTTTACTACACCGGTAAGTCGCACAAGATCGGCGAAGTCCATGACGGCGCGGCCACGATGGACTGGATGGAGCAGGAGCAGGAGCGTGGCATCACGATCACCTCCGCTGCAACGACGACGTTCTGGTTCCGGACCGAAGACGGTGAAAATCCGACCGGTATCTACGGCGATACGCCGGAAGAAGCGAAATTCCGTTTCAACATCATCGACACCCCCGGACACGTTGACTTCACCATCGAAGTGGAACGTTCGCTGGCCGTGCTCGACGGCGCTGTCTGCGTGCTGGACGCAAACGCCGGTGTTGAGCCGCAGACCGAAACGGTCTGGCGTCAGGCTGACCGCTATAAGGTTCCGCGCATCGTGTTCGTCAACAAGATGGACAAGATCGGCGCTGACTTCTTCAACTGCGTGAAGATGATCAAGGATCGCACAGGCGCGACGCCGGCTCCGATCCAGCTGCCGATTGGCTCTGAGACCGAACTCGAAGGCCATGTCGACCTGATCACCATGAAAGAATGGGTCTGGGCCGGTGAAGACCTCGGCGCAAGCTGGGAAGTCCGCGAAATCCGCGACAGCCTGAAGGACCTGGCCGAAGAATGGCGCTCCACGCTCATCGAGACTGCGGTCGAGATGGATGATGACGCCATGGAAGCCTACCTCGAAGGCAACGAGCCGGACGAGGCGAAGCTGCGCGAACTGATCCGTAAGGGGACGCTTTCGCTGTCCTTCGTGCCGGTGCTGGCCGGGTCGGCCTTCAAGAACAAAGGCGTGCAGCCGATGCTGAACGCTGTGATCGACTTCCTGCCTGGTCCGCTCGACGTGCCGGCCTATATGGGCTTTGCGCCGGGCGACGAAGAAGAAGTCCGTAACCTCGAGCGCCGGGCTGACGATTCGCAGCCGTTCTCCGGCCTCGCGTTCAAGATCATGAACGACCCGTACATGGGCACGTTGACCTTCACGCGCATCTATTCCGGTACGCTGTCGAAGGGCGACTCCTTCATGAACTCCACCAAAGGCAAGCGTGAACGCGTTGGCCGCATGGTGATGATGCACTCCAACAAGCAGGACGAGATCACGGAAGCCTATGCAGGCGACATCGTGGCGCTCGCCGGCCTGAAGGAAACGACCACGGGTGACACGGTGTGTGATCCGAACAAGCCGGTCGTGCTCGAAACCATGACATTCCCGGATCCGGTGATCGAGATCGCCGTCGAGCCGAAATCGAAGGCTGACCAGGAGAAGATGTCGGTTGGTCTGCAGCGTCTCGCTGCCGAAGACCCATCCTTCCGCGTCGAGACCGATCACGAGTCTGGCCAGACGATCATGAAAGGCATGGGCGAGCTTCACCTCGACATCCTGATCGACCGCCTGAAGCGCGAGTTCAAGGTTGAGGCCAACATCGGCCAGCCGCAGGTGGCTTACCGTGAAAAGCTCGGCCGCCCGGCAGAAATCGACTACACGCACAAGAAACAGTCCGGCGGTACCGGCCAGTTCGCCCGCGTCAAGCTGGAGTTCGAGCCGCTTGAAGCAGGCTCAGGCTTCGTGTTCGAAAGCACGATCGTCGGTGGTTCTGTTCCGAAGGAATACATTCCGGGCGTCGAGAAGGGCCTCGAAATGGCCAAGGAAAACGGCCTGCTGGCCGGCTATCCGGTCACCGACTTCAAAGCCAAGCTGGTCGACGGTGCCTTCCACGATGTCGACTCGTCCGTGCTGGCGTTCGAAATCGCCTCCCGCGGTGCGTTCCGTGAGCTGAAGAGCCAGGGCGATCCGCGCCTGATGGAGCCGATCATGAACGTGGAAGTCGTGACGCCGGAAGACTATATGGGCGATGTGATTGGCGACCTGAACTCCCGCCGTGGCCAGATCCAGGGCTCGGAGCCGCGCGGCAATGCCGTGGCGATCAAGGCGTTCGTGCCGCTGGTCAATATGTTCGGTTACGTGTCCGACTTGCGCGGCATGTCTCAGGGCCGGGCACAGTTCACGATGCTCTTCGCGCACTATGATGAGGTTCCGCGTGCGGAAGCTCAGAAGATCATCTCGGAAGTTTCTGGTTCTTAAGGAAATCCGGCCGGAGTTCCGGCCAACAGTTTGAATGAAGGAGAGGCCCGATGGGCAAGGCAAAGTTTGAGCGTAACAAGCCGCACGTGAACATCGGCACGATTGGCCACGTTGACCACGGCAAGACGACGCTGACGGCAGCGATTTCGATGACGCTGGCAGAAGCATCCGGTGGAGAATCGAAATCCTATGCAGACATCGACTCTGCACCGGAAGAGAAGGCACGCGGGATCACGATCAACACCGCGCACGTGGAATACGAGACGGCCAACCGTCACTACGCCCACGTCGACTGCCCCGGACACGCTGACTATGTGAAGAACATGATCACCGGTGCGGCCCAGATGGACGGCGCGATCCTGGTTGTGAACGCCGCTGACGGCCCGATGCCGCAGACGCGTGAGCACATCCTGCTTGCCCGCCAGGTTGGCGTGCCGGCGCTGGTCGTGTTCCTGAACAAGGTTGACCAGGTCGACGACGAAGAGCTGCTCGAGCTCGTCGAGATGGAAGTGCGTGAGCTGCTGTCGTCCTACGAATTCCCGGGCGACGACATTCCGATCATTGCCGGTTCGGCGCTTGCCGCGGTTGAAGGCCGTGACGATGCGATCGGCAAGGACAAGGTGCTTGAGCTGATGGCGGCTGTGGATGAGTACATCCCGACGCCGGAACGTCCGCTGGACAAGCCGTTCCTGATGCCGGTGGAAGACGTGTTCTCGATCTCCGGCCGCGGTACGGTTGTGACCGGCCGTGTCGAGCAGGGCATCCTGAAAGTTGGCGACGAGATCGAAATCGTCGGTATCCGCGACACCACGAAGACGACCTGCACGGGCGTTGAAATGTTCCGCAAGCTGCTCGACCAGGGCCAGGCCGGCGACAACATCGGTGCGCTGCTGCGCGGTGTGGACCGTGAAGGCGTTGAGCGGGGCCAGGTGCTTTGCAAGCCGGGCTCGATCACGCCGCACACGAAGTTCGAAGCCGAAGCCTACATCCTGACCAAGGAAGAGGGTGGCCGTCACACGCCGTTCTTCACCAACTACCGTCCGCAGTTCTACTTCCGTACGACGGACGTGACGGGTGTTGTGACGCTTCCGGCCGACAAGGAAATGGTGCTGCCGGGCGACAATGTGAAAATGGACGTCGAGCTGATCCAGCCGATCGCCATGGACCAGGGCCTGCGCTTCGCCATCCGCGAAGGCGGCCGCACCGTCGGCGCCGGCGTCGTCTCGGCCATCAAGGACTGATCCACGGTCGCAAAGCGATGATTTGATCCAGTGGATCAAATCAAGTGGGTCAGGAGTCCTCCTGTCCTCACCGGACAGGACACCGAACACACACCGAACACACACCGAAAGGCCGCCCCAAAAGGGCGGCCTTTTTTTGGTTTGGACCTGTTGTCGCAATTGCAGATCAGGACTTGTGGTCCATCTTCCTTCGCGTACTTTGGTTGAACTTTCACTCACCTACGGGGGGAATTGTGGGGCAGTTCATTCGTGCGCATTCGTTTCGGTCAGTTGCGTCAGGCATGGCCATGCTTGCCATGTTGTCAGCATGTGGAGGAGGAGGGGGCGGAAGCGGAACGTCATCGCCAGCACCGGCCTCGCCGCCACCACCACCTCCACCGCCTGCGAGCAACAGCGCGCCGCAACCGGTTGTCACGCTCAGCCACGCGACTATCGATGAAGGCCGCCCATTGGTCATAGATGCCTCCGGCAGCACCGATGCGGATGGCGACACGCTCACCTATGAAATCGAGCAAGTTTCAGGAATTTCCCTCACGCAGGTCTCTGCGTCAGCGGGCGTCTTCACCTATTCCACTCCAATGCTCGCCCAGGATGAGCCCGTCTCGTTCAAGGTGACGGTTCGTGATGCTGAAGCGGCGAGCGAGGCGACAGTTGATGTCACCATCAGAAATTATGCGCGCGCACCATTGTCCACGCAGTGGGGCGTTGAGCTGTTTCGCGGTGCGTTGCCGACAGGTGCCATCCGGGCATTTGCGCATGACCTCGATACTTCAATATTTTCAGGTAACAACCGGTTCTACATCGTATCAGAGGATACGGATGGTCTGGTTCTCTATCGCGAGACGCCGGCAAACGACGGGACTTTGACATTTTCGGCTCCACTATTCGAATTCGCACCCGATGAAAGCTCGACGCCAGCGAAATTCAGCTTCTTCGACTACAATCTCGATACGCAGTTGGATATGGCGGTCCTGTCTCCGTCTGACGGAACAATCGAAACCTATCTGGTTCAGGACAATGGGGGCGGCAGTTACTCCATGATCGATTCAGGCGGGGCGGCTGTGCCGGGCGCTTGCGCGCTGGCTCCGGCGATCGTTGGAAACGACCGCGCCACGGGAACGAACGAGTACTGGGGGATTCTGGTTGGGACGCATGGCAACGGGCTTACCGCCATGCTGAACGACGGAAACCCCCACTCCGTGGGGCCTCCCCCGCCAGGGGCCGGGTATTTCAGTCGTACAATGAGTATCTCAACCTCAGGGACGGCGTGTGGGCTAAGCGAAGGGTTCAACCTGGATGGTAATGGTGTGTACGAACATTATGGGTACGACCCCGGGCGCAAGGAATTTACGGGTTATGATGAGCCTGTCACGACCACGACGGTCCCCGGTCAGATTCTGAATGTGTCGCTGCCGGCGCCGGGGATGAGGCTTGTGGATGTCGATACAGGCATTGGGCAGATGGGGCAGGAATTGATGGCAGCGCTATTCAGCGATGGCGTGCATGAAGGCAGCCACGCTGTTCTGATATTCCAGAATTCCGGCGGCATCATCCAGCAAACGACGATCAATCTGCCGAATGGTGTTCCAACAGACCTGTCGTTCGCGACGATTGATGCGATCGACCCCAATCATCCGTCCTACTCCGATTTCGATTCAGATCTGGTCATTGCCGTGCCGGGCACGCCCTATGTTTATGTCATCGAGAACCTGTCGAGCCCGGTTGTGCCAGGTCCGGTGACATTCTCGAATATCGCCTATCTCGATGTCGGGTTCGGGGTCCAGTCGATTGACGTTGGTGAAGCGACCGATGACCTGGCGCCCGAACTGATCACCG
>QGCX01000317.1_pt1 | contig 10214 bp, 10 predicted proteins | sample 4708031 | NCBI WGS metagenome assembly QGCX01 (sample SAMN08941163, study PRJNA450518) | Sediment metagenome, whole genome shotgun sequencing project. | reverse complement strand
AGGTTACATGGCAGCGATGACCATCTGTAACGTAGCCGGCTCTTCTCTGGTTCGTGAATCAGATATCGCTTTTATGACCCGTGCCGGAACCGAGATCGGTGTGGCTTCAACTAAAGCGTTTACTACTCAACTCGCTGCGATGCTGATTCTGGTTACCTCTATCGGTAAACTGCAAGGCCGTATCGCTCCTGCTGAGGAAAAAGAGATTGTTCAGGCTCTGCATGAGCTACCCGCGCAAATAAAACTGGCACTTGAGTGCGAGAAAGAGATTGAAGTATTAGCGGAAGATTTCGCGGAAAAGCATCACACCCTATTCTTAGGTCGTGGTGAATACTACCCAATTGCGCTGGAAGCGGCACTGAAACTGAAAGAGATTTCGTACATTCACGCCGAAGCTTACGCTGCGGGTGAGCTGAAACATGGCCCATTAGCTCTGATTGATGCAGATATGCCGGTCGTTGTGGTTGCGCCAAGTAATGATTTGTTGGAAAAACTGAAATCAAACATCGAAGAAGTCCGCGCCCGTGGCGGCCTGCTGTATGTCTTCGCTGATAAAGATTCCGGTTTTGAAGGCGATGAAACAATGAAGATTGTCGAGCTGCCACACGTGAGCGAAATCACCGCACCGATCTTCTACACTGTGCCAATGCAGTTACTGGCTTACCACGTTGCATTAATTAAAGGAACCGATGTGGATCAGCCGAGGAATTTGGCGAAGGCGGTTACGGTTGAATAATGTAACCTGTTGATTTTTATTGTTTTGTGTGAGTAGAATAAAGTTTCATACTGAGTAATAAAGAATCATACTAAGTATTAAAGTATCATACTAAAATGGCAGCGTTCGTATCGGTACGCTGCCATTTCTAAAACGTTTTTGCTCCTTTATGTGCTGCGAGTAAAAATCAAGTTCACTTTGAACAAATGAACTTGCGATACTTGAGTTAATGTTAAATTTGATAAAAGGGTATGAGTGTTAGAACCAATTCGTTAATTAGTTAACTTTAAGCCAGCAATATCCAAGCAACTTTTCGATCATCCTCTCTCCTTCATACCAATACCCATATCCTGCATCAGTATGGATGTGACCAGCTCCGGGAATTATCACGATTTCACTGTTCCAACTAGTCGCCAGAAATTGTGCTCTGGAAAGGGAAAGATGTTCATCATTATCACTGCATACGAGAATGCTAGGAAAGGACAGAGGAAGTAGTGGAAGTGGACGTTGAACGCAGATTGGTGGTATGGCTGATGGAGCATCAACATCAGCAGGGGCGACAAGAAGTGCTCCTATAACTTTGTCTGATGAATAGACTGATGCCCATTGAGCTATCGTTACTGAACCGCAGCTATGACCAACAAGTAATACATTGCCAGATACTTTGGAGATAGTTGAGTTTAACGCTTCGACCCATTCTATACGATTTGGGACTAGCCAATCTCGTTGTTGAACTCTAACAGTATTATTATAATTTCGCTCGATGACGCTTTGCCAATGATCTGGGCCCGAATTTGTGTATCCTGGTACTAAAACAATAGTTGTATCCATGAAGACTGATCTCTCCCTATATTATTATTAATTGAATAACCATAACACTCTACCTGCGATTAGCGTATTTACCTAATAGGGTTAAATGGTTGATACCACTGTTCTAAAGTATTTCTGCCCCTTTCAGATTTGACGGTTGAGTATATCTCTTTTTCAAATGTCCCTTATTCACCTTGTAATCACCCCCTACAATACTGACATACCATTTTGAAGTTCTTCAGCATGCTCTGTCAAATGGCATTGGGTTTGGTTGAGTAAATGCAAACATAGCGTTTCGCAGCTGGTATCAAACGGTTAATGAATAACATTAACCGTTATTTGTACTACACATCTTCCGTAGATTAGCTCTAACTAAAAGATCTATGGTCAACGTTGAATGAGGGGGTTTGGGCAAATATTTCAGCGACGAAATCCATAAATACAATTGCCCGCTTGGGAAGCAGGCGGTTAGCTAGATAAACCGCTTGAATGGGAGCAGGCGGCGCAGTGTATTCCGTAAGCAATAACTGTAGGTTGCCATTTTTCAGTCCTTTCTCGTATAGCCATTCTGGCCCCTGTGCGATTCCTAGCCCGGCATTAACACATTCACGTATGGCTTCAGGTGAGCTGACTCTGAGCCTGCCTGAAACTGGCACATCTGTATCCCTGAAATGCCATGTGGTGCCTGTTGATAATAGGGTGTATATCAAACAGTCATGAGATCTCAGATCATCCGGCGTAACAGGGGTTCCATGTTTAGCCAAATACTCAGTGCTTGCGACACATACACGCTCAAATAACACTAAACGACGGGCACGCATAGCGCTGTCTTGCAAATGCCCGATTCGAATGGCGAGTTCGACCCCCTCATCAACCAGATTGACATAGCGATCATTGATTTGGAGGTCAAGTGTCATTTCTGGATATTGCTCCAGAAAACGAGGGATGTGCGGCACTAAAAATGTGTGAGCTAGAGCGGTTGGGCAGGCGACCCGCAATAATCCTGAAGGGGCAACATTTTCCTTAAATGAAGACTCTGTTTCTTCTACGGCCTCAAGAATCCGCCTTGCCTCTGTGTAGTAGCGTTCTCCTTCAGGGGTTAGAGATAGTTTACGCGTAGAGCGATTCAACAGTCTGGTTTGTAAGTAATTCTCCAGAGTTGCAACATTACGGCTGACGTTGGGCTGCCCTAAACTCAAATCACGTCCCGCCGCTGAAAAACTGCCTGTTTCCACCGTACGGACAAAGCATGTCATTAATAACAAGCGATCCATTCAAAACCTCTGATTCATGCATTTTATGTATGAATGATATTCAAAAACACTATCTTATCAGAATGCATACATGAATCTATTGTATTAATTGAGTTGATGAACTTATTGACTAATCGAAAAAAACTTAAGGAGACTTTACATGTCAAGATTACAAGGCAAGCGTGCATTGATTACTGGTGGAACCAGTGGTATCGGTCTTGAGACAGCCAAGCTTTTTCTTGCAGAAGGCGCTCGTGTGATTGTTACTGGTGTTAACCCTGATTCGATCGCAAAAGCGAAAGCCGAACTGGGTGATGATGTTTTAGTGCTGAGTGCTGATTCTGCGAATGTGGATGCGCAGAAAGAACTTGCTCAGACTGTTAAGGCCCACTTTGGTGAATTGGATATCGCCTTTCTAAATGCTGGCATATCGGTTTATATACCAATTGAAGCGTGGACAGAAGAGAATTTCGACCGCATTTTTAACATCAATGTTAAAGGACCTTACTTCCTAATGCAGGCACTGTTGCCAGTATTCGCAAGTTCAGCATCAGTGATCTTTAACACATCTATCCATGCTCACTCAGGACCTGCGAACTCTTCAGTTTATGGCTCAACCAAAGCGGCATTGCTCAATATGTCAAAAGCACTTTCTAACGAGTTACTTTCCCGTGGAATCCGCATCAATGCGGTAAGTCCTGGTCCTGTTGATACACCGCTTTACGATAAAGCCGGTATCCCAGTGGAATACCATGACCAAGTAATGAAAGATATCGTTGCAACCATCCCGGCAGGCCGCTTTGGTAAGCCAGAAGAAGTTGCAAAAGCGGTACTTTACTTTGCTTCAGATGATTCAGCTTGGACCGTGGGCTCGGAAATTATCGTTGATGGCGGCAGTTCTCTGTAATAGGGCATAACGCTTAACGGATGTCTTATCTATCTTCCAAAAATCTATTTGAATTTAAGACATTACAGACGTTACAAATTTATCTTACGTAAAGTCCGCTCTTATGTGTAGCGGCGGACTTTTATTTTATTAGGTATCTTCAAATGTCCCAACCTCAATTAACCCTTATTAGTCATCATTTATGCCCATTTGTACAACGTGTCGCTATCGTATTACTTGAGAAAGGAATTCCTTTCCAACGAATCAATGTTGACCTCCATGATAAACCTGACTGGTTTCTTGCTATATCCCCAACGGGAAAGGTGCCTCTACTTAAGGTCCTTGACCATAATGGTGAAGAATATGTGCTATTCGAAAGTGTCGCAATCTGTGAATACCTCGAAGAAACTTACCCCCAACCAGCCCTGTATCCGACGATAGCCTTATCTCGAGCACAACATAGAGCATGGATAGAATTTGCATCGGCTGCTATGTTTGATGCGTGGGGATTTCTGAACGCTTCGGATCAAGACACAGCCCAATCCAAATCAATGGCTCTAAGAGAAAAAATGAAACGATTCGAGGCAGAAATATCTAACGGACCTTATTTCACAGGAGAACAGCTAAGCATAGTGGATATAGTCATGGCTCCGATTTTTCGTTACTTCGATATACTAGAGTCCGAGTCCATCCATCAAGTATTTGAAGGGCTAAATAGGATTACCGATTGGCGTCATGCGTTAGCGAGTCGTCAGAGTGTTCAAGAAGCTGTTACCGAAGACTATTCCATCCGGTTGCATAAATACTTGCAAGAAGTCAGATCACTCTTAGTTACTGTATAAAAACGACGAGGAACATTGTGTTCTTAAAAGCAAGCATATGGATTGCTGTTTGTTTTTTAAGCTCTTGACTTTGTCTAGTTTTAACTATTATGATTGAGTAATCGCTCATTTATAAGGTTTTGATAATGGCTCGTCCCTTAAGCGAAGCAAAACGTGAAGCAATTCTAACTGCCGCTGCTAAATTAGTTGCTGCATCGGGTACGGAAGCTTCTACCGCGAGTATCGCCAAAGCGGCTGGTGTTGCCGAAGGAACTATTTTTACTTATTTCGCAACCAAAGATAATCTGCTTAACCAACTATTTCTCGAAATAGAGGCAAATCTTGCAAAGAGGATGCAGATCACTTACCCAGCTAATTGCAGTCCACGCGAACGGATCTGGTATATATGGGATCAATTGATTGAGTGGGGAGCGGCCAATCCGACTTGGTGTAAAGTATTACGCCAGCTTAAAGTGTCGGATCGGATTACTAATGAAACCAGAGGGATTTGCAATGCGTTATTTCGTGAGTCGCGTGATTTGGTCGAACAAAGTATGGCTGGACATGCAGACCCGGAACGGATGGCTTTTTATATTGATACTGTCTTGATAGGGTTGGCCGATATGACAATTGATGTCGTGGTAATAAGCCCAAAAGAGCAACATGAACAATTGAAGCGTGCGAGTTTTGATCTGTATTGGAAGGGAACCGCCGCTTAAATTTTTAATTTAATAATGAGTGTTTACTCACTCAATTTGGAGGGGTTAGAATATGTCTAAAGCAAGTGGATTCACAGAAGCGGATGTTCCTGACCAATCAGGTAAATGCTTCATCGTGACTGGTGCCAATACTGGTATTGGCTTTGAAATATCTCGGGTGTTGGCTGAGCGTGGTGCCCGAGTTATCATGGCCTGTCGCTCAAAGGATAAAGCGAACCAAGCTATCGCACGGATCAAACAGTTGAGCCCAGATGCCGAACTGGTATTTATGTCTTACGATCAGGCCGATCTCGAAAGTATTCGCGAGGCTGCTAGCCAACTGATGAAGGAGCCACGTATTGATGCACTGATTAACAATGCTGGTGTAATGACGCCTCCTTTGACGCGAACCAAGCAGGGGTTTGAATTGCAGTTTGGAGTCAATCATCTCGGTTGCTTTGCGTTTACTTCACTATTGCTGCCCAAACTCGCTGAGACAGAGGCGAGCCGAGTTGTAGTGACTTCCAGTTTTGCCCATAGAAGTGCGACTATTGATTGGGATGATCTCAATGCTGAGAGCAGCTATGACAAAACCAAGCGCTATGCCGCTAGTAAGTTAGCCAATGCGCTGTTCTTCTTTGAACTAGATCGTCGCTTGCGTGCTTCGGGTTCATCAGTAGTGGCTGTCGGCTGTCATCCCGGGTTTGCCGCAACCGATCTGGGCCGTCACTTGGGGGCGCTACAAATATTGCTACCGTTAACGGGAGTACTCCTCAACAATGCGGCAAAGGGCGCTTGGCCTGCACTGCAAGCTGCAACCGGACAAGTGCAAGCTGGCGGTTACTATGGGCCAATCGGCTTTGGCGGTATACGAGGTGTTTCTGGGGAATCCACTCGCACAGCGCGTGCGCAAGACCATGAACTCGCGCGTCGGCTATGGGATACATCAGTTGCCATGACTGGAATTGATCCAGGCCTGTTCCCCTTATCATGAAGCTGTTGTAATCACCCTCCTAATTCCATGGCAGAAGAGATTCGATTTGTTCGACTGCGGCATACGGTAGCTTGCTCTTAGGTATCTAAGCCCAGCTAACTTTGAACAGAAAAATGTCGATTAATGAAGAGTCCAGTCTGGCTGGAGCTGATCATTGGGATTGTTTTTATAAGCGGCTATTTTGGTGGCCGCCTATTTCTTAACAACGGCGCTGGTAAATCTGTCAGGATGAAAGGAACCAGAGAGTATAGACTGCACAAAAACAGCCGTTGATTAATAATTTTTGGACATGATAATTTTTAGGTAATCAATAGCAAGCAAGTATATAACCCTCCGGTTATCAATATCCTGAAAAAATGGGTATTTGTTTATTCTTAAATGCAGCAAGCCCTGTTTTTCTATCCTCACTGTCAGCAATTAGTGAAGACAATGTCCGTTCATACTGAATTCCTGAACTTAAAGGCATCTCATAACTTGCTAAGACTAATTTTTTAATCATTAAAGCAGCTAAAGGAGCAGCCTGGCTAATTTTTTGAGCTAACTTGAGAGCTTGAGCATTAAGTTGTTTAGGTTCGGTTATCTGGCTGACAAGCCCAACTTTCAAGGCTTCTTCTGCGTCAAGGTGACGATTAGCTAATAACATTTCCATTGAAAGAGATTTACCAACGGCTTTTACCAACCTCTGTGTACCACCTGCTCCAGGGATTATACCAATATGGCTCTCGGGCAAACCAAATATCGCTGTATCATCAGCAATAATAATATCGCACAGCAAGGCTAATTCTAGCCCCCCTCCTAATGCGTAACCAGATATAGCAGCTATTAGTGGTTTCTCAATCGCTGCTATTTGATCCCACTTTTCACTGAATCCACTACGGTAAAGTGTTATTGCGCTAGCCGATGCCAGAGTTCCCGTATCTGCTCCCGCAGAAAACGCTTTTTCTCCACCAAAAAGAATAATAGCCCTTATACTATTATCTTGCTCAAGTTCACCGATTTTTGTGACCAATTCATCCAACATGTCACTTGTCAGTGCGTTATATTTATGTTGTCGGTTAAGAGTAATTAAAGCTACCGCACCATCATACTCACAAAGAATATTATCCACTGATTTTATCTCCTGATAGTAGCATCTTAATCGTTTCATCTCTGTTATTCATTGCTTCATTACTGCTATCAGAAGTCCATGGATAAAAGCCATTTCCAGTTTTTACACCTAAATGGCCTAAATTGATTTTCTCTTTTAGCCACGCAGGGAGTTCAGTACTGTTATCAAGTTCAGACAATAAAATAGACGAGACTTTTCCAACCGTATCTAAACCAGCAAAGTCCATTAATTTCATCGGTCCCATTGCTGACCAACGAGGTGCCAGTGTTCGTTCCACTGCTAAATCAACATCTTCAATCGAGCCAATACCAGATGTCACTAAGTATAGCGCCTCGCGTAGCATAGCATACTGTAAACGGTTAACTATAAATCCCGGAATATCCTTATTTACAAAGACTATCTCTTTATTAATATTTCGGCATAATTCAGCGACCCTTTTACTGACATCTTCTGATGTCAGCTCTCCCCGGATAATTTCAATCATTGGCATGATATCCGCTGGATTAAACCAGTGCATTCCAACCAAACGTTCTGGTTGAATAAGAACTGATGCAATCTGAGAAATGGACACACTAGATGTATTTGTTGTTAACAAACAATCTGAAGAAACTTGTTCTTCAATCTGTTTCCATAGTTTCTGTTTTAAAATAAGGTTTTCTGCTATGTTTTCTGATACGAAATCTGCTCCGCTAAGGGCGATTTTTATGTCTGTTGTATATTCAATTGCATCTGGAAAAGTTGAAGACGCGAGCAAGCTCTTCGCTTTATTTAATGTTTCTTCAGAGCGAGAATAGAGACTAACTTTGTACCCTTGATTTGCCATTACCAGAGCTATTCTGGTACCCATTGTGCCGGCGCCAATTACAGAAACTTTCTCTATTTGGTTCATACCACTTTCTCCAATATCAAATAACGCTTTTAGCTTTTAAATCGACTATTGTCTGTTCATCCATACCGAGTAAATCACTCAATATCGACTGCGTGTGCTCGCCTAACAAAGCGGGAGTCAATTCTGGAATGGTGGTTACAGAGCTCATTTTTACAGGCTGCGGAACGATTGGAACTGTCCCTACTTTTGGATGTTTAGCATTCTTGACTATGCCGCGTTCTTTGACATATTCACTATCAAGTAAAGTTTCCAAATCCCACACGGGAGCAGCAGGAACGCCAACAAGGTCAAGTTCAATTACAGCCTCTTCTATAGTCAGTTCTTTAAGCCATTTTTCAATTTCTTCACGAAGCTGATGTTGATTAACAAGACGCAACGGGTCAGTAATAAAACGAGGGTCTTCAGAAAGCTCTGGACGATTCATCGCCAAAGTTAATGATCTGAACAATTTGTCGTTTGCCACAGCAATAACAATATGACCGTCTGCTGCGCTATAGCTATCCATTGGAGAGCTAATAGGATGAGAATTACCTATTCTTCCTGCAATCGGCTCTCCCCCTATCCAATGAACGAGAGAAATCATCTGGAGTGTTACCATTGTATCTAACATAGACACATCCAAATGCTGACCTTTCCCGGTAATTCCACGTTGTATCATAGCGGCCAATACTCCCCAACTCCCATATAGGCCAGCGACAACATCACCGATAGCATCTCCTACACGGGTAGGTTCTCCATCCTCCCATCCTGTAACTTGCATAATTCCCCCCATCGCCTGGATAATATGGTCATATGCGGCCTTATTTGACAAAGGACCATTTTGTCCAAAACCTGAAATACTTGCGTAAATCAACCGGGGATTAATCGACTTAAGTACTTCATAATCAATTCCAAGTCTTTTCGTAACCCCAGGGCGAAAGTTTTCAACAACAATGTCTGCTTTCTCTACCAGTGTCTTGAAAATTTCAAGACCTTCAGAAGATTTTAGATCCAAAGTTAAACTTTTTTTCCGTGATTTAGTTGCATAAAATAGCTGCTCTCACCTTGTAAAAAAGGCGTAAAACCACGAGAATCGTCGCCTCTACCCGGCATCTCAATTTTTATAACTTCGGCTCCAAGATCATTTAGCAATGAAGCACACCATGGGCCAGAAAGAACACGAGATAGGTCTAGCACTCTAACGCCATCCAAAGGGAAGGAATGTTTACTTACATCATTCATCAATTTTTTCCTGTCCAATCAATCCATTTAGTTTCTTTGTCAACTCACCTGTAACAATAAGTCTACGCATAGCGTGAATGTCTTTATAAAGGGCGGTATCTTTTACTCTAAATGGAATAACCTCACGAACTGTGGCAAGCGTTGTCTCACTTCCCAACGACGCACGAAGTGGGCGATGAAATTCCAGAGCCTGACATGCGCATAACAGTTCAATGGCTACTACATCTACCGCATTATCTATCGCTTTTAACGCTTTACGTGCAGATGATACCCCCATGCTGACATGATCTTCCTGTCCTGCGCATGTAGAGACGGTATGTACGCTTGATGGAGCAGCTAAGCTACGATTCTCTCCCGACAGAGCTGCTGCTACATAAGGAGGGATCATCATGCCGGAGTTTGCGCCGCTCTGGTCAATTAAAAATGCAGGGAGTTCGCTTAGGTGAACATTGGTTATACGATCAGATCGAGCCTGAGATGCCGAACTTAACTGAGCGATAGCAATTGCCAGACCGTCTAGGGCTAAGGCTAACGGAGCTCCATGCCCGTTTCCTCCAGGCAGAGTAACTAAACGATCGTTTTCAATTAAAAAAGCAGGGTTATCAGTGACAGAGTTTACTTCTATGGTGACGATCTTCTGACAATGCTCCAGTTGATCACGTACTGCTCCATGGATCTGTGGAATACATCTTAAGCTCAGTGCGTCCTGAACGCGATAATCACGATATTTATCTAAAATCTCACTGTTTTGTAACAATTGACATAAATGGGAAGCTGTTTGCTGTTGCCCAGAGTGAGGACGCAAAGCATGCAATCGTG
>QGCX01000316.1_pt1 | contig 10246 bp, 11 predicted proteins | sample 4708031 | NCBI WGS metagenome assembly QGCX01 (sample SAMN08941163, study PRJNA450518) | Sediment metagenome, whole genome shotgun sequencing project. | reverse complement strand
GCCCGTTTACCAAGCAGGAACTTTAAGCGGAAACCCTTTGGCGATGAGTGCTGGACTGGCCATGCTCACCGCTCTGAACGACCAACCTGAAATTTTTACCAGCTTGGCAGAAAAAACGGAGTATCTCCACAAGGGCATTGCCATGGTACTGACCAAAAAAGGCGTGACCCACCAGATTAACCGGTATGGAAGTATGATCTCTGTACACTTTACAGACGAGCCTGTGGTGGATTTTGCCAGCTCGGCGAAAGGCAATAACGATACTTTTAAGAAATACTTCCACGGGATGTTGGAGAACGGGGTGTACTTGCCACCCTCTGCTTTTGAAAGCTACTTTTTAAACGATGCCCTCAGCTATGCCGATTTGGACAGGACGATTGAGGCGGTGGGGAAAGTGTTTTAATTCGTCATTTCGAAGGAGCGAAGCAACTGAGAAATCTATTTTATCTTGAGATTTCTCCCATTCGGTCGGTTCGAAATGACGCGGTGATGGGACAGGACGATTGAGGCGGTGGCCAAAATGTTTTAATCTGTCATTTCGAAATGAGGAGTGCAGCGATGATTGAGAAATCTGGTTGCCTTCTGAGATTTCTCACGCTCCCTGGGCTCCCTCGCATACTCGGGACAGGGGTTCGAAATGACATCCTATTGGTCATTTCGAAGAAGCAAAGCGACTGAGAAATCTATTCTTCGAAAAAGAATATCTTTAAAAATGCTTTCACCCTATTACGTTTATATTGTCACAAATGAAAAGAAGACGGTGCTTTATATTGGCGTGACCAACAACATCCAAAACAGGCTATCACAACATTATTTCGATAGTCAAAATACTAAAAAGTCCTTTGCAGGGAAGTATAACGGTTATAATCTATTGTATTATGAGCAATTTGATGTTGTGGAATTAGCCATTTCAAGAGAAAAGGAGTTGAAAAAATGCCGTAGAGAGAAGAAAGAAAAACTGATTACTTCTTTTAATCCTAATTGGGAATTTTTGAACCATCAGGTGGTTTAGATTTCTCACGCTCCCTTTGGTCATTTCGAAATGGCGTAAAGGTTGTCATTTCGAAATGAGGAGTGCAGCGACGATTGAGAAATCTATTTTTCTTGAGATTTCTCCCATTCGGTCGAAATGACTTTATGGTTGTATAGCATTGCTTACAGATTTTTCTCATAACAAATAAAGAGATTGTCCATTTAGAATGTGGGCAATTGGGCAGCATTTGATAGAGACATGTACAGAATGCCATTTTTAAAACTAAGCCACTGAATATTAAATAGTTAATAATAGGTATTGGGTTTTCTTTTTTGTACCTTAAAAGGATTAACAACTTAAATTCATAATCATGAGAATGTTAGTTAATGTTAGCTGTCCTATTGAACCATTCAACACAATGGTTAAAAATGGTACTGCGGGTGAAGTCATCGGCCGGGTGGTTGATGAAATTAAGCCTGAGAGTATTTACTTTACCGAACAGGAGGGGAATCGCGGCGTCGTAATGGTGGTCGATGTTCCGGATACCTCCCACATCCCATCAATTGCGGAGCCATGGTTTTTAAATTTTGAAGCAATATGCGAATTCAGAATTGCAATGACCATGGAGGATTTAATGAAATCCAACCTTGCCGAACAATCCCAAAAGTGGAGCGAGGTCCACATGAATTAAAGTGATGTAATGGATTACGTGAACCACTTCAATGATGTTGAGGTGGTTTTTTATGTGAACATGTTGGGGCCGAAATTAGAAATAACAATTTGCGGATGGGTTATTTCTCACGCTCCCTGAGCTCTCTCGCATCCTAGGGACAGGGGTTCGAAATGGCGTAAAGGTTGTCATTTCGATATGAGAAGTGCAGCGATGATTGAGAAATCTATTTGTTCTTGAGATTTCTCCCATTCGGTCGAAATGACATGGTGATGGGATAAGACGATTGAAGCGGTGGTGAAGGTGTTTTAAAACCTGAGTGAAAGCCCAATTCCATTTTGATTATTAATAACAAACACCTCGGGTTGAAAACGGTAACCGGTTGATGGCGATGCGGCAATATTGTAGTTGTCGATTCCTTTGTTAACATTGTTGAACGCCTTGATTGCAAAAGGAAATCCTGCAATGAGGATCGCACCACCAATATAGGCCAGTTCCCACATGGGTTCATAATCATTGCTTTTTTGACCAATAGGGAAGCCGATCATGGCACCGCCGACTACAGCTGAAATACTTGCAATCAAATTTTGAGTTCTAGCTTTTTTAATGAGCAGGTTTGCCTCCTCAATGGCTTCTGTAGTCTTCACTAGTTCTTTCCAGGTAAGACGCTGACCATCTTTAAAAAACCGATACCCAAGTAGGCTTGCTTTCATTTCGATTTCTGGTTCCACTGCTGTGTTTTGGTTTTGTGCGAAGCTGGAACTAAAAGCAAAGCAAATAAGTAATAGGGTAATGATGTGTTTTTTCATAATGGAGGTTGTGTTTAGGATTTGAAAATACGTTTTTGAAATTAGTTTAACAACTAGAATTAACTGTCATTTCGAAGAAGCGAAGCGACTGAGAAATCTGTTTTTATCTTGAGATTTCTCACGTTCCCTGAGCTCCCTCGCATACTCGGGACAGGGGTTCGAAATGGCGTAAAGGTTGTCATTTCGAAATGAGGAGTGCTGCGACGATTGAGAAATCTATTTGTTCTTGAGATTTCTCCCATTCGGTCGAAATGACACGGTGATGGGATAGAACGATTGAAGCGGTGGGGAAAGTGTTTTAATTTGTCATTTCGAAGAAGCGCAGCGTCTGAGAAATCTAGATTTTTCACACTTCTTTCAATCGGTTTGAAATGACAATTTGGTTGGGGGGTTATGATTTTGTGGATACCAACAATTCCCGAACATCTACTTCTAAGATTTCAGCAATTTTAAATAAGTCTTTTAAATGAGGTTGTGACTTATTGATGCACCAGTTGGAGACAGTGTGCTCATTTTTATCAAGTTGAAACGCCAAATCTTTCTGGCTAACACCTTGCCTGACTAAGATTTCTTTGATTCTGTTGAACTTCTCATTCATTAAGCCAAATGTACAAAATGCAAGTATGCAGTTCACTTATGAAAATCTACTTTTCATAAATGTTATTTTAAAATGAATATTTAATTTGCATTAATGTAATTTTGTTTTACATTTAAGTATCAAAAAAACATTGATTAATATGTTTAACAAGTCCCAAATCATTCATTTGATACAGCAAGATTTAAAACACAGCCAACTCACCGAAGCTTTACGGAGTTCTGGTTTGGATGATGGAGGGTTGTACAGTTTGGATCTGATGTCCCTAGTGGCTAAGTTGATGCAAGTGCCGCCAGAGCAAATGGAAAACTTTGTAGAAATCTATGGTAGTTATTTGGATAAAGCTGCCGAGTATCCGGTTACTTATTTGGGCGAACATCTTATGCCTGTTGCAGAGGGTTGTTATAACCAGTTGTTGAAGGTGGTAGAGTAAAGGTTTAAAATAGGTCGTTGGAGGACATTTCTTTTGAGGTGGGAGTGCGTAGCATGTAGCAACAAAAGTCAGCTTTAGCTGAATGTGCTCTGTTGTGCTGTCGTTATTTTTGGATATTATTTTTTCTTAATTCCTGTTCTATTTCAACTACCAATTCTTTGCTATTTGTAAGTATTTCTGTGATGTATCTTCGTTTAATTCCATTAACAGCTAGGATCACATGACTATAGAATCTAGATAAGGCTAAATAAGTAGGTGAATTATGGTTGCTAATCCAGGTTGTATCAAGCCTTGTAATATCGAATGATTTATTTCTATAGTGCTTCTTTATAAAATCGAAAGGGTCTAAATTGGATGCTTTATAATGCCCTCGTCCATCTTCATTAATCTCTTGATAGTTTTTTTGATATGTTTCTATTAAAGCATAATGATCACTTAAACGATTTAGTAATTCTCTATTTTTAATAATGTAAATGCCGCTAGTAGTAAGCATTTCATCATAGGTCTTTCTATTTACTACAAAACTTTGCCAACGGTATTGAATGAGAGAGTCTAGGGTTAAAATATCCTTTACTGATTTTGCTTCAAGTAATAATTCCAATCCTTTTTCCTGACTGGATTGATAAACAGCTAAAATGGAATCTCTAAACGTTAAATCCCGTATATCCGAATTGATATCATCTTTTAGTTTTAGAAGAAAGGATAATTCCTTTTTGCGTTCTTTTCTATCTTCGTTAAAATCGTTTAGTTGAATGGCTATTAGAATACCGATTACTACAAGAATAATCTCACCGATAGCATAAATCAAATATTTACTGAATTTGTTTTCCGAAAGAAGTCGTTGCCGGATTCGACGAAAGAATTTGATCATCAGAGGTTGGTTTCTCTAAAGATATGATATTTATCAAATTGGTGAATTCAAATAATGAAGCATAACAGAGCGCTAAACGTAGTGCTGTGATTTCTACGGAAATATAACGAAATCCGTTCAACCATGTCAAAAGAACTTTCCTTCTTATCATCTTAAGGCGTGGTTTGTCAAGGAGTCCGCGTGAGCGGACGTATCCTTGTTGGATTTCGTGTTATTGGGAGTATAAATTACAGTGCCAAATTGCTTTTAGCATGAGTGCCTGTTGCACAAGTTAGCGAAAAAATCGGCTGTTGATCATTGCCGATCCGGGGATCGATCGTAACTTTAGGTATGCAGGGAAAAAAGGACTACCAGGAAAAGCTGTTCGCGAGCTTCCAGCTCAGCGAACGTATACCAAAGGACAATTTCTATAGGCGGTTGAAAGTGGTGTTGAATCTGGACTTTTTGTATCCATTGACCAAGGGATATTACGGGGAAAGTGGCCAGAAGAGCATCGACCCGGTGGTTTTCTTCAAACTGTGCCTGGTGGGCTATCTGGAGAACATCATCAGCGACCGTAAGCTCATGGAGCACTGTTCGATGCGGCTTGACATCCTGTTTTTCATAGGATATGACATCGACGAGGAACTTCCGTGGCACAGTACGATCAGCCGCACGCGCCAACTGTTCCCGGAGGCGGTCTTCGAGGAAGTGTTCACAAGGATACTGGCCATGTGCGTGGAGAAAGGTATGGTCAGTGGCCATACCCAGGCGATCGATTCGGCCCCTGTCAAGGCCAATGCCTCTATGGACAGTCTGGAGCTCAAGGTGCCCAAAGAAGATTTGGAGGCCCATTTGCGCAATGTCCGGCACATCAGTGCAATGGATAAAAAAAAACTCCGATAAGAAGGTCCAAGAGCAACAAGGCCCCCGAAGAACAACAAAGTGTCACGGCCTCCGAGAAAGAGTTGGGCGCGATCGCCTCGCGCACCAAGAAATGGGCCAAGGAGCAGGACCAACGTCCCGGTGCGGGCAACAAGGGGAGCAAGTACACCAGTAACAAGACGCATTACAGCCCAACGGACCCCGATGCGCGGATAAGCGTAAAGCCGGGCAAGGCAAGGAAACTGAACTACCTCTCCCAGCTCACGGTCGATACCGCCCACCACGTGATAACCGACATCAGGGCCTACCATGCCGATGGGAAGGACAACCAGCAGCTTCCCGATATCGTGCAACGGTTGCAAAGAAGGTTATGGAAACAGGGGCTGGTCTGGGAGAACTGCGTTGCGGACACGGGGTACAGCAGCGGGGAGAACTATGCGATGCTGGAGTCCATCGGCCTTAAGAGCTTCATCCCTCCCCATGGCACCTACAAGGGAGGCCCGGACGGGTTCCGATACATCGGGGAACAGGACCATTACCTATGTCCCCGTGGCAAGGTGATCCCCTTTACCAAGGTGTTCAACGATCATCGTACGGGTACGAAAAAGAAGGAGTACCGTGCCCGTAAACACGTATGTATAGATTGCCCCGTACGCAGCAGCTGTCTGGGCAAGAGCGCACAGGAGAAGAAGTTCAGCGTGACCTACTATAGAGACGAATATGAAAGAAATATCCAAAGGGTGGAAAGTCCACAGGGCAGGTACATGAAGGGAAAAAGGCAGAGCACGGTGGAACCTGTCTTTGGTACCCTGACCCAGTTCATGGGACTTAGGAAAGTCAATACCATTGGTATAAAGCAGGCCAACAAGTGCATGCAGCTCTCGGCCATCGCCTACAACCTCAAAAAATATCTGAAGTTCATTGAAAAACGCTCCAAGAGCGGGGCAGGGTCCCTTTGTCTTTTGAAAACAGCCGAAAAAGCCCTGGAGAAACTGTTCTTCGCCCCTCTGGGCCGACCAAAATTCCATATGCAAACATGGGGCTAAAAACAAAAAGCCCCTAAAAAGGGCTTAAAACAGGTCTTTTTTCCGCTGCTCAGGGGCTTGTGCAACGGTTACATGAGTTGTGCACTGTTTTGGCTCGATGCCCGCACAAGGGCGATATTCAGGGTAGTGCGATAGGTGCAATTTGGTTTAGCGCTCTGTTGTGAACAATTTACTTTAAGATGCATTGCAACGAAGTTGCGCAGATTAAAGTTCGCCCTTGGCGAATTGTTCACAACGGTTTAGTGTATGAGTAGTAGCGGATTTCTAGTCACAAACCTTTCGGTTTTGTACTAACCTTTGTTTTATGTTTATGCTTTCGGTTTATCATTTTACCCGCTATTACTTATACACCGTGTTATGTAGCGTTCTTATTTATTTTGTCAATTATTCTGTTTGAAATTTGATTTAACTTTTCTTGAGCATCAGAAGTGGAAACATTTGTAACAAGAAATATTCCGATATTTTTTTTAGGATACAACGCTATCCAAGATGAAAAACCAAAAGTGCCTCCACTATGATAAAACATTGGATTTGCTGTATTGTACTGAAATGTGTTCCAAACATAAGCTCTTCCTAATCTATTATTCTTTTCTGTGAGTAAGTTCAATGATTGTTTCACAGCTGCATCCTGACTTTCCATATACATTTTAATGTAATTCAACATTGAACGTGTATTAGACTTTAATGCTCCATCACTTGCATAATATTCACTTGAAATAGGCATAATTACTCCGTCTCTATTTTTTCCCAAAGCCATTTCCAATTTTAAATTTTCGTTTAGTCTATAGAACGTATTTTGTTCTCCAGATTTAGAAAAAACATATCTTTTTAAAAGATTAGGAAAGGTATCGTTATATACTTCTTCCAAGATGTACCCAATAAGTCTAATTCCCGCATTTGAGTAATTATAGTTTTTGCCTGAATCGTCCAGTAATTTTACTTTTAAAAGTTTATTAAAGAACACTTCTCTTGAATAGGATTTGATACAGTCAAATTTTTGGGGATATTCCAAATCATTGCAATTCAAGTTTACAGGCAAACCCGATGTATGCGTTGCCAAATTTCTGAGTGTTATTGGTGAATCTTTAAGTTTTAAGTTTTCATAATTACCATTTGGAAGATATGCTCTTATATCAGATTCCAAATTAAGTTTTCCCTCAGTAACAGCTTGAGACAAGAGTAATCCAACATATGTTTTTGAGATTGAACCAATTTCATAAAGTGTTCTATTATTAGGCTTAGTTCCATCAGTTAATTCACCAAAATGAAATTGATACGCTTTCCCATTGACATAGATTGAACCAGATAGAGCAGAAAATTCAGGGGCTTTCATAAACTCGGTAATTTCCACATTTACAATCCTTTCAATACTATTCTGAGTATTGTTTGATTGCTTACTTTTTTCTGTAGTTGTATGCCTATTTCTACCGCAAGAAGTAGCAATAGCAAGTACTATTAGTAAACCTATTATCTTATTCATAAACAACATAATTAACTTTATCAACCCCTGTATTTCCACTTTTAGAATTATAGGCATAAACGATGAGTTCATATTGACCAGCTGAAGTGAGTTTTATAGTTCCTTCAAAAAGATTTGTCTCTGTAAGCGACATGGTAACATCTTTAAGATAAGAGCCATTTTTTTTAAGTATAGCCTTAACTTCTATATTTTCAGAATCCCAAACCCCTCCTTTATTTATGGTACATCCACACATCATTACTATGTTTGCCTTTATTTCAAATGGTTTATTTTTAATAGACTTTAAGGCAATGTAATTATGAGTTCTGGGTTTCAAAATATCTATAATAAATCCTGGAATTTCTAAAATAATTCCGTCTCCTAAAATATCCTTACCAGGAATTAGCCATAATTCGGTGCTCACTTTACTTTGAGCTTGTTTATTGTTAAACGGTGAAATGACTTCTATAATAATAAAAGTTGGTTCAACAATATCAATAGTTGCTAAGAATTTGGCTGCTTGCTCATCCGAAATTGAATTTCCTCTTTCTTTAGGGATATTCATTATTAAATCAGTGTTTCCTGTGCTGCCTATTGTTTTACCTTCGGCTAATATTCTATTATTGGTTTTATTTCTAATGATAACATAAGCACCACCAAGTGAGCTACCAATAAATTTAGCATCTTTGGCTTTTGCCCTTACTATGATTTTAGTTTCTGTAGCAAATGAAACTATGCTTGAAAATAGAAGTACTATAATAAAAATTGATTTTTTCATAATTATTGTTTAATTGATTTTAGGTATTCTTGTTTAAATCTGTAGTGAAATGAAGTTTTTTCTAATTTTAAATCTATATTGTCCAAATATGTTAGAATACTTAAATCGTTATCTAGGATATCTAGGATTGCCTTTTCACAACTACACCAAAGCGTTTCAAGTTTAGGCATCAATTTATTAGCTTTAGCGGATAATGAGATTACCTGCTTTCTTTTGTCTAAGGGGTCTTGTTCGGTTTTTAAATAACCTTTTTTTGACATTTTTTGCACGATAACAACTATAGATGGATGTGCATATCCCAAATGTTCAGCGATATAGGATATTGAACATTTTTCTTTTTTTTGTAAAAGCATAAATATTAAATACCAATTTGGTTCGACATCAACATCTAATTCTTGGTATAGCTTTCTTATATCACGAGACATTCTGTCGCTTACTCTTTTCAATCGGCTATCTAAGGCTTTGTAGCCAAGTTCTTTTATAAAATCGTTGTCCATATTTAAATTATTATGAGGACAAATGTAATAAAAAAGTAATCAACTATATAGTTGACTACGTAAATTATTAAATGCTACATAACTTATTTATAAAACGTAAAATGTACTTCTATACACCCAAATAAGGATGTAACCGATGTTTTTACCTTTTTTATGCAAAGCATATGTACTGTAAAGTTCTAGGGGGAAGGGGCTGTGCGCAGCAAAGTACCAATTACTCAATAAAAAGCATTGTGGAAAAACCTTAAAAAAACTGGGGGTCTTCTACAATTTGCAATGAACAGTTGACAATTATCAATTTACAATGGGCAATTTACAATGGGCAATGGGCAATCAACAATTAACAATGGACAATTGGGGTGAAGGGTGAAAGTGGAACATCTGCCCCGCTTTTCATACAAACTAACTCAATTAAATGCTAGGAGATAAAAAAGATTGCCTTTACAATTTCCCGTTATGCATCTGACTACAAAATCAGGTAATTTAAAACAATTCTAAATAATATTTTTTGGCTATCTTTGTGTCAGCATGCTACGATGCTAATCCCAATAAGTACAAAGTGTTTAAACAAAGTAGATTTTTATTCGGAGAGAGCCGTCCCTTTGGGACGGTTTCTTTTTTTAGGCTTTAATCAGGTCTACCAAATACAAATACAGCATCCCCGATAGTATGGCCAGGCCAAAACTTAAGAGTGTGCCAATAAGGACATATTCGGTCAGCTTTCGGTTTTTGCCCTTGTTGAGGTCCCCAAATCGGAACACGGATTTTGCCGCGATCAAAAGTCCAATGGCAGCCCATTGCTGCATTAAAATAAACCCGAATACAAAGAGGCGCTCCAACATGCCAATGTAAGTGCCTGCATTTTTAAGGGAGCCACCTTCGCCAGGTTCGTCGCTCTTGGCCACTTCATCAATATATGGTGCCAACAACATCCGCATAATGATGCCGCACACGTAGGTGACAAATGCCAAAAATGTGATCAGCAGTAAGGTGCTTTCGGAAAAAACTGAAGTGAAATCCAACGCAAACGGGGATATCCAATACAAAACACCAGCTAACACGAGCAAGTGAAGTACTTGGTCCACTACAAAGAGCCACCGATAGTTTTTGGGATTTGTAAGGGTCAGTTTTCCCAAATCGATACCGTAATGCGTCACCACAATAACCGCAATGGCACCCAGATGCTGAAACTGCAATAGGAGCAAAAGCGCCAGTGCATGCACTCCAATATGAAAGTAGAGGTATTTGGAC
>QGCX01000315.1_pt1 | contig 10266 bp, 9 predicted proteins | sample 4708031 | NCBI WGS metagenome assembly QGCX01 (sample SAMN08941163, study PRJNA450518) | Sediment metagenome, whole genome shotgun sequencing project. | reverse complement strand
GCCTTGGGGGCGATATAGATCGCACCGCATCGAAGCGTCGTTTTCGGTGACCCATAGCCATGCGCAACGGACAGCATCTGCCCGCCATAGCAATCGATCTGGTCGAGGGCCGGGTCCCAGTTCACGAGGCTGAGCGGTTGGCCGTTTTCCTCCACCTTGATCGCGGCCGTGTTCCAGCCGCCGGCGGCGAGGATCAGGTCATGGCCTTCCAGCGTGAGGCGGCCCCCTTCGCTGCGCAGGGGCGCGGCTTCGCTGCGAAGTGTCGCCAGCGGACTGCGCTGAAGAGCCATGATCAGGGCACGGACGACGGCGCGGTTGTCAACCTGGCCGTCGGTCGGCATCTGCAAGGCCGCGATCAGGTCTTTTGCAATGGACGGTTCCAGCAGGTGCGCGGTGGCGGGCGGCAGTTCCTCATGTGCAATGCCGCGGGCATCGAGGGCGCGGGCCAGCTTGTGCATGGCGGCCGTCTCTGCCTTGTCGAAGGCAAGGGCCAGCGACGGCCGGGCGCTATAGCCGGAATCGGTATCGGCCGCGTGGGCGAGATCGATGGAGAAGTCCGGCCACAACTCGGCGCCTTCCATGCACAGGTCGAACAGATGCGGGTGCACGCCGTCTTCGGCGGCGGCTTCATAGGCGGGGGCCAGCATGCCGGCAGCCGCCCAGCTGGCGCCGCGGCCCATCGGGGCGGGATCGTAGAGGGTCACCGGCACGCCGCGTTTGACGGCCAGTTCGAAAGCGGTCGCAAGGCCGATGATGCCCGCGCCAAGAATGGCGACTTTCGGTGTGAAACTCGAAATCGGGGGAGGCAGGGGCGGGCTCATGGCCCTTCATTTAGGAGGTTTGTGCGCGAAGGTGAACTATCCGCTTTGACGCGGCGGCAGAGGCGCCGCTTTCAAGGCAGGTTCAGGCGGCGTCAGCCTGGTCTTTCTGGACTTCCCAGAAATTGACGAAGGCCTCGGCCCATTTCCGGTCCTGGAAGATCACCGCTTTGGAGACTTCGCCATCCGGCGTGAAGGCCGTGCGCACCATCATGTCCGGCGCGTCGCTGCCGTGGCGGTTCCGTCCCAGGAACTGCTGCACGAATGCGTCTACTACAGTTGCCAGAAGGGCGACTTCTTCCGCCGACTTCAAGCCTAGATCCACTACAATGTCGGTCGTCATAACCACCAACCCCCATGTTCCCCGGGTTTCGATTTAGTAAATCGGAAACCATTGGAATTTTGAAGTTCATTCCCCCGAAGCGGGAGAATTCCCATTCGCATGTGCAAAAAACGGGCAAAAGGTCGCGACAACGCTTTGTTGCGAATTATTCTCAACTATGTTTGATGGCCTGAAAAGCAGAAAACAGGCTCTGATATGACCGGAATTCGCCAATGGCTCGTCGCCACCACCGTCCTCCTCGCCTCTTGCGGGAACCCGGGCACGCCTGCCTCCGATTCAGGCAAATCTGTAGCTGAATCAGGGGACAAACCGCAAAATACGGGTGTGCTCAACGTTTACTCCGCCCGGCACTATGATTCCGACAAGGCGATGTACAAGGCGTTCGAGGCCGAGACCGGGATCAAGGTCCGGTTCCGCGAATCGGGCGCGCCGGAACTTCTGGAAACGATGAAAGCCGAAGGCGATGCGAGCCCCGCGGACGTGGTGATTTCGTCCGATGCCGGCACGCTGTACCGTTTCGAAGCAGCCGGTCTGCTGCAGCCGGTTAAGGATCCGGTGCTGGACGAAAAGATCCCGGAACACTTCCGCCAGAAGGATGGTTACTGGTTCGGCCTGGCCCGCCGGGTGCGCGTGATCGCCTACGATCCTGAGCGCGTGACGCCGGATGAAGTGGCCCATTACAGCGACCTCGCTGATCCCCGTTTCAAGGGCGAGGTCTGCATGCGGTCCTCCACCAACATCTACAATTTGTCCCTGATGGGCGAGCTGATCGGGCGCATGGGGCATGATGCGGCGCAGGCCTGGGCCGATGGCGTGGTGACGAATTTCGCCCGTCCGCCGCAGGGCGGGGACATCACCCAGATTGAATCCATCGCGGCGGGTGAATGCTCCGTCGCGCTGACCAATCACTATTATTATGTCCGGATGACCACCGGCGCGCCGAGCCAGCAGGCCGCGGCGGCCAAAGTGGAGCTGAGCTTTCCGGAGCAGGATACCACCGGCACGCACGTGAACGTCACTGGCGCGGGCATCGCCGCGAATGCTCCGCATCGCGAGAACGCGATCAAGTTCATCGAGTGGCTCACCGGTGTCGATGGCCAGACCTGGCTGACCGGCGAAACCAAGGAATACCCGATGGTCGAAGGCGCGCCCCTGCCGGAAGGGCTCGGCGCCCTGCCGGACTTCAGGAAGAGCGACTTCCCGCTGGACGAACTGGGCACGCACCAGTCCGAAGCGCAGGAGATCTATGACAAGGCCGGTTGGAACTGAGGCAGACGCGCTTGGCTGGTCTTCCCCTTCCTGCGCGGGTGTTCATCCCGAAGCGCCTGAGCTTCCGGCCCGCTGACGGGCCGGCCGTGCTGGCGGGTGCCATCATTGCCGTGCCGGTTATCTCTGTTCTGGCCGCCGCCCTGTTCATGGGGGGCGGTGAAGCCTGGCAGCATATCCGCGATACGCTGATGGTGTCGTATCTGGGTGGTACGCTGGGGACGCTGGCCATGGCGGCCTTCTTCATGCTGGCCTTTGCCGTGCCAGCCGCCTGGCTGGTGACGATGCATGATTTTCCGGGGCGGCCCGTGTTCGAATGGCTGCTGATCCTGCCGCTGGCGGCGCCCGGCTATGTGCTGGCCTATGCCTGGGGAGACCTGATGGGGGTCGGCGGGCCGCTCCAGTCCGCTCTGCGTGACATGACAGGTTGGTCGGCGCGGGATTACTGGTTTCCATCCATGCGGTCGATGCCGGGCCTCGCCTTTGTGCTGGCCAGCGGTCTTTATCCTTATGTCTATCTGACGGCGCGTACGGCCTTTGTCTCTCAATCCATTTGTGCGCTGGAAGCCGCCCGTAGCCTCGGCGCCTCACCGCTGCGCAGCTTCTGGAGTGTCGTCTTGCCATCGGCCCGGCCCGCAATTGCCGTGGGCCTCGCGCTGGCCCTGATGGAGACGGCGGCCGACTATGGCGCGGCGGAATACCTTGGCGTGCCGACGCTGACCTTCGGCATCGTGCGCGCCTGGAAGAGTTTCGGAGAGCCGGCCGCGGCGGCGCGCCTGGCTGTCATCCTCCTGGTCCTGGTCGTCGGCCTGTTGCTGGCTGAACGGTGGAGCCGGGGACGGGCGGGCAGCCAGCAAAGTTCCACCCGCTGGCGCGCGGTCTCGCGGACGAAGCTGGCCGGCCTGCCGGCCCTCGGTGCAGCCATGTTTTGCCTTGTCGGCTTTTCCATTGGTTTCCTGGTGCCGGTGTCCCGCCTTGTCTGGCGGGCATTGGAGGCGCGGGAATATGTTGCCCCGGTCGGAGAGGCCCTGAAGAATACGCTGATCCTGGCGGGCGCCGGCGCCGTGTTCGGCTTTGTGCTGGCGCTGGTGATTGCGCTGGCGGGGCGCGGGAAGGGGCCGGCGGCTGCCTTTGCGCGGCTGACGGCATCGTCCGCCTATGCCATTCCGGGAGCCGTGCTGGCGCTGGGCGCGCTGGTCGTTCTGGGAGGGCTGGGTTTGACGCTGACAGGGATTGTGCCGGTACTGGCATTGGCCTGGGTCTATGCCAGCCGGTTCACGACGACCGGGGCTGAACCGATGGTGGCGGCGCTGGCCCGCGCCCCCGCATCTCTTGGACATGCCGCAGAAAGCCTTGGGGCTTCGCCGCTGCGCCGGGCGCGGGAGGTGGACCTGCCGATCGCGCTGTCCGGGGCGAGTGCCGGGGCACTGATCCTGTTTGTCGAATGCCTCAAGGAATTGCCGGCGACGCTGATGCTGCGTCCGTTCAGCTGGGATACGCTGGCAGTGCGCGCCAATGCCTACGCCTCGGACGAGCGGCTCGCGGCCGCGGCCTTGCCGGCCCTGTTGATTACGGTGGCGGGGCTCGTGCCGGTGATCCTGTTGTCATGGCGCCTGTCCCATTCGCGGCCCGGTGAGCACACGCATGAGTAAGAGCCTGTCCGCCATCAGTGTGAGCCGCGCCTATCATGGCGTGCGCGTGGTTGACGAAGTTTCGCTGGACCTGAAGCCCGGCGTCGTCACCGCACTGCTGGGCGGGTCGGGCGCAGGCAAATCGACCTTGCTGCGCCTCTTTGCGGGACTGGAGCCGGTGGACGAGGGGGAAATCCGTCTGGGCGACCGTGTGCTGTCTTCGGCCAAGACGACGCTCGCACCGGACAAGCGCCGTATCGGGCTGATCTTTCAGGACTTCGCACTCTTTCCGCATCTCACCGCATTGCAGAACGTTGCGTTCGGCTTGAAGCCGCTGGGCAAGGAGGCCGCAAAGGCCGAGGCGCTGGCCTGGCTGGGCCGGCTGGGCCTGACCGAACGGGCAGATGCCTATCCGCACGAATTGTCGGGCGGGGAGCAGCAGCGCGTTGCCATCGCCCGTGCGCTGGCGCCAAAGCCGGCCGCCATCCTGATGGACGAACCGTTCTCCGGTCTCGATCCCGCCCTGCGCGCCAGCGTGCGCGACGAGGCGCTGGAAGCTGTCCGGGCAGCCGGTATCCCGGCGCTTCTGGTAACGCATGACCCGGTGGAGGCGCTGGAAGCGGCAGATCATGTTGCCATCATGCGCGGCGGCAAGGTGCGCCAGGAAGGTCCGGCGGCCGAGGTGTACCTGAAGCCCGTCAGTGCCGATGTGGCGGCCTCGCTTGGCCCGGTGAACCGGTTGGTTGCGGCCGACGTGCCGGCGGGGCTCGCGGATGTGGCACAAGGAATGGAACTGGTCGTACGCCCGGAGGGAATCTGCCTTGATCCCGGCTCGAAGGTGCGTGCCAAGGTGCTGGCCAGCCAGGTGACGGGGGCGATGAACCGGCTGGTTCTGGACCTCGGAGGGCAGCGACTGGTCGCGCTGGTGCCGCGTCACGAGGCCCCGAAAGCAGGCGATGAGGCCGGAATCCGGCTCGATCCGGCGCTGTCGTTCATCTTCTGCTCAGCAAAACCCTGACATTTCTGTTATCCTGTAGCTTCCCCCTCGCAATTGCTGGCTCAGGCCCGTAGATTCAAAGGGATTGGCGGAAACGGAGACAGGACCCGCATGGCCCGTACTTTCCTGCGATATATCGCAATGGCGGCAGTCTCGCTGACCGTAGCTGTTTCGGCTTCGGCGCAGAGCCTGATCCGGGATGCCGAGATTGAGGAAACCCTGCGCGAGTGGACCAATCCGATCCTTGATGTCGCGGGCCTCGAACCCGAGGATGTTGGCCTCTATGTCATCAACGACCCGTCGCTGAACGCCTTCGTGGCCAATGGCCAGAACATCCATATTCATACCGGACTGATCATCGCGGCAGACTCGCCCGGGCAGATCAAGGGCGTGCTGGCGCACGAAACCTGCCACATCGCCTGTGGCCATACGGTCACCCGTAGCCGTGCGGCGGGGGTCGCCTCGCGCCCGGCGCTGATCTCCATCGGCCTCGGAATCCTGGCCATTGCTGCCGGGGAGGGTGGAGCCGGTGCGGCGCTGATCGGATCCTCGCAGCAATTTGCGGCCCTCAACTTCTTCGTCCACACCCGGTCCGAAGAGGCGATGGCAGATACCGCGGCGGTGTCTTACCTGACCGAGCTTGGCCAGTCGCCGGAAGGCATTGTGGAATTCTTCGAGAAGTTCCGCGCACAGGAAGTGATTTCGCAGGCACGGCGGTATCCGTATTTCCGCTCTCACCCACTGGCGTCTGACCGGATCCGCAATGTGCGGATGCTGGCCAATGAGTCCCCGACGCGGGATGTTCCGCCTACGGACCGGGCACAGCACCAGTACGAAATGATGCGCGCCAAGCTGATCGGCTTCCTCGATACAGCGGGCAAGGTGCGCCGGGAATACCCCGACAGTGACCAGAGCGAGCCAGCCCGTTATGCCCGCTCCATCGCTGCCATGCAGGCGTCCGACATGCAGGTGGCGCTGGACGGCATCAACTCGCTGCTCGTGGATGAGCCGGACAATCCCTATTTCTGGGAACTGAAAGGCCAGATTCTGTTCGAAGGCGGCCGGGCCGCCGAGTCGGTGGAACCGCACCGCAAGTCGCTGGAACTGAAACCCGGACAGCCGCTGCTGCTGATCAACTATGCCCGCTCTCTCAACAGCCGGGATGAGGCCGGCGATGTCGAAGCGGCCGAGTCTGCCCTTCGCGACGCCCTGATTGCCGAACCCGAAAATGCCTTTGCCTGGCAACAGCTGGCCATCACGCTGGAGAAGCAGGGCCGCCGCGCCGAAGCCCAGCTGGCAACCGCCGAATCCGCTTATGCGGTGGGCGACCTGCAACGCGCCAACATCTTCGCGCATCGTGCCCGCGACCAGCTGGAGCGGAACACGGTGAATTATCGCCGCGCCGACGACATCCTGCTGATCACCGATCCGAACAATCCGGACAATCGCAATTTCTATGACCGTGTATCCCGGCGCGGGGTGAGCCAGTTCTCCCTTACTGTTGGTGAGCACTGAATCCGTTCAACTTTCTGTCAGGACTGATGGACGGGCCAGCCCGTGCCGGTATAGTCCCGGTGAAACAAAACAGCCCCTGACGGGCCTGGAAAGGTATTGATGATGATCCGCCCTCTGCTTGCGACCGCCGCTGTGGCCATGGTCGCCATGACTCCCGCCTGCGCCGAAAGCGGCAAGACTCCTGTCAGCATGGACCGGGCTGAGCTTGAGACGATTATTCACGAATATATCGTGACCCATCCTGAAGTGATTGAGGAAGCGATCATCGCTCTCAACGCCCGTGACCGGGCAGATGCCGCAAAGGCCGCCAAGGAAGCGATCAGCCAGAACAAGGACGAACTGTACAGTCTTGATACGGACCACTTCATTGGGCCGGCCGACGCCCCGGTGACGGTGGTGGAATTCTTCGATTACCGCTGTGGTTACTGCAAGCGCTCCCTGTCATTCGTGCAGGCGCTGCCAGAGGAATTCGACAATCAGGTGCGGGTTGTCTTCAAGGAATACCCGATCTTTGGCGGCATCAGCGAGACGGCGGCCCTGGCCACGCTCGCGGCCGGCAAGCAGGACAAGTATTACGACATGCACGCCGCCTTGATGCAGGTGAAGTCGAACGACGAGTTGACCGAGAAGAAGATCGACGAAATTGCCGAAGAGATCGGTGTCGATGTCCGCAAGATGCGGGCGGACATGCAGTCCGTGGCGTTGAAGAAGCAGCTCGACGACATGCAGCAGCTGGGCCACGCGCTGAATCTGGACGGTACGCCGGGCTTCTATATCGGTGACACGGCGATCAGCGGTGCCGACGAACAAGGCGTCAAGAACGCCATCCGGGCAGCGCTGGAAGGCTAGGCCGTCAAATCGGCCTGGACGTGTCGTAGGGACTGTCGAGCGAGAAGGCGGGAATCCGGGCGACCAGTTCGCCGCCTTCATCGTCCACCAGGTCATAGGTGCCCCGCATCATGCCGGACGGGGCGGACAGCGGCGCGCCGGATGTGTAGCTGAACCGTTCCCCCGGGCCGAGGGTCGGTGTCTGTCCGATCACGCCTTCGCCATCGACCTCCTGCAGCCGGCCCATCGCATCGACGATTTCCCAATGCCGCCGGATGATGGTCCAGGTGCGTTCGCTCTCGTTTTCCACGTCGACCGTGTAGGACCACATGAAGCGGCCGACTGCCGGTTCGGACTCGTCATACATGAATTTCGGGCGCACGCGGATGCGCACTCCGTCGGTGACGTGTTCGTATTGGGGAGGGGGCGACCTTCGAGCCATCCGGTGAAATTGCCCGTTGTTTGTTTACACCTTGTTAAGAGCCTGAATCAGGTCCGATTCAAGGTCATCGGTATCTTCCAGGCCCACCGAAAAGCGGATCCAGGAACGGTCGAGTCCCATCGTTGCCTGCTCCTCATCACTGAGGGCGCGGTGCGTTGTGGTCGATGGGTGGCAGGCCAGAGATTTGGTGTCGCCGAGATTGTTGCAGATATCGACCAGCTCCAGCGCGTTGAGGAAACGGAAGGCCGATTCCTGACCGCCTTTCACCGACAGGGCCATCATCGTGCCGCCCATGCGCATCTGCTTCTTGTGGACCTCGTAGTGCGGGTGGTCCTTGCGGTGCGGGTAGCGCACGGCGGCGATGGCAGGGTGATCGGCGATGGCGTCGGCGAGACGCGCGGCGCTGCGACTTTGCGCTTCGACGCGCAGCTGCAGGGTTTCGAGGCCCTTCAGGACGACCCAGGCGTTAAACGGTGAAGCCGCCGGGCCCATGTGGCGCAGCCACGGATCGTAGATCTCGCTCATCCGCGTTTCATCGCAGAGAATCGCCCCGGCCATCACGCGGCCCTGGCCGTCCATGTGCTTGGTGGCGGAATAGACGACGACGTCGGCGCCGAGTTCCAGCGGTTTCTGCAGGATCGGTGTTGCGAAGACATTGTCGACCACCAGCAGGGCGCCGGCCTTGCGGCAGAGTTCCGAAACGGCGGCAATGTCCACGCCGTCCAGCAGGGGGTTGGCCGGGCTTTCGATCAGGACCAGCTGGCAGCCCTTGGCGATCTCGCGCTCCCAGGCCTCCATGTCGGCGCCGTCCACGAACACGGTTTCAATGCCGTATTTCGGCATCTGGTTGGCAATGATCCAGCGGCAGGAGCCGAACAGGGCCTTGGCGGCCACAACCCGGTCGCCCGTTTTGAGGGGCGCCATGATGGCCGAGGAAATCGCGCCCATGCCAGAGCCCGTGACGCGGCAGGTCTCGGCGCCTTCGATCAGTGCGAGGCGTTGCTGCAGCATTTCGCAGGTGGGGCTGCCATAGCGGGAATAGACAAAGCCCGGCTCATCTCCCGCCATGCGGCGCATCGCCTGTTCGGCGCTGTCATAGGCATAGCCGGAGGTGAGATAGAGCGCTTCGGCGATCTCCCCATGCTCAGAGCGCATGAGGCCGCCGCGCACCGCTTTGGTGGCAGGTTTCCAACCTTTTTTGGCGTCTCCGCCCGATGCGTCTGCCATGGCAGCTAATTCCTTGTGTTTCCGCGTTTCGCCCTTATGCCTGAGAAGGCGAGGGGTGCAAGAGATGGCACAGGATACAGGTGTTCTTCCCGACCGGGAAATCGAGGCGCTGGTGGAGTCCGGCGCGATCCGGACCGACACGCCGCTGGACGAAGGTCAGGTCCAGCCGGCCAGCCTCGACCTGCGCTTTGCCGAGGATGCCTACCGCCTGCGGGCGAGCTTCCTGCCGGGCAAGGACCGCACCGTCGCCGAGATGCTGCAGGAGCCGGGTATCCACCTGCACCGAATTGACCTGACGCAGGAAGGCGCCGTTCTGGAGACGGGCTGTGTCTACCTCGTGCCGTTGCAGGAACACCTGCGCCTGCCAGCCGGTATCGCGGCGCGGGCGAACCCGAAAAGCTCCACCGGCCGGATCGATGTGTTCACCCGTCTGGTGACCAATCGTTCCCGCGCCTTCGACGAAGTGCCGACCGGCTATTCCGGCCCGCTTTACCTGGAAGTGTCTCCGCGGACGTTTCCGATCATGGTGCGCCCCGGCGACCGGCTGGCGCAGATCCGGTTCAAGAAAAAGCGCCCCGAAGCGCTGAAAGAGAAAGTCGTTTCCATCGACCTGGAGCCTCCGGCGGGCCAGCCGGCTGGATATCGTGCCAAGCAACATTCCGGTGTTGTGGACCTGCGCGGGATCGGGGCGCATGATGCGTCTCAGTTCTGGGAGCCGGTCTATCCGCGCGATGGACGCATCGTGCTGAACCCGGAAGAGTTCTACATCCTCGTTTCGCGTGAGACCGTGAAAGTGGCGCCCAACGAGGCGGCCGAAATGGCCCCCATCGCACCGGAGCTGGGCGAATTCCGCGCGCATTATGCCGGCTTCTTCGATCCGGGGTTCGGCACCAACACGGGCGGCAGCCGCGCCGTACTGGAAGTCCGTTCGCGCGATGTGCCGTTCATTCTGGAGCACGGCCAGCCGGTGGCGAAGCTGGTCTACGAACCCATGTTGACCAAGCCCGCCGCGCTCTATGGCGGCAAGGGCTCAAACTATCAGGGACAAGGCCTGAAACTGTCGAAGCATTTCAAGCTGTAATGCGGTGGCGGGCAGCGGTGTGCCGCCCGCCCCGAATGGTGATCAGGCAGGTTCAGTTACGGCAACCGACCAGACTGGCCACGCCGCATGGGCGAAGTAGCGCGTTTTCATGCGGTCA
>QGCX01000314.1_pt1 | contig 10289 bp, 10 predicted proteins | sample 4708031 | NCBI WGS metagenome assembly QGCX01 (sample SAMN08941163, study PRJNA450518) | Sediment metagenome, whole genome shotgun sequencing project. | reverse complement strand
GCCGAAGACCCATGCCATGCACAGAGACGTGGCGCTTGTCTCGGGCGGCCTCACCGTGCAGCTGATCAAGGCTCTGAAAGACTGGCCCGACACGAGCTAAGCGAAGCCACAATCAGGACATTTGCCGGAGCGCTTTGGGCGTTTCCGGTCGAAGGTGCTGCCGGGCGCTTACCCAGCGATATGGCTTGCCAGTATTGCCACCCGGCCCTACCCCTGAAGGCATGGCTAAAGACCTTTCCACCGGCTACGAGCCGATGACGTCCGTTGACGCAATCACTGCGGGGCTCGAGGGCGTGGGGTATATCTCCACCAAGCAGATTTCGACTGCGGTTTACCTGGCCCACGGCCTGCGCAAGCCGATCCTGATCGAAGGCCCGGCCGGGGTTGGCAAGACAGATCTTGCCGCCTCGCTCTCACGCTGGCTCGATCTGCCGCTCCTGCGCCTGCAATGCTATGAAGGCCTGGATGAGGGCAAGGCGCTCTATGAATGGAAATACGGCAAGCAGCTGCTCTATACGCAGATCCTGAAAGAGAAGCTGAATGAGGTGATCGGCGATGCCGGCTCGCTGGAAAGCTCGCTTGGAAAGCTGTCTACATTTGAAGACCTGTTCTTTTCCGAGCAATTCCTCGAATCCCGCCCCCTTCTGACCGCGATGAAACAGGAAATCGGCTCGGTCCTGCTGATCGACGAAATCGACAAGTCGGACGAGGAATTCGAAGCCTTCCTGCTGGAAGTCCTGTCGGACTATCAGGTGACCGTGCCGGAGATCGGAACGATTTCCGCCAATGTGCCGCCGCTGGTTATTCTGACCTCGAACAATGTGCGGGAACTGGGCGATGCACTGAAGCGCCGCTGCCTGCACCTCCATATCGGCTTCCCCGATCACGCCCGTGAACGCCGCATTGTCCGCGCCCGCGTCGACGGCCTCGAAGAGGCGCTGCTGGACCAGATGGTTTCGTTCGTCCAGTCGGTGCGCGATGTGGACATCAAGAAGCGGCCCTCCATCGCAGAAACGGTGGACTGGGCGAAAACGCTCCTGCTGCTGCATGCGACAGCACTCGACGAGACCTTTGTGCGCGATACGTTGAATGTCCTGCTGAAGCACGAAAGCGATATTGCCGTGATCGGTCCGGAAGTCCCGAAAATGCTGCGCGAAGCCGTCGCACAAAAACCCGGCAGCCGCACGGCGTCCGGCTATCCCGATCTCGGATGACAAAGGGGGACTGACGGGTTTATGGAACGCCCGCTCACCAACTTCATCCGTGCCCTGCGCTCTTCGGAGGTGCGGGTCTCTACCGGCGAAGCCCTGGATGCCGCTCACACTCTGAAGCTCATCGGCTATGCGGACCGCAGCATGCTGAAGGACTCCCTCGCCTGCGTGCTGGCCAAGTCGCCAGAAGAGAAGCTGACCTTCGACGAACTGTTCGAGCTCTACTTTTCAAGGCAGGAAACCTCGGCGCAATCCGAACAGGACGATGCGGACTCGTCTGAAACATCGGAAACGCAAGCGGACGCATCTGACCTCGTCGACCTTATGGAATCCGGAGACGACAGCGAAATTTCCCTCGCCCTGGAAAAAGCCGCCGAGGCTGCCGGGGTCGACAATATCCGCTTCTCGACCCAGGTCGCCTATTACGCCCAGCAGATGGTGAAGCATATGGGCGGCGAAGCCCTGCAGGCTCGCTTGCTGGAAGCCCTGCAGCAAGGCGGCCAGGACGGCGACGCAGAAGCCCAGCGCCTCATCGATGTCCGCCGGGACGTGACCCTGAAAGCGCGGGAGCGCGCCGAGAAAGCCTTCCAGGTCTTCGGCGCCGGAGAGACGCAACAATTCCGCGACGACTATGCCGCTGAGAAAAAGCTCTCCGCGATTGACCGCAGCGACATGGAGCGCATGAAGCGCCTGATCGCCAAGATCGCCAAGCGCCTCGCGGTCAAGCATTCACGCCGCAAGCGCCGCCGCAATCGCGGCCAGCTGGATGTCCGCCGCACGATGCGCGCCAATGCCGGCTTCGACGGTGTCCCCTTCAATGTTGTCTGGCGCCAGAAGCGGAAGGACAAGCCGAAGATCGTCGTCATCTGCGATGTTTCCGGCTCGGTTGCCCAATATGTGCGCTTCCTGCTCCTGCTGCTCTGGTCAATGAAAGATGTCGTGCCGGACATGCACGCTTTCGCCTTCTCGTTCCGCCTCGGCTCGGTGGATGACGTTCTGGAACAGAACGATTTCGAAACGGCGATGGCGCAGATCCTGCGGGAATACGGCATGGGCTCGACCAGCTATGGCCAGGCCTGGTCGGACCTGAAGATCAATCACGAACAGATCATCGACCGGCGCACTACACTGCTCGTCCTGGGCGATGCCCGTTCGAACTATGGCGACCCGCGGATGGACCTGTTCCGCGAATTTGCCGCCCGCGCCAAACGGGTGATCTGGCTGAACCCGGAAGGTCCGGGCCTCTGGGGCACTGGCGACAGCGTGATTCCCCGCTACGCACCCTTCTGCGCCCAGGTCACGCATGTCTCGACCCTGAAAGACCTGGAACGCGCGGTCGACGAGATTCTCAGCGCCTATAACTGAACTGCAGAATCAAAAAGCCCCGGCGCTTTGGCCGGGGCTTTCCGATATTCGTTTCAGCCTCAGATCAGGTCCGCTGGCCCCGGCACGACGGCGCTTCGTTGAAGGCCTCTTCGGCCGCATCGAGACGCTCGTTCACGGTCTTGCAGTTTTCCGTCATCTGATCTTCGCCGAGCACCGACAGGCGCTTGCAGATCTTCGCTTCGTTGGTGACGTTCAGCAGGGCCGACTGGTACTGGAAGCAGTCGAGCGCTGAGGCCGTCGCCTCTTCGGAGTCCATGAAGCCAAGCCAGCTCCGGCCGGCCCGGTTGCCAGCCTTGCGGAAGGCTTCGCGCGCGCCGGAACGGTCATCACGCTCATAACGGGACTGGCCGATCTGAACCCAGGCCGTGCCCGCATCCTTCACACCGCCCATGCTGAGCGCTTTCTGAAGCGCGTTCTCGGCGTTTTCCCACTGCTGGAGGTCAGCATAGGAGCGGCCCAGACGCTCATACATGGCACCGCCACCGCCTGCTTCAGCGGCCGCCTGGATCACCGGGATGGCTTTCTCGTGCTCGCGCGCAACCTGATACAGGTTGGCCAGCAGTTCGAGATGATCAAGATTGCGGGAAATACGGCCAGCATTCATTTCCTTCTCAAGGATCTTGGCGCCCTGATAAGGCACCTCGAACCGGTTGTAGAAGTTCACGATGCGCATGATCTCGTCTTCGGTCTTCAGCATACCGGAGAGATACATCGCCTTCTGGACCTCAAACGCGCGACGCTCCTCGTTGCTGGCGAAGTAGTTACCGGCGATCGCATCCCAATACTTACGTTCGGTCGGGTTGTGCGCGACCACTTCTTCCAGAATGCTGGCGAGCTTGGCTTTGTCGTCAGCCTGATTGTAGAGGAAAATCAGCAGGTCATAGAGCTGCTGGTCATATTTGGAGCCGTCTTCGGCCTTGACCAGTTCAGCCCATTTGATGGCTTCCTTGAAATTGTCGACCCGCTGGTAGAGGACCGCGAGCTGCCATTTCTGGGTGCGGTCCGGCTTTCCGCCAGCCTGCTGCCACTTCTGCATGTACTCGAGGGACTTATTGATGTCCTCTTCCTGCAGGTAGATCTGGGCGATGTTGTAATAGGTCTGCGCCCGGTCCTTGTCAGCGATATACCCTTTATCCAGGGCCGAGAGGAGATCGCGCACAGCGGCCTTCCGGTCACCCTTCTGGATGTTGATATAGGCTGACAGCTTCAGGACAGCGCCTTCCTCGTAACAATTCAGCCCCATCGATTTGAGCTGGCTCATCTTGTTGGCAGCTGTAACGTAATCGTTGTTCGTCATCGCCGCCTGTTCGGCGTCCAGGTAAAGCTGGCCAGTTTTCGACGAAAACTCTGTTTCTTCGCAAGCCTGTGCGAGAGCCGAACCGGCGCCAACCGACACCATGATGCCGGCAATGACGGCGCCTTTGAGAACAGATCTGATACCCATAATTCCTCTCCTGACCGCTGGCGTAGCGGAGTTGTACCCAATCAACCGGAATTGCCCGGCAGGATCAAGGACTTCAGCGCGGCTTCTGAGGCTTTTTATCTGCGCCAAATGACCCGTTTCCAGATCGGTCGTGACTTGCCCCTGATATGGTTCGGTCGCGGCCCTTTCGTCAATGCTGATACACATGCGAACGCGCTGATTCCACATCACTGCAGCCTGAATTCCATTGGATAGACATAATTGTGCGACTCGACAGGCACTCCTTGCCTGATTTCTGGCAGAAACTCGGCCCGGCCGACCGCCCTGACGGCTTCTTTTTCGAATCCGGCATGCGAACAGGTCGCCGAAACATCATAGGGCAGTCCACGCGTGGTGAGACTGAAGTGGACCTCACAGGCGCCTTCCTGCCCTTTCCGGGCCATTGCTTGCGGATAGGATGGCACCGGTTGGCGAATGGCCTGAGCCAAACGTTCTCCCATGGTTTGAGGCACAGGTGGCGGAAAATTGACCACTTCCCGCGGAACCGGAAAACTATCGGTCTGGAAAACTGGCATTGGCGGACCGTCCGCCTTTGACGTGGTCTTCAACACCGGCGGCAAAGGCGGCAGCAGAACATCAACAAGGGGGACGGAGAGCCGGACCGTGCGGACAGGTTCGCTGTCTACACGTTGCGGCGTGATTTTGGCCAGATTCCGCTGCGGCTTTTCAACCAGCGTGACCTCGTCCACCCGGACCAGTTCAGTCATCGCGACGAACAATCCGAACGTCACAATTGACGCCGGGATCAGGGAAACCAGGAATCTTCGCTCCGGCCTCCAGCCCGATCCGGCGGTCGCGAGTCCGGCAGAGCCCGACGTCAATTTGAGCGGGGCAGCAACCGCGCCGTTTCCTTTTACCGAGATCATCATCTTCCTCCGCGCTTTATTATGTTACTACATTACACTTTTGGCACAGTTACGCAAGGGAAACTTGAAAGCGGTGCGAGAACCGGGCGTCCAGCGGTCGTGCCAGGAATTTCCACACGGCGAGACTCGGCTGTGGCGAACGCTCAGGAACACCATCCGCAAAAGAAAAGGGCGCTCCGAGGAGCGCCCTTCTGATAGATTGCAATAAGCCCGGGACCTACTGGAGTTTGAATTCCAGTGGGTAGACCACGTTCCGGCGTTCTGCAGCCTTGCCGCGCACGATCTTCGGTGCGAACTCGACCCGGCCAACGGCCCGCTCTGCTTCGCGCTTGAAGACGTTGTCAGAGCAGTTTGCCTGGATGTTGTAGGGCTTGCCGCGGGTATCCACGTCAAAGCGCACTTCGCACGATCCTTCGATACCACGTTCCGCAGCACGCTGCGGATAGGTCGGCACCGGCGGACGGATCGGCTGAGCGTCACGGTCGGAGATGGCCACCGGATCGATCGCCAGCGACTGCATACGGCCGAGATTCAGGTCCGTCGGTGCAGCCCCTTCAATCTGCGGCGTTGGCAGATTGATGTTGGACTTCGTGGCCGAAACCTTCGGCGGCGGCGGCGGCTTCTGGGCCGAATCGATCCGCTTCGGCTTCGAACGCTGACGCGTGCGAACCTCGGAGTCCTGTTGCTGTGGCGTGATGGCGGTAAGAACCCGCTGCTCACCCTTCTCAAGGTTCACTTCCTTCACCGAGATGAGCTGGTTCATGATGATGAAGAGAAGATAAACAATCGGAATGGCGATAGCGACACCAACCAGAAGTCTCGTCAGGGGATTAGTGAACATGGTGTTCTCCTAGTCAATCTTGGCCGAGATATTGATGGCTGTTGCACCATCGAGCCGGTTGATGGTTTCCATTACGTCGACCAGCGTTTCGGCAGCTGAATCCACATCTGCCTGAACCACGATTTCGCCGCGCGGGTTGTCTTCACGCATCTGTTTGATCGTGAAGCCAACTTCCTCCGGAGAGATCAGTTTCTTGTCGATGTAGATTTCGCTTTCGTCGGTGATCGCGATCAGGATGGCGAGCGGCTTGGCGTCTGCCTTGTTGTCCACATCCGGACGGATGATACCAACACCCGGTTCCTTGATGAACTGCGCCGTGACGATGAAGAAGATCAGGAGGATGAAAACCACGTCGAGCATCGGCGTGAGGTTCACATCATCTTCTGCACCCCCGGAGGCTAAAGCCTGGCGTTTTCTGCGTGCCATTGGGTGCTCCTCTTACTGGTCCTGCGACAGAACAAGGTTAACCCCTGTCTGATAGCCGGCGTTATAGGCTGCGTCCCGGATAAGGACGATGACACCACTCTTCGCACGCGGATGCGCCTGAATTATGACCTGGCTCTCCGGCGTCTCCGCCCGAACACGTTCGATGTTGGCCCGAACAGAGCCGATATCGGTGTTACGACCATTTACAGTGATCATGTTGGACTCATCCACGTAGATCAGAATGGCAGGAACGGATTCCAGCTGCTCCTGATTTGGCGGTGCAGGCGGCGGCGGGGGCTCGAGGCCCATCGCCTTCTCCTGGGCGAAAGTCGAAGTCACGATGAAGAAGATGAGCAGAATGAAGACAACATCCAGCATCGGCGTCAGGTCGACATTTGCCTCTTCAGGCGCGTCATGTGAACGTCCTCGCATCAGCTAATCTCCATCGCGTCTTCAACCTGCTGGACCGAACGGGCAACCCGGCGGTCCATGCCGGAGGTGAACAGAATTCCGGACAGCGACGCCACCATGCCTGCCATGGTCGGGATCGTGGCGCGGGACACACCGGCCGACATGGCCTTTGCGTCCGCACCATTGGTGATCGCCATGACGTCGAACACGGCGACCATCCCGGTCACGGTTCCGAGCAGCCCCAGCAACGGTGCCAGAGACACCATTGCCTTGGTCAGGCTGACATTCTGCTCCGCCTTCATGCGGACTTCCGAGACCAGCTTGTCGCGGATCCAATGAGCGAAGGTCGATTTCCTGTCGGAGCGCGAACGCCACTCCGCAATCGCCTCAGCGGCCACCTGTTTATGAGCGAACCTGAAATAGAACACACGTTCCAAAATCAGTGCCCACATAACGAATGTTGCAAACATAATGACCAGCAACACCGGACCGCCTCGGTCGAGGAAAGCTTGTAAATCTAGCAAACCCATAAGGGGCTCCTCCTCAGTGAGGCTACGGGGAGCGGCTTACGCCGCACCACGCGCGGATTCCGCCTTCTCAGCGATCAGACCAGCAGCCTGTTCGTCGAGAATCTGCTGATTACCGCGAGCCATCGAAGCGATGACTGCGTGCACCAGCAGGAGCGGGATAGCCGACACAAGACCGAACACGGTGGTCATGAGGGCAACCGAAATACCACCGGCCATCAGCTTCGGATCGCCGGCACCGTAGATGGTGATCGACGTGAAGGTGATGATCATACCGATGACGGTACCCAGGAGGCCCAGCAGCGGAGAGACAGCGGACAGAACTTTGACGATGTCGTTGAAGCGTTCGATACGCGGCGATTCGCGGAGGATCTGTTCGTCGAGCTTGAGCTCGAGCGTTTCGATGTCGGACCCACGGTTTTGCTCAAAGGTCTCGAACAGGCGTGCCAGCGGGTTGCCGTCGCCTGCCTGACGGGTTTTCGCCGTCTTGCGCATGGCGCCACCCATCGTGAACAGGGTGAACATCTTGTAGAGACCGATCAGAAGGCCGATCGCCAGCAGGAACATGATGACTGCACCAACCGGGCCACCTTGCTTGATACGGTCGCTGAGAACCGGCAGGTCGCCCAGAATACCGAACAGGTTACCTTTCGACGGATCGACCGGAGCACGGACGAGTTGGTCCGGGCCAGCATTGATCAGCGATTTCATCGCACCGGCGTAAGAGCCGGACGGCTGGGTTTTGAAGGCCTGCAGGTAGGTGTCACCGTTGTCCTTCTTTTTGACTTCGACGAACTTGGCGCCGTCAGTCGTCGCAGCGGTGAACACACCGACGCGCATCAGTTCGACATCAGCGTTCGAGGCATCCGGACCAACACCATCAACCGTAGCGGTGAATGGCTTCACTTCAGACTGGGCGATCATTTCCTGAAGGATGGCCTTCGGGAGACGTTCCAGCTGAGCGCGGTTCGGAAGCGTGCGGGCTTCAGCGATTTCGGCGATGCCTTCAACGCGGCCCTGGTAATCAAAGTTTGCGAAGGAGTTCGCGATTTCCGGCATGGTCTCACCAGCGGCCGAACGGAACTGGCCAAGCAGTTCCTGGAAGTCACCAGCCTGTTCTGTGACCTGGGCTTCCAGATCGCCAAGCGTGGCTTCGTTCGCATCGAATTCTGCACCGAGCGCACGGCCTCGGGCTTCAGCAGCGTTCAGAGCGCCCCGGGCTTCAGCCATCTTGGCTTCCTGGGCGTTCTTGTCCTGCTGGAATTCTTTGAGGCGTTGCTGGTTCTCAGCGGTCATCTCGCTGGAATCTGCCTGAACGCGCTTCAGCACGTCCGCGAGCGATTGTGCGGACGCCGGAGCGGCCATGGTCATTGCGCTAAGGCCGAGCAGCGAAGCTGCACCCAGAGCCTTCAGCGAGGATTTGAAATTCAACATTACGGTTTTCCTCTTAGTTCTCTGAGCCGGGCCTTACTGGACCTGGAACTTCTGGATCGGAGCGAACAGCACGGTCTGCTGTGCCTTGGCTTGAGCGACGCGGATGGCCCGCTGGATGTCGGTCGCATACTTGCCCGGAAGTGCTTCCCATGAACCGGTAGTGCGGTTGTAGGAGGCAGCTTTGCCGTTCGGTGCGAGGTAGACGAGCGCGACGCGGCCATAAAGGAACATGTCGACAGTCGTCGGATTTCCGTTGATGTCGATCTCTTCCTGCCAGGTGCTGATCGTGCGGCCATATTCCATTTCAGCCTGATAGGCTTCCATGATCAGGCGGTACTGCTCAGCCGGGGTCACGTCCGGCTGGGTCATGATGCCGTCGAGTGCTTCGAGGCGGGCGGAACGCTCCGTCGATTTGAACGGCAGATCAGCCGCGACAAACGCCTTGAGGTCCTCAACCATGCTGAGAAGCATCGGCACCGTTTGAGCGGTGATGTCGTCGATCGAGCCAAGCTGCTCGGTCAACGAGGTGATTTCTTCGCGCTGCGAGGCAACAACCAGTTCCTGCTGTTTTGCGTACAGGTCGGCAGCGTCACGGCGCTGCAGAAGCGTACGGTATTCGCGCACCATGTCAGTGCGCTCATCGTCCAGCTGGTTGATCTGGTTCTGGACCTGCTCTGCACGGCGGGTCGCCTGTTCGCCGACATCGAGCGCCTGGCGCAATTGGGCCTGGGCCGGGATGGCCAGTCCTGCGATAAGCGCCGCGGCAATCACGCCGCGAGCTGGTGACAGAAGTTTCTTCATGAGGTTTGCCTCTCACTCTCCAAACGGTCGCGCTGGTGTTGCGCGGGAAATCCGACATTCGGGCACTCCGCTAACGAGAGCGTCCCGGTCCTTACAAAGCCCCACACACAAACGAGGCAAGTTCCCTTGGAAGCAGAGAGACGGAAACCGCCCAACACCTCCCCTGAGTTTTTCGGGGTGTTATCCACCCTCTATCATTGATCCCTGATTGGCCCACCTTAAGGCAGGTCCGCGGCAAGCCCTTAGCTGTGAAACCAGACGCTAACAACCCTCCGTGACACGATCAACAAGGCTTTACGATTCATTTAGAAAATATCCGCCGCCCGTCCGAACGCAACACATCGCATGCAGTGTGCACGTGCAATATGAGACTGTGATGAGAAGCTGAGCAGACGATAAAATCAACAGGCAAGTGCTTGCCCGGAAGGGGTGGCTGGGGTGCCAGGATTCGAACCTGGGAATGCCGGTACCAAAAACCGGTGCCTTACCACTTGGCGACACCCCAACGGAGGCGCCGAGATAGCCACTCTTTCTTTCGCTGGCAACACCCCTTCGCACCGCATTCCAACAGTTCCTTCCTGATACCTGCGTTTTACTGCAAATTTCGCCTGTTAGCAGAGCCTAACCTTTACATTTTATCGATAATCGACAATATCAGGTATCAACACTGCCCCATGGTCAGAACCGGAGACCACACCCCAATGAGAACTTTTTTCCTGTCGATGGCAGGCGCCCTCGTCGCCATGTTCCTCTTCCTTTTCCTGATGGGAATTTTCTTCGTCGCAATCATTTTCAGCGCGACATCGTCTGCGCCGGACACGCCCGATAACATCGTTCTGTCGCTCGACCTGAACTCGGAATACTCCGATCAGGCGCCTGTCAGCGGAATTGCAGCTTTTGCAG
>QGCX01000313.1_pt1 | contig 10289 bp, 13 predicted proteins | sample 4708031 | NCBI WGS metagenome assembly QGCX01 (sample SAMN08941163, study PRJNA450518) | Sediment metagenome, whole genome shotgun sequencing project. | reverse complement strand
TACCCTGGTAAAGCAGCCAGCCATACCCCCGAGATGCATGATCAAATTGCCGAACAGCAGAAGCCGCATCAGTGGGGTGGATCGCCTCCGGAAAAAAATTACTCGCCCAGAAATAATTATAAGGCAGAACAATCTCCGTCTAAACGAGAAGTGTCTGCCTATCAACGATTGATGCAAGTTTCTGAATCAAGACAAGTACCGGAACAGAAGCCAGAAGTCACGGATGTTACTGATGTGGCTCAACCAATGCCCATCTCAGCTTTCAGTGAAAATGAGATGGTCCAAGGAATAGGTAAAGCAGTTGCCGTGGTTGAAAGTAAGTATTTACTTACTCAGAGTAAGCTGTCCCCCTGTCTGATTAGCCTAGATCGGGCACAATGGCTCCGGGTGAGAAAACAGCTCGATTGTTCTAGCGGGCCATTGGTTGCTCAGCCATTACTGGTGCCGTTGGCATTCAGTATTAATGCTCAGGAACAGGCATGTTTATCCTGGTTAACTGAGCGGTTATCCGCACATGGCATTGAGCTTAAGCTACGGCCTAATCATAAAGTGATGGTTATGGGCGTGCCTCAGCCATTACGCCAACAAAATTTACAGCAATTATTGCCGGATCTGATATCTTACGCCGCTTCTGTACCCGCAGATGATCACAGCCAAATAGATGAAATTTTGAGTGACTGGCTGGCCGGGCATGTTGTGGTGCGTAAAAACGACTACACTTTATCGGAAGCGATTCAGTTAATTGCAGAACTTGAGCAGCTCTGGCAGGGCAAATTGCCTTTAGATGATCGTAAGTTTATTCAGCGGGTTGATTTTTCAGCGACAATAGCAGTATTACTTTGATGACAAAACCACTACCACTTGCTCTGTTTTTGATGGGGCCAACGGCATCGGGCAAAACTGAACTGGCGATTCGATTACGTCAGGTATTCCCGGTAGAAATAATCAGTGTCGATTCTGCCCTTATTTATAAGGGCATGGATATTGGTACCGCCAAACCGAGTCAGCAAGAGCTGGAATTAGCCCCACATCGGCTGATTGATATATTGGATCCAACGCAGGCGTATTCGGCCGCGGATTTTCGCCGTGATGCTCTTCAGGCAATGGATGAAATTGCTTCACAGGGTAAAATCCCGCTGCTGGTTGGTGGAACGATGCTGTATTACAAGGCGTTATTGGAAGGTTTATCACCATTACCCCCTGCAAATCCTGACATTAGGCAACAAATTGAACAAGAGGCATTGACTCTTGGGTGGAAAGTTTTGCACGATAAGTTAGCTGAAGTTGATCCGGTTTCAGCAGCACGGATTCATCCTAATGATCCACAAAGATTATCGCGGGCACTGGAAGTTTATCGAATTTCGGGTAAAACTCTTACCGAGTTAACTCAAACGAAAGGAGAGGCGCTTCCATATCGGGTGGCACAGTTTGCTATTGCGCCACAGGATCGAGCGGAGCTGCATCGCAGAATTGAGCTAAGATTTAAAAAAATGATCGAGGCCGGATTTGTCGATGAAGTAAAAGATCTTTATGATCGGGGAGACCTTAATCCAGACTTGCCCTCCATTCGCTGTGTAGGATATCGGCAGATGTGGGACTATTTGGACGGCAACACCACGTTAGATGAAGCTGTTTATCGCGGCGTGTGTGCGACCCGTCAATTAGCCAAGCGTCAGATCACCTGGTTACGTAGTTGGGATGATTTGACGTGGTTAGATAGTGAGAACATTGATCAAGCGTTTGAAACGATGTCGAAAACAATAGCATCCAGTTGAATTCGCTGTGTATAATGTGATCACTTTGCGTTATAACCCTGTAAAGGATCATTTACTTATTGTTCGAGCCCATTAGTGACATTCAATAAGTAATTATTTTGGGGTTTTTACTCGTTTAGCTCAGATGCAAAGGCAAACTAAGCTCAGAGCACCAATAGCTAAATAAATTAATTAAAAGTACAAAATAAGGAAAAAAAAATGGCTAAGGGGCAATCTCTACAAGACCCATTCTTGAATGCACTACGTCGCGAGCGTATTCCTGTTTCTATTTACCTGGTTAACGGTATTAAGCTACAAGGTCAAATTGAATCTTTTGATCAGTTTGTTATCTTACTGAAAAACACTGTGAATCAGATGGTATATAAACACGCTATTTCTACTGTGGTTCCTGCACGTGCAGTCAGCCATCACACTGCAGATCGTCCGCAAGAACGTTCTGATAAAGCAGAAGACTAATAGCTCTGTTTAAACGAGAGTTTACATTAAGGAGTTGATTGCTTGTTTGACCGTTATGAAGCCGGTGAGCGAGCCGTCCTTGTTCATATCAACTTCACGCAAGAAGGTGAGTGGGATGATCTGGCTGAATTTGAAATGCTGGTCTCATCCTCTGGAGTTGAAGCGCTACAGGTTGTAACCGGTAGCCGCCAGGCTCCTCACTCTAAATATTATGTCGGTGAGGGTAAGGCTCAAGAGATCGCACAAACCGTGCAGTATGTTGACGCCGACGTGGTGATTTTTAACCACGCCCTTTCTCCTGCCCAAGAGCGTAACCTGGAAAGGTTGTGTCAGTGCCGGGTGCTTGATCGCACCGGTTTGATTCTCGATATTTTTGCCCAACGAGCCCGGACCCATGAAGGTAAGCTTCAGGTAGAGCTGGCGCAACTACGCCATATTTCTACGCGCTTAGTTCGTGGCTGGACACACTTGGAACGGCAAAAAGGGGGTATCGGTTTGCGCGGGCCGGGGGAAACCCAGCTGGAAACAGACCGACGTTTATTACGTGAACGAATTAAAGCTATTTTGCGCCGCCTGGAAAAGGTGGCCAAACAGCGTGAGCAAGGGCGCCGAGCGCGTAACCGGGCTGAAATCCCAACGATTTCGTTAGTTGGTTATACTAACGCAGGGAAGTCTACCCTGTTTAATCAGATCACCAGTGCTAATGTGTATGCTGCGGATCAACTGTTTGCAACGTTAGATCCTACGTTACGTAAAATTGATCTTGCCGATGTCGGTCCTGCAATTCTGGCCGATACGGTGGGTTTTATTCGTCATCTGCCGCACGATTTAGTTGCCGCTTTTAAGGCGACGTTACAAGAAACACAAGAAGCTGACATTTTGTTACATGTTGTTGATGCCAGTGATGAGCGTTTTCGTGAGAATATTGATGCTGTTGATACCGTTCTGGCTGAAATAGATGCGGATGAAGTACCCGTATTGCTGGTAATGAACAAGATCGATAACATGGAAAACCAGGAACCTCGTATTGACTATGACGACGAAGGACATCCTGTCTGTGTATGGGTCTCTGCAATGCAGGGGCTTGGTATGGATCTGTTATTCCAGGCATTATCGGAACGACTTGCCGAGCAAGTTGTCGAACATCAGCTACGTATACCACCAGAATATCAGGGGCGTTTGCGTAGTTTATTCTTCAAATTAATGGCAATTCAAAGCGAGGAATATGATGTTGAAGGCAATTTATTAATCAATGTTCGGATGCAGCATGCAGACTGGTCTAGACTAGAAAAAAGAGAGAGCGCAGTTTTTCGAGACTTTATAGTTACTTAAAGGACTGCTACAGTATAACGTCATAGCAAATGATGGAGATTACTAATGGCGTGGAACGAGCCTGGTAATAACAACAACGATAACAACGACAACAAAGGCCCAGAGAAAGACCCATGGGGTAATGATAATGGCAGTCGTGGTGGTCGTGATCAAGGCCCGCCGGATTTGGATGAGGTGTTTAGCAAGCTCAGCCAGAAACTCGGTGGAAAATTTGGTAAGAAGGGCGGTAGCGGGCCTTCATTTTCTGGTGGCAGCGCAATCGGCTTTGGCGTGATTGCGGTTATTGCTGTTGCAATATGGTTCTTCTCCGGATTCTATACCATAGGTGAAGCGGAACGAGGCGTGGTACTGCGTTTGGGTAAATACGATCGTATCGTTGATCCTGGCCTGAACTGGCGTGCTCGCTTTATTGATGAAGTGACTGCGGTAAATGTTCAGTCAATCCGTTCGCTACGTGCAACTGGTCTGATGTTAACCAAAGATGAGAACGTCGTAACTGTTGCCATGGATATTCAGTACCGGGTATCGGATCCTTATAAATACTTGTTCCAGGTGACTAACGCAGATGACAGTTTGCGCCAGGCCACGGACTCTGCATTGCGTGCGGTGATTGGTGACTCGTTGATGGATAGTATTCTGACCAGTGGTCGTCAACAGATACGTCAGTACACTCAGGCTACCCTGAATGAGATTATCGATAAGTACGATATGGGACTGATGCTGGTTGATGTTAACTTCCAGTCTGCGCGTCCGCCAGAGCAGGTTAAAGATGCGTTTGATGATGCGATTGCAGCACGAGAAGATGAAGAGCGTTTCATCCGTGAAGCGGAAGCGTATAAAAACGAAATTCTGCCGAAGGCAACCGGTCGTGCTGAGCGTCTGAAGAAAGAAGCACACGGTTACAGCGAGCGGGTACGTAATGAAGCATTAGGTCAGGTTGCCCAGTTTGAAAAACTGCTGCCTGAATATAATGCAGCACCTAAAGTGACTCGTGATCGTCTTTACTTGGATACCATGGAGCAGGTTTACTCCAGTACATCCAAAGTCCTGATTGATTCAAAATCGAGTGGTAATCTGCTTTATCTGCCGATTGATAAACTGAGAGGGCAAGATGACGACACGCCAACCAAACGCGATCTGAAATCTTCTCCATTGTATGATCATATAGAACTGGAGTCTCAAACCAACAGTGATAGCACTGATGATCAAACCCGTTCAACTTCACGTCAGGGGAGATACTAAGCATGCGTAAGTTATTTGTCCCAGTGATTGTTATTGCCCTGATTGTGGTGTTGATGGCTCTGTTTGTCATTCCTGAGGGGGAACGTGGTATCGTGGTTCGGTTTGGCCGGATCCTTAAAGATGGTGAAGTGGCACGTATTTATGAGCCAGGCCTGCACTTTAAAATGCCGATCTTTGACCGCGTGAAACATCTGGATGCCCGTATTCAGACAATGGATGGCCGTTCAGACCGTTTCGTTACCTCAGAGAAAAAAGACGTTATTATCGATTCTTACGTAAAATGGCGTATTGAAGATTTCGGTCAGTATTATCTATCAACTGGTGGTGGCAATGCCTTAACGGCTGAGGCTCTATTAGAACGTAAAGTAACTGATGTGTTACGTTCGGAGATCGGTTCCCGTGAAATCAAACAGATAGTATCGGGTCCGCGTAACGGTAATGTCTTACCCGTCAGCACTGATGCCGATGTCGCGACTACTGAAGCGGCGAAACAGGCATTAGAAATCGATGGTCAGCGTGATGAGATCATGGAAGAGGTTTTAAAGAGCACTCGTACTAGTGCAATGAAAGATCTTGGTGTCTATGTTGTTGACTTCCGGATGAAGAAAATTAACCTTCCGGATGAGATTAGTGAATCGATTTATCGCCGGATGCGTGCTGAGCGGGAGTCGGTAGCGCGTAAGCACCGTTCACAAGGTCGCGAAAAGGCAGAGATCATTAAAGCTCAGGCTGAGCTTGAAGTGGCGACTATTCTGGCTGAAGCGGATAAAACAGCACGGGTAACTCGTGGTGATGCGGATGCTCAAGCGGCCAAAATCTACTCCAGTGCGTATAACAAAGATCCTGAATTTTTCAGCTTCTTACGTTCACTGCGAGCTTATGAAAAATCCTTCAGTAGCAAGAGTGACATTTTGGTATTGGATCCGAAGAGTGACTTCTTCCAATATATGAATGATGCGGCTGGTAGTAAATAATTTATTATTAGTCAGTTAAAGGGGTCATAGTCAGGCAACATTGTTGCCTGACTATGACCCCTGATTTTGTTTTAGGGGATTGAAAATAATGTCTCATCCAATCTGGCTGGCACTTGGTTTTGTTTTAATTGTTGAAGGGCTTGGGCCGCTACTCGCTCCAGGCGGATGGCGCAATATGATTGCTCAGCTCAGCCAACAGAATGATCATCAGTTACGCCGTATCGGCGGATGCTTGGTGGTGGTCGGCGCGGTGATCAGCTATGTATTCTGGCGCTAATAATGCGGTGGTGGCGTTTCTTCTGATTGATCGGCCAGATTACTGCTGCTCAATGACTTAATTTTTCCAATCATAAATGTCATTTGTTCTTGCATACGGCTGATCTGCAGCTGTTGCTGTCCTAATGCGTCATTCAGCTCTTCAATCGTCTGTTCCTGAAAGGCAAGTTGGCACTCCAAATCGTTTATCCGCACTTCCATCTGTTCAAGCTGTTTGTTCATTACCCTGTTACTCACTTAATTTCCAGGCTTCTGCCATTCCGGCGGAGCTGGCTGAAATGACATGGTTGTGATTATTAAAGGCCGCATCATACACGACTGCACGCGGAGGACGAGCATCTTTTGTCGGAGCGACCTCAAATTCATCTATCTTTTTGCCGCTTTCACTGTCCCATACCATCACTTTACTTGATGGGGTACCGGTCACCAGACGCTTGCCGTCATCAGAGAATCGCGCAGTGGAAAAGATGAGCTGGCGAGCAAAGCTGCTCAGACTAGCCACTTCTTTGCCACTGGTAATATCCCAGATACGCGCTTGATTACCGCCATCGGAAGTAAAGGCCAATTTGCCTTTGCGCTGTAGTGCGACTCTGACAACGCGTTGCTCATGTTCATAGCTGCGGACAATCTGCCCACTCTGGGTATCCCACAGATAGGCTTTGTAGTCATTTCCGCCCGTCAGGGCATAACGGCCATTGGCGGATAAAGCCACCGTATTCACTTTTTCTTGATGCGCAAGGAACTCTAAGCGCCGTCCGCTGACTAAATCGACGTAAATGGCTTTACCATTGGATAATCCCATCAGTATTTGTTCGCCATCACTGGAAATATCAATATCGCGGATGGTGCCATCGGAAATCGACCACAATCCTTTTGACTGACTCCAGGCTAGATCCCAGACAGCAAAGTTGGTTGCTCCTGCGGTGACGGCAAAGCGACCGTTATCCGCGATGCGGATATAGGAGACGGCGTTGGATTCTTGATCAAGCGCACCTAAGTTAGCCAGTTCGCTATTAGCATTCAGGTCCCACAGGCGCAATTGTTGTTCTTGTGAGAATGTCAGAGCAAAGCGGGCATCACGGCTAAGTGCGAACGCGGTCGCTCCGGTAGGAGCAAGCTCCCAGGTCTGATCGGGTGTTGTCGAGAAAATGCAGCCATTTAACAACAAGCTGACAATGACTAATACCAGGTAACGAGAAAATATTCGCATTGCTCTTAATATCCACTCTGAGTGTAAAGACAATTGAATAACATAAGGTTATATTGGTACAACAATCTGTTGCGCACCAATCTAGGTTAAGGAATTGTGCGCAATAACAAAAGGTTTGCCTACCCATTTTGGAGAATTTAATGAAATCGATGTTTAAGGTGTCGTTACTTGCAGCGACAATTATGTTGGTCGCAGGTTGCCAGGAAGAAGCAAAGCAAGCGGAAGTAACTGCACAGGCTCAGGCTACAGAAACAGCTAAAACTCTTGAATTTAAAAATGAAGATGAAAAAGCAGCGTACGCGATCGGTGTTTCTTTTGCCAATTATCTGAGCGCAAGTCTGGACAAGCCTAAAGAACTGGGTGTTGAACTAAATAAAGATTTGGTCTTGAAAGGTATTGAACATGCATTCGCTGATAGTTCAGAAATGAGTGAAGCGGATGCACGTAAAGCATTAGAAGATTTCGATAAACGCCTCAACGACCTTGCTGCATCTCAAGCCGCAGAAAAATCAGCGGCAGTGAAAAAAGCCGGTGATGACTTCCGTGCGGAGTTTGCCAAGCAAGAAGGGGTAAAACAGACGGAATCTGGTTTGCTTTATCAGGTAATCACTGAAGGTACCGGAGCTTCTCCGCTAGCGACTGATACTGTTGAAGTGCATTACAAAGGCACCTTGACCGACGGCACTCAGTTTGACAGCTCTTACGATCGTAATGAGCCTGCGACTTTCCCTCTGGATCGCGTGATTGCCGGTTGGACCGAAGGGGTTCAGCTAATGAAAGAAGGTGCTAAATTCAAGTTTGTTATCCCGCCAGAATTGGCATACGGCGAGAACGACACACCGACAATTCCGGCGAACTCAACACTGATCTTCGAAGTTGAACTGCTCAAAGTTGAAAAAGCAGATGCACCAGCCGATGAATCTGCCGAGTAATCTTCCTCTGCAGAGATGAAATAAGTTTAATGATAGAAGCCTGAGTATTCAGGCTTTTTTATGCGTTGTGTTTTATATTTAAAAGCTAAGAGTTTGTTCTAAATCACTTGTTGAGAATATTGCTGCTCGTTCCTTTAAAATTTTCTGATAAACTTGCACCAATTATTTGAAATTGAGGCTGGGACGACAGTGACGACAACAGAGACTCTCAATGCAGAGATGTTGCTTGAAATGGAATCAGTGCATGTGAAACCATTTAGCGAGCACGATAAAATTATTCTTCAGTCCTATGAAGCGGTAGTTGATGGCATTGCTAGCCTGATCGGACCCTTTTGTGAAATTGTGCTTCACTCCCTGGAAGATTTGAATACCTCGGCCATTAAAATTGCTAACGGTGAGAACACTGGTCGCCAGGTAGGCTCGCCAATTACTGATCTGGCGCTGAAGATGCTACGTGATATTGAAGGATCAGAACGTAATTTCTCGCGCTCTTACTTTACCCGCGCTAAAGGCGGGGTACTGATGAAGTCAATCACCATTGCGATTCGCAACGGTGAAAACCGCGTGATTGGCCTGCTGTGTATCAACGTGAATCTGGATGCGCCGTTTTCTCAGGTGCTGGAATCGTTTATGCCGACCCAGGAAGCACAGGATGCGGCTTCATCGGTTAACTTTGCCAGCGATGTGGAAGAGCTGGTCGACCAAACGGTTGAACGTACTATTGAAGAGATAAATGCCGATAAATCAGTATCGAATAACACCAAGAATCGTCAGATCGTGATGGCGCTATTCGATAAAGGTATTTTCGATATAAAAGATGCGATTAACCGCGTAGCCGATCGGCTTAATATTTCCAAGCACACGGTTTACCTTTATATTCGCCAGCGTAAAACAGAGGACGAATAATCGTGGCACTGACTTATACGCTGGTGGTCAATGGTCCGGTATATGGTACTCAGGCTTCGCGCAGTGCCTATCAGTTTGCGCTGGCGCTGATTGAAAAAGGCCATCAGCTGATCAGTGTCTTTTTTTATCAGCAGGGTGTGGATAACGGCAGTGGCCTTACCGTGCCGGCTAATGATGAGTTCGACTTAGCCAAAGCCTGGCAAAGATTAGCTCAGCAACATGGCGTTGCCCTGGAAACTTGTGTTGCCGCTTCGTTGCGTCGTGGTATCGTCAGTAATCAGGAAGCGCAGCAGCATAATCTTAATGGGGCGAATTTGGCTGAACCATTTACCCCGGCTGGGTTAGGCAGTCTGGCTCAGGCGTTGTTAACCCAGGATCGAGTGGTGCAGTTTTGAGTGATATTACTTTTGTCTTTCGTTCCACTCCTCACTCGAGCAGTGCCGGGCGCGAGGGGCTGGATGCTCTATTAGCGGCATCAGCGTACAGTGAAGATCTCAGTGCGCTGTTTATCGATGATGGTGTTGCTCAGTTGCTGGCCAGTCAGGATACCAGTGCTATTCTGAGCAAGAATTATGTACCGATGTTTAAGTTGCTGGAACTGTATGATATTGAAAAAGTCTTTGTTTGTCGGGAATCTTTGACCCGACTTGGGCTTGAGCCTTCGCAACTGATTATTGATGCTGAACTGCTCACGCATACTCAATTGACTCAGCTCTTGCACAACAGCGCCAAGCTACTTTCGTTTTGATCGGTAATCTTTATGCTGCATATTATAAAAACTCAGTCATCGATTCATTCGGCTCTGAATTATGTCCAGACCGGAGATGTCATTTTGCTGATGGAAGAGGCCGTTTATCTGGCCAATAGTCGCCATCATCTTCACGCTCTATTGGCAGAAAAGGCAGTTTATGTATTAATTCCAGATATTAATGCCCGCGGTTTGCAGAGCGTGATTGCCGATAACCTGCTTCAGGTTGATTATCCGGGGTTTGTTGAACTAAGCGAACAGCATAGCAGTTCATTAACCTGGGAATAGTTCTCATCTCATGATTGATCGAAAAAAGATCAGCATACTTCTTGACACTCATCGCACTCCTGCATAGAATTTTGCGTCCCTATTTGTGTGAAAGCAAAGCGGGACTAGATTTTTCACAAAGCTTACTTTAAGTAAATCAGGAGCTAGTCA
>QGCX01000311.1_pt1 | contig 10340 bp, 9 predicted proteins | sample 4708031 | NCBI WGS metagenome assembly QGCX01 (sample SAMN08941163, study PRJNA450518) | Sediment metagenome, whole genome shotgun sequencing project. | reverse complement strand
ATATCGCTATAGGTAAGATTGATATCCGCCACATGGTCCACTATCTTTCTATTAGTTTCTTCTGGTACCCTTTGGTCAAAACAACGATTCCCTGCCTCCATATGGAAAACTGGAATTTTTCGCTTTTTAGCAGGTATGGCACACAAGCAGGAGTTGGTATCACCAAGCACCAAAAAGGCATCTGGAGTAATCTTCTCCAATAACGGATCAATTTTGATCAAAATATTTCCCACAGTTTCGGTTGCATTTTTACCTGCAGCACCTAAAAAATAATCGGGCTTTCGGATACCAAAATCCTCAAAGAATATTTCGTTGAGTTCGTAATCGTAGTTCTGTCCTGTATGCACCAATGTATGCTCTATGGCCTCATTGGCATCCAATGCATTTAAAACGCATGCCAGACGTATAATCTCCGGTCTTGTTCCGACAACAGTTAAAACTTTTAGCTTTTTCAAAGTGAATGTTTTATGGTTTGTTATTCAACATTTTCAAAATAAGTATCGGCATCCTCTGGATCATAAGGTTCATTGATCCAAAACAATGTGATCAATTCCTCGTCTCCTGTATTTGTTATATTATGCGTATACCAAATTGGCATATCTACATAAGCGGGTTCCTTGCCATCCAAATCATAGTTGATGACCTCATCTGTACCAATTTTACGCAATTGAATCCTAGCATTTCCGCTTATCACGGCAAAACGTTCCGCCTTTCTGGTATGAAAATGATTCCCTCTTGTAATACCTGGAACAGTTGTAGAAAATGAAAACTGTCCAGAGGTCAGGGTTCTGGCAATTTCCACAAAACTACCTCTTGGGTCGGTATGTTTGGTATATTTTACCGGATAATGTGACTTTGGGATATAACATCTAAAGGTGTTGAATAGGGACTTTTCGAAATGGTCTTCCAAATTTGGAAAAATTCCTTTTTCCATATAGTTGGACTTAAAACCGTTCAACAATTCCAATATCCGGGAGACCTTACTATAATGGTTGGGCTCAATCTCAATTTCAAAACTGTTATTGTTCAGTGATTTGGACTGTTGAACGCCAAAAATAGTATCAATAAAAATTTGAACTAGATCATTGATATATATAAGTCCAACTTCACCATCATTTAGTATGGTGGGTTTCTCGTTATTTGCCACTTTATGGCAGAAAGTCGCCACTACGGAATTATAATTTGGTCTCCCGAATGGGCCAAATACATTTGGAATGGTCAAAGAAGAAAACTTTCCTCCTGTTTCCTTGGCCCAAGCCATAAATTTCTCTTTGCCCTTCCGTTTGGATTGCCCATAAAGGTTATCCTTTAATTCTTGAGAGGAGGAAGAAAAGATAATATGTGGTGTCACCTTGGATTCTTCGCAGGCATTCAATAATTCATCAACCAATTTAAGATTGGTATTATAGATTACTTTAGGATCTTCATGTCGGTTCATGGCTGCTAAATGGACTATGGTATCACATTCTGAAACGAATTTTGATAACATATCCATGTCTTCAAAAAAGGAACGCTCAAAATTGACCAATTCCACATCCTCCCTTAATGACAAAGTGGTATATAAATGGTTTCCGATAAACCCCGCTTGACCTGTAATTCCAATTTTATTTTTTTCCATCTTAATAATTTACCATTTGGCCGACCACTGATTTACAGGGAATCTAAAATCATCATTTTTTGATTCATTTAGAGCAGCGTTCGAAAAAACCTGTAATCTAGCATTGCTGGATGTTGCCATAATGCCCGTTACAAAACCTTCTGGGACTGCAAGGATTTTGGGATTCGATGAATTCAATTCAACTCTTATCGGAGTCAAGTCTTCCGAAGGGCTGTTAAAATCATTGATTTCAATAATATTGATTACAAAACTGCCCGATAAGCAATAAAACCATTTTTTCTCTTGCTGATGGCCCTGCCATCCCCTAATCGTGTCTTGATCTGCGGGTGAAATTTCATAAAACCGAACTATTTCACTCATATTGAGCGTATTAAAAAAACGCATTTCCCCTCTTTTATCTTGAAAGGTTTCTCCCGCAATTACAAGATTATTCTGCATTCAACTGTTCTTTGATAAAATCCAGATTCAGCAATGTTCTTTTTAACTCATCGTTGTTTAGGTGCTTCGTATTGTGGGAATGATAATCTTCAATTGCGCTTATATCCTTTTCCCCTTCGGAAAAATACCTGCTATAATTCAAGTCCCTATTATCCGCTGGAATCCTATAAAACTCTCCCATATCCTCGGCTTTCTGCATTTCTTCTCGAGTACAAAGGGTTTCGTACAATTTTTCTCCATGTCTTGTCCCTATTACTTTGACTTCATTATCCGCATTAAAAATCCCTTTAATGGCATTTGCCAAATCACCAATGGTACTTGCGGGGGCCTTGTTCACAAACAAATCGCCCTGATTGCCATGTTCAAATGCAAACAGTACCAAATCGACCGCGTCTTCCAAAGACATCAAAAAACGGGTCATATGGGGATCTGTTACAGTAATTGGATTACCCTCTTTAATTTGGTTTACAAACAAAGGAATCACAGAGCCCCGCGAGGCCATTACATTCCCATAGCGTGTTAAACATACCTTGGTAACATCTCCAGGGATGTTACGCGAGGCGGCAACGGCAACCTTTTCCATTAATGCTTTACTTATACCCATGGCATTTATAGGGTATGCCGCCTTATCCGTACTCAAACAAATAATTCGTTTTACACCATTGGCCACGGCGGCATCTATGGTATTCTGTGTGCCAAAAACGTTGGTCTTGGCAGCTTCTATGGGAAAGAATTCACAGGAAGGGACTTGTTTTAATGCAGCTGCATGGAATACATAGTCCACACCCTTCATGGCATGATTGATACTGTTAAAATCCCTTACATCTCCAATATAGAACTTGATTTTTGGGTTTTTTAGCCGGTTACGCATATCGTCCTGCTTTTTTTCATCACGACTGAATATGCGTATTTCACCGATATCTGTTTGTAAAAAACGATCTAGTACGGCATTTCCAAAAGATCCGGTTCCCCCTGTGATCATTAATGTTTTGTCTTTGAACATCTTTTGATTATTTAACTATGCTACAAAATATTTTTTATCCAATGTCTTTATACCTTCGTGGCAATCTATCAATTCGGACATGGTTATTGCATTCAAAAAATCGGAAATCGATTTTTTATCTTTATCTATGGTCCATCCCATTTTGTTTTCTAACACCCTTTTCCCAACATACGTACCTTTTGCACAAACAATGGGGATATTAAAAAAACCCGATTCATAGTATTTGTTCGGCATTGCCACTTTCTCATTTTCCAAAGTATTGTTATAGACAACAAAATTCAGGTTGTTTTCACCGTAAATCTTTTCAAGGTCGTCTGGGTTTTTAAATGGTCCGTGGTAATGAATATTAGAATTTTCATTCACTGCTTTTTCAATACCTTGAATTATAGTTCCGCCATGGGTAGCTCCATAAAAATTCAAAATGATATTTTTATTCGTTGCCACCACCTCTGTCAAACCCTTAATGATTTCTGCATACCTGAAAGCCCCTATGTAAGCAATACGCAGCTTGTCTGTTTGCATCTTTTCGACAGGATTTACCCGATTGTAGGTTTCCAACTTATTTTCTTTTACTACCACTTGGGACTCTGAAACGCTTTCTTTGTAATACCCGTCGTAGAAACTCTTGGTCGTAAATACAACCTTTCGTGATCTACCTGCAAGAAACCTATCCAAAAAGCTCATCAAATTTCTTTTTGTTTTGCCCGAATACAACCAAACGATGTCACTGATTTCATAATCCACATCTGCATTCATTATAAAGAAACTTAAAGCTCTTAGGTCCAATCCAAAAACATAAATTGATTTTTTCCTTAAACCATATTTTGCATAAATAAGCCGCAATAGTTTAATAAAAACGAAAGCTCTCTGAAAATATTGGTTATTCTTTAACTGACCAACAACTGTAATCTTAACATTATCGTTCTCATTTAAGACTTTATGATTTTGAACAGAATGAACATTTCTGGTAAAACCATACACATGAACTTTTTCATATTCCCTGGCTTTCTGGTTTATCCTTTTAACTATTCTAGGTTGCTCCAGTGACTGAGCCAAAACAATTAAGACATTGTTCATGATTATCGTTTTAAACGCCTATTTTGCTTCTAAAACTCCACAAAAATCCAATACTTTTTTGTTAGAGCCCTTGTCCAATTCTTTGAACTCGCTATGAGCTACCAAGTACACAACAATATCAGCTTCGTTGAAAGCAGTTTTGTAATCCGTTAATTTGAATACATTATGCGAATCTATATTGGGTTCTACAATAAAATACTCTTCATTATTGGCATTTTGAAGTACTTTTTGAACAATATATTTCGCTGGCGACTCCCTTAAATCATCAATATTTGGTTTAAACGCCAATCCCATTAAGGCTACTTTTGGTTTATACCCATTTTCCAATTCAAATTTGAGTTTTTCACTCTGTACTTTTTCAGCACACCAGAAAGATTTGTAGTTGTTGATTTCTCTGGCAGTTCCAATAATTTTCGACTCCATGGGATAATCCGAAACAATAAAATAAGGATCCACCGCAATACAATGTCCACCAACCCCACATCCTGGCTGCAATATATTGACCCTAGGGTGCTTATTGGCCAATTTAATAAGTTCCCAAACATTGATGTCTGCTTTGTCACAAATGAGTGAGAGTTCATTGGCAAAAGCGATCTGCACATCACGTGACGAGTTTTCAACCAGTTTGCACATTTCTGCAGTACGTGCATTGGTTTTGTGTAGTTCTCCTTTTACATATGCCGAGTAAAACGCAATAGCCTTTTCAGTTGATTCTTCATCTATACCTCCGATAACTCGATCATTGTGTACCAACTCGTACATTACATTACCGGGCAATACTCGCTCTGGACAATAGGCCATGTGAATCTTACCTTCTAGTTCTGGACGTTGACCAAAAATCAGATCTCGCATTTTTTCTGTTGTTCCGATTGGAGAAGTAGATTCTATAATATAGAGGTCACCTTCCTTTAATAGCGGCAATATAGCTTTGGTTGCAGCCTCAACATAAGAAATATCCGGTTCGTTCTTTTCTTTAAACGGTGTTGGCACCACAATGAGGTAAGTATCCGCTTGTTCAGGCTCAAGACTGGCTTTTAAAAAGCCTTCCGATACAGCTTTAGAAACGGCTACGTCCAAATCTGGCTCTACAATATGTACTTCGCCCCTATTAATGGTATCGACCACTTTAGGATTAACGTCCACTCCATTTACCTGAGTCTTGTTTCCTGCAATCAAAGCAGCGGTGGGCAGACCAATATAGCCAAGCCCCATCATAGTTACTTTATTTTCTGACACTATTCTTGATTTTTCATGAATTCAACAATACGCTCACAAGCTTTACCATCGCCATAGGGGTTGTGCAGCTTGCTCATTTTTTTATATTGATCGTCATCTGTTAATAAAGTAACAGCATGTGATACAATTTTCTCCTTATCGGTACCCACCAAAATCACTGTTCCTGCCTCAACGGCTTCAGGCCTTTCAGTGGTATCTCTCATTACCAAAACTGGTTTCCCTAAGCTCGGGGCCTCTTCCTGAACACCTCCACTATCGGTAATGACCATATGACTTTTATCCATTAACCAAACAAATTCAGGATAGGCCAAGGGATCAATCAATTTTATATTGTCCATGTCGCCCAGTAATTCATAGACCGGCTTTTGAACTTTTGGATTTAGATGCACTGGGTATACGATCTCAACATTGTCAAATTTTTCTGCAATTTCTTTCAATGCTTGACAGATATTGATAAAACCCTGGCCATGATTTTCACGTCTGTGGCCTGTGACCAAAATTATTTTTTTATCATCGGAAACCTTTGTTTTAAGCTCGCTGAGTTCTTTGGTGTCCAATGTTTTTACCCTCTCCACACTTTCGTGCAGTGCATCGATAACAGTGTTTCCAGTAATCGAAATTGATTTTTTATCAACCCCCTCATTCAGTAAGTTTTGACTTGAAGTTGTAGTCGGAGCAAAATGGAAATCGGCTACATGGCCTGTTACCCTTCTATTGATTTCTTCTGGGAATGGAGCCCATTTGTTAAAAGTCCGTAGACCAGCTTCTACATGACAGACCCTTGCACCTGAATAAAAACCTGCAATACTTGATCCCATGGTTGTAGTAGTATCTCCGTGCACATATACAAAGTCCGGTTTATAGGATTCTAGAACCGACTGCATATTGGTTATAATGGCTGCGGTCAAACCATATAAGTTTTGTCCCGGTTTCATTAGATTGAGATCATAATCGGGAGTAATCTCAAAAAAGTCCAAAACCTGGTCCAACATTTCACGGTGTTGGGCCGTCACACACACCTTGGTTTCAAATTCATCTGAATTTTGGAAAGCTTTGACCAAAGGTGCCATTTTGATGGCTTCCGGTCTAGTTCCAAAAACAATCAGGTTCTTTTTCCGCATATCAGTTTTTTCTGTTTTTATATAAGAGTTGATAATATAATTTTGGGCAAAGTACTTTAAAATATCCCGTTAAAAGAAATATTGGCAGCCTTATCGGAAAATGCTTTTTCATGTGATGGGTCTGAGAAACAAAATCAAACCCAATTGGATTATGAAGCATTTTATATCTATCCTTTAACGAAAGTTTCATAAATCTTAAGTATGGATCGCTATGATCGTTGATACACTCTCCTACAGCCCCAGGCATAATAAGAACCGGCAGCCTTTTTTTTGTAGCTCTGAGGGTATAATCGTAATCTGCCATACCATGCACGTAACCCTCTGCAAGCATGCCAATCTTATCGACCACATTTTTACTAACCCATAAAATATTGGCATTGCCCAATTCGCATGGAATTGGTTTATCCTGTGGCTGCAATCTCTTCATTTTTGCCAAAAAACGATTCTTGAAAATACTGCCTCCGTAACTTATTTTTTTTGTTTCCGCATCAACCGTTGAACCAACATAGACTCCCCCCATACCATATGTGGAAGTGCTGAACTCATGTGTTTTTATTACAGCATCAAAAAGATGGGGATAAACATTGGTATCATCATTCAACAAAAGATACGCGTCATAATCTTCCTTTAGAGCTTCACTCCAAGAATTACGCATTCCTCCAGCCCAATACAATGCTCCATCTCCTTTTAATACCCTTACTTGTGGAAAGTTTTTGGATACGGCATCCGACGTCCCATCCGTTGACCCATCGTCAGTAAGATAGACAGACATATCCCATCCATCAGACGATTCATGAAACGCTTTATACAAAGCGGTCAAGGATGCTATGGTTTTATCTTTTCTATTAAAGCAAGTGAGAAGAACAGCAAGTTTGTTCATTTTTTGGGGTAATGGTCAGGTTGCTAAATTCAGGTTAAAAACGTTATAAAAGTACGCTAAAGTATCACGGTCAAAAGATTTATTGGATGACCTCACTTAATTACTGGATTATCGGTACTATATTTTTTAACAACACCAATAAAAAAGCAGAAAAAGGCAAAAAAATCAAACATTCCTTCAAGTATAGGTTCCACCATAAAAACCAATGAAAAGGCAAGAGTATATATCATAACTTGGTTGTTGAAAGCGTAGGCTTCTTTTTTCTTTTTAATAGCTTTATAAACGGTTAAATAAGAGTTTGTCGTAAAAAAAAACAAGAAGAAAAAAGACAAAAACCCTCCTATACGGAGCACATCAAACCAAAGATTGTGGGCATGTCCAAATTCATGTTCACTCCACCCTAAAGGTTTAGTAAATAAATATTCCATAGATTTTATCCACCTATCGGTACGCCCTCCACCTGACGCTAAATCTTGACTGTCCTCCATTCTGTTAGCAAAAGCGGAAAGCCAGTCCTGATCCAAATCAAAACTTACCGTGTTCATTATATAAAAGATCCCCATAAAAAATAACAGAAACATAAAAAGATTTCTTCTATATGATTGTCTAGGCATTACATAAAACAAGGAAACCAATAAAGTAATAAGACTGATACTTATCTGTGTTCGGCTCCCAATCCTAAGAATACAAGCCATCGCAATTGCATAATATACCAATAACAATATCCTACCTACCATCGGAAGCTTTTTAATGTGCGGTACCAATAGTGCAGGCAAAGCCATAATTAACGTAAGATAAGACCCCATGATCGTTGCAGGAACAATATTGCCCGTCCAATAATTTGGCAGGTTTCTATCAACTACATTATACCCATTCTGTAAAATATCTGTAAAAACAGAAAGAACTGCAGATATTGAAAATATTACCGCAGAAATCAGCAGCAGTATTATCAAGTTAACCTGATTGGATTTTAATTTTTCCGTGAAAAACTTTCCCAACAAATAAAATGCCCCGGGAACAATAGCATATATTACAATGTATTGATTCCCCGCCTTAGGGTCAAAAGAGAAAAAGGCTGCATAGATAATAGAAAAAACAAATAAAAGCCAAAAACCAACATCCACATTTCTAACAAGGAAGTCCTTTTGAAGAAGAATCAAGGCTGCAATAAGATATCCAACATAGATATTTAACCCATAAGGATTTAAAAGGTAGATAAAGAACAGTACCACAAAAGGCACTCCTATTTTTCGTATCGCTTTGAGCACTTTATCGCTTTTTGGTTATTCTATTTAATAGGTTATTGAACTTTTGACGGGATTGCATCAAAAACAACTTTCTGGTCCATTTAAATGGTATTTGCTTATAATTATAGGTAATCTTTCTTTCAAAATCAGGTACATTCGGATTTCTCGCTTCTATGGACGTATCATATAAAAAAAGCTCCTTCCCCTTTATGGACTTAAGAATGTTGTCCTCATGTGGCTTCAAAGATTTACCAAAAGATTGTATCACCTTATAATTCAATGCTTTAGGTGATAGTAAATACTTTTGTCCATGTAGAGGTTTGTATCCGAATAAATCTACACACAAATCATCGTTTTCCAATCCTAGTACTTGATACAAGTTTTTGTTCTCATAATAGGCATCGTACACAGCATTTGAGTCTTGCATTATGGAAAAATTATACTTCCTTTCTTTCCCAAAATCGAGCGGAACTTGGTATATGGTACTATCATTGCCCACATGTGTGCCGGCATCGCTAAAATTTGTGGTCAAGGATATCTTTGGGTACAAGAAGTACCTATCTTTTTCCACCAAATAAGCAATATTATATTTTAACCATGATTTTGGAGACCAACTTCTAACATATGAGGGTATCTGTTCATTATTATCAATATCAGGTTCTTTTTCGTACCAGTCCATAAACCCAATCCACTGATCTTTGGTCCATGCTTGGCCCCAAGAAGAAGCAAATTGAAAATACCAATTATCATAACCGTCTTGATGAGGCGAAAAATTTTCGCGGGTATGCACATTGAGTTGGTGATTGTACAGTGACACTCCCCCAATAGTTGATTCCTTTGATGAAAAATTAAGGGCTTGTTCTGCAAACAGGTAAAAATTCGGGGAAACATAAAGATCATCCTCCAGAACAATTACCGCTCCGTATTCCAAACTATAGTTCCCACATTTTAAAATATGTTTTCTTAGTCCTAGGTTTATATCTTGATAAATAACCTTTTTAGTACCATGCTCCCATTGGAATGCATTTGCCAAATCCAAAACATGTTGGTTGTTATTGGCTTTATCAATACTGATGACCAAATCAATGTTATCATGTGGATACGTGGCCGTTTGCAAGGAACCCAATAATCTGGTCAGTGACCTTGGTCTGTTATATGCTACCACCACAATGGGAATTCTCATTTCAAGCATTTTTTAGATGTTCCATAAAATCTTCAATATTTCTAAAATATGAAGCGTTTGTCTCTATCCATTCCTTACTTTTTTCCCACCACTTAAATTGCAACAAAAATGCTATTTCGTCATCACTGAAGCGTTTCTTGATCACTTTTGCAGGAACACCGCCGACAATGGAATAAGGTTCTACATCCTTTGTTACCAATGCATTGGCTGCAACTATGGCACCATCACCTATTTTTACGCCATCCATTAAGGCCACATTGGCACCTAACCAAACATCGTTACCAATAGTAATACTGAAACCTCCTTCGTGTGGTTCTGCGAATTCTTCAAAATATTGTTCATCTGCATAGGTAAATCCTACTGGAGTTTTTAATGCAAAAAAAGAAGGGTGGGTCGAAACAAATGTGTTGGACGGATGCTTTCCAAAAATGCAATTCACGTTTGGACCTATTGAACAATACCTTCCTATACTTACTTTTGCCAATTTCGCTCCTTCGGCCAAATAGGATCCATATCCAATTTTTGATGAAACAATGG
>QGCX01000310.1_pt1 | contig 10350 bp, 9 predicted proteins | sample 4708031 | NCBI WGS metagenome assembly QGCX01 (sample SAMN08941163, study PRJNA450518) | Sediment metagenome, whole genome shotgun sequencing project. | reverse complement strand
ATGCTGTACAACAGCGCACTCGCATCGGCACCGTTTGGATTGTTGGCGAAGAGCCAATTTTTTCTGCCAATGACCAGCGATTTTATTGCACGTTCTGCTCGGTTGTTGTCGATAGATAAATGCCCATCTTCCACATAGCGTATCAGCTTAGGCCACTGACCCAGGGTGTACTTGATGGCTTTTCCAAGCGGACTCGATTCGATGACTTTCTGCGAGGTTAACCATTCATAAAGGTCATCCAGCATGGGGTTGGCACTGGATTGTCTTTCAGACCAACGCTCTTCAGCCGAAGCGAGTTTTAATCGGGATTCAAGTGCGTACAGTTTTTGGATTTTGGCTAATGCTACGTCTGCTTTGCCGGATTTACCTTTGCCCTGAAGCTTCTTTGCATCCATGAACTTACGACGTGCGTGAGCGAAGCAACCAACATTGGTGACTTGGATTAATCCGTCATAAGCCGCGTAACCATCACTTTGTAGATAGCCAGAGTAATTGCCCAGGAAGTTCACGGGACACACTCTCGCGCGACTATTTTGGTAGTCGAACAAGACGATATTTTTCATATCAGGGAGTTTAGCTTCGGGGGAGTCGGCTCCCGAGCAGTACAACCACATGTAACATTGGTGTCTCATCAGCATGAACCGCCACTTGCTCAAGTAAGTGTGCTTTTAATGCTTGATAAAGCGGTTTGAACTTTTCACTCACCTGGATAACCCACCTTGCCATCGTCGTTCTCGATAACTCGATACCTGACTGGGAGAACAAGGTTTCCTGACGATACAGCGGAAGTGCATACTGATATTTGCCTAAAATAATGTTGGCAAGCAGACTTTCGGTCGCGAAGCTTTTAGGGATGATGCTTTCGGGTGCTGCTTGTTGGTGTATTTGGCTTTTTTCAGCGTGTTGTTCACACTGACGACAGGCGTATTTTGGGCGAACATATTCCAACACTTTCAAGACAGCGGGCGTGAACTCCAGCTTTTCGCTGCGGTCTTCACCGATTTTATGCAGTGTGTGCTGGCAGCATGGGCACTGTTTGTCGTGCTCATTCAGGTCAAGCTCAATGATTTCACGTGGTAAATCTTTAGGAAGCGGTTGACGTTTACCACGGCGTTTTGTGGTCGTCGTTGTCGTGACAACATCTTCTTCCGCTTTTGCTACTTCACATTCCGCCTCATTAAAGAGGTCGCCCTGTGTTTCGTTATACGGCTTTAATGCTTCTGAACGTTTGGCGAACTGGCGGTCAAGGGCGCGCTTAAACTGCTCAATTAAGGATTGGCGCTCTTGTTGCCATTGCGCTTCCTTCTTTTGCAGCTCATTTTTCTCCGACATTAACGCTTTCACCATAGCTTGAAGCTCGGCGATATCTTGGCTTTCTGGGTTAATATCGGGTGTCTTTTTCATGGCATTCATTATACTAAAAATGCCGCTCGAACGCTTGGTTTATCTGACTTTTATGTCCATTAACTCATTGTAAAATTGTCGATTTTTATCGGTTTATGGCCGATTATCGTGAAGCCCGATAGCAGCCTGTCTAAGTCAAATTGAGTCAGGGTATACATCTGCTTTTCCTCTTGAGTGGGCCATTTGAATTTGGCTTTTTCCAGCCGTTTGTACCACAGGGCAAAGCCCGTTTTATCCCAGTACAACACTTTGACTTTGTCGCGTTGTTTATTGGTAAATAGGAACAGTGCACCCGTGCCGAGCGGCAAATCGGTTTCGGACTCGATAATCGCCGCTAGGCCATTTATGGATTTTCTAAAACCCACATACTCCCGATACAGGTAAACATTCGGAGCGCTCAGCATTCGTTTCATGATAGTGCTCCGATTAATTCGGCTAAGTAGGACGCAGGCGTGCCCTGGGGAATGCTGAGTTCAGCGTCATTAATAAATAATGTCATGTTGGCAACGGGAGTTTGCGTCATCTGGTAGCGAGTCGTTTTTTCGACGACTTCAGCTTTAACAAAGCCGCCGATATTGGATAACTCCGCTGTGGTTCGCAACTGCTGGCGTTTGGCATAAAAGGTAGAAAGACTTAACCCGTTACGCTCGCAGAAAACACGCTGGGATAGTTGACTGGATTCGTATTGCTCGAACAGGTTTTTCCATTCTTGGTCGGTACGTCGTTTTGCCATTTCAAATCTCCTTATGGTTGGAAATTTGATCTTAGGACGTACCGAGATTAATTAGAATGCGGGGGTTATGAGGCGCTTACGTTAGAAGCCGCACGACAGTGCATCGCTACTCCGTTTTCGAAGCAGACAAAGCGATGAACGTAAGCAAATCTGCAATGGATCGTTGGGTTAAGCACCTTAAGCAAGAGCAAAAAGGGAACGCTCCAAAAGCTTCGCCACTTGATAGAACTCCGAGAGCTGAAGAAGAGAATAGCCAACCTTGAAGAGTACAACGATATTTTAAAACCGGTACAGATCTCTTGATGTCGGACTTGCTGAACAATTCTCGATAATCGAGAAACTCAAGAAAAGTTTCAGTGTAAAAACATTATGCCATGTGTTCAGTGTTCTTCGTATTAGCTATAAATATTGGCGTCGCGGAGACCGGAGAATGTCATCAGAGCAAGCTAAGTTGAGTTCAATAGTCAGTGAAATGATGAGCCAAGCTAGGGCTTAGCAGCAACACGTCCGATATATTGGTTATTACAGGCAACTTAGGCCCCATCAATATAATGAAGGACTAACACCCAATGAATCACAACGAATATATTGGGATAACGCCAAAACTGTGGCCAATTTTACTTGACCACTAAATCTGAACTAATACAGATAATTATATTTATCAGTATATAAGACTAGTCCTATGGTTTCAGCCAATTTATAGTATCTCACCATTAGTCTCTATAACCTTCTTATACCAATAAAAACTGTCTTTTTTATAGCGTTTTAGATCTCTTTCACTCTCTTCATCACGATCGACATATACGAAGCCGTAACGCTTAGCGTACCCGTTCAACCAGCTAAAGAGATCCTGAAAAGACCATGTACAATAGCCAATAACTTCACAGCCATCTTTAATCGCTTGATCAATTGCGATTATATGTTCTTTTAAGAAATTAATACGATAATCATCGTGCACTTTCCCATCATCGGTTAACTTATCGAATGCACCTAAACCATTTTCACTAATTAGAATAGGTAAGCCATAACGGGAAGTAATTCGACGAAGTGACACACGTAATCCATCAGGGTCAATAGCCCAATTCCAGTCAGTCATCGCTAAATAATCATTATCGGCTCGACCATAAAGACTATCTGTTGGTAATGATTCTACTTCGGAAACGACAGAAACTTGAGCAGCATTACCTGACTGCACAGTTTCTTGCTTATTATTAGGATCATTATATGTTGATGACTGATAGTAATTAACTCCCATAAAATCTGCGATGCCAGATTTTAGAAGTTCTTTATCACCCTCTTGAAAATCAATTCTCAACCCTAAATTTTCTAATAATTTCAAACCAATTTGTGGGTACTCGCCTTTACCGTAAACATCCATCCAAAGAAAATTTTCAATTTCTTGGGCATTTTCCATGGCAATCACGTCTCCTGGCTTTTCACTTTTAGCATACGCCGGCGAGTAAGCAAAACTAGGCCCAATTTGTCCAGGAACACCCATTTCTCTAAAGGTTTTGATGGCGTTGGCATTTGCTAAGCTAGCAATGTGGTTAGCATTTAAAAAGCGTTGGTAGCTTGAAATTTTAGGTGGATGCAACTTTCTGAGATAGCCTAGCCCAATAAAAATATTTTGCTCATTTAAAGTCACCCAATACTTTACTTTATTGCCGTATTCTTTAAACAGCAACGCACAAAACTGAGTAAAATCGTTAATGATTTTTCTACTTTCCCAACCTTCGTACTCATCTTGTAGCGCTTGAGGCAAATCCCAATGGTAGATAGTCAGAATAGGCTCGACACCACTCTCAATCAATCTATCAATTACGTTATGGTAAAACTCGATACCCTTTTTATTTATAGTACGTCCATCTGGCATAATTCTTGGCCAAGAGACAGAAAATCGATAGGCCTTCAACCCCATCTCTTCCATTAATTTAATATCATCTGCAAACTTATTATAAAAATCGATTGCAACTTCGCCGGTAGTGTTCTTAAACGTATTACCTGGTACTCTTGAGTAGGTATCCCAGATAGAAGGGCCTTTCCCATCTTGGCTTGCTCCACCTTCTATTTGATAAGCAGCTGAAGCGCTACCCCATAAAAATTCAGTTTGAAACGGCATGCTATATCCTTAAAGTAAACTTGTTAAAAACAGAAAATATCTTAATTAGCCAAAATAATAGTGGCTTCAACATTTAAATTTTTATAAGGTTATTATTTTTAAACCTTATATCTTAAAAATAAAAACTCTAGACACATAACTCCTGAGCAAGATATACACTTGCTCCCAATAATCCAGGATTAGAATTGGTTATTAAGAAAACAGGAATTTGTGCAAGATATCCATTAAAACGACCTTTCGATTCAAAATACGCTCTGAAATCACTATCTTTAAGAAAATCAACAAAACGCGGGACTATGCCGCCAGCAATATAGATACCGCCACGACAAGATAAATTCAAGGCTAAATTACCAGCAAAACCACCCATAACCTGACAAAAAACATCCAAGCTTCTTCGAGCAATATCACAAGTACCATTGATTGCAGCCTTAGATACTTCACTAGGCTGTATAAGCATAGCTGGCTTTCCAGATAATGAACAAAGACTTTGATATATGTTAACAAGACCCTGTCCAGACAAAATCCGCTCTGCTGAAACATGACCAAACCGTTCCTGCAACAACAATAATATTTCAGCCTGTTCTCGTGTATTCGGCGCAAAGCTTACATGCCCACCCTCGCCTTCTAAACTGATCCACTTACCAGCTGCCTTAATTATATGCGCAACACCTAAGCCAGTTCCTGGACCGAACACACCCTTTACGCCATCTGGTTGTGCGCTTCCGCCACCAATTTTAATTTGATCGCTTTCAGGAAGGAATGGGACAGCTAATGAAATAGCTGTGTAGTCATTGATTACATGTAGTGTCGATAATTGTAATTTTTTTTTGAGTGCCTTTTTAGAAAACTCCCAATTTAAATTAGTCATTACGACACGATCCTGTTCAACAGGACAAGCAATACCAATACATAAATGGCCAACTGTATCGTCCAATGTTGAAAAATAGCTGAGAATTGCGTCTTCAATATTTAAAAATTCTGCACAGGGAATTTCTTTTAATTTTTCTAATGCGCCAGTTTTTAAATCACAAACGGCAAATCTAATATTTGTACCACCTAAATCAGTAACAACCGATAACATCACCCCTCCTAAAAAATAACTAAATATAAAAATATAAAATTGTAGTTCATAACAGACAGATAATTGAAAATCCCGCCTGTTATGACTTAAAAATTCACACTATTCGCATTGTGTGTTAGCTAATTTTTTATGCACTTGGATTAACTCTTCAATCAATTCACGTGCTAGCATCGAGGTCATAATATGATCTTGGGCATGCACCATTACTAGATTAACCGGCACCTTACCCGAGCCTTCATCTAAACCAATTAATTGTGTTTGTACCATATGGGCACGTTTGGACGCTGCTGTTGACTCTTCTAACAAACCATCAACTTCATCCCATTTTCCTGCTTTCGCTGCATAAAGTGCTTGCATCGCGCAACTGCGAGACTCACCAGCATTGATGATCAGCTCCATTACAGTTTCTTCTAAATTATCAATAGCGGGTACCGCCGCTGCTGCTGCACTTGTATTTGCATTCATAAGAATTTTACTCCGTTATTTTGTTCATATATTAGATAAATGGGCTCCTTTTTAAGGATGGAACCCATTTTTAAATCAGGCTATTGTTGAGGTTTATAAGTTAATGCATCATTTATTGACTCACTAACTTAGCTCTGGACTAACATCTCTGTTTCTCGAACCTAAATGTACTATTTGCAGATCAACTATTGGCATCAAATCTGTAAGGTATACATCCGTACAAATTATTCAATATGTTCACCTAACGAAACTAATAAGCGTAAGTGCTGTCCGAGAGAACTTGCTACCGGCTCTCCAAGCAAACCATCAACCTCACCCCATTTTCCTTTTTTTGCAGCGTTAAGTACCTGGAGTGCCGTTCTATGTGATTTTTCAGCATTGGTAATTAGCTCCATGATCGTTTCTTCCAAAAATCCGACAGGGAACGCTAATTCCACTGCATTTAGAACCGTGTTCATATCATGTATACTCCTCAGTATCGGTCATCTAACTTGCAAAATAATGGGGACTTTTCGACCTAAGTTAATCAAACTAATTAAGCAGTGGTAGATGCTAACTCGCGTTGTTGCTCGTCGTCTGCCTCTATAGCTTCCTGAGCTAATAGTTGCTTTTCATAGACTTTGAAGAATGGATAATAAATAACCAAATCCAGAACAATTAGACCTAAAACTAACAATGAGTTACTCATAGCCCAACCAGCACCCCAGGCAGCACCAATAGGAGCTGGCGCGGTCCAAGGAACCAAAGAAATAACTCTAGCGATTAAATCTGTTTTCGCTGCAGTATATGCAACTGTTGCGTTAATCATTGGTGCCGCGATAAAAGGAATGAACAAAATTGGGTTCATTACAATCGGGCTTCCGAAAATGATTGGTTCATTGATATTAAAGAACGAAGGAACAATACATATTTTACCAATCGATCTTAGGTGAACTGACTTACTGCGAAGATAAAGCAACACAAGACCAAAAGTTGCACCAGAACCGCCAAGCACAATAAAAAATGCCCAAAATGAATCTGTAATGATGGCTGGCAATTCTTGACCAGCAGCCAATGCTTCTTGGTTCATCCCTAAGTTAACCATAAAGAAAGGCGTCATAATCCCACCGACAATAGCAGCACCATGAATACCTGCGAACCAAAGAGCATGTGCAATAAAGGTAACCAATAGGATTGCAGGTAGAGTATCGGCGGCAGAGATAAGTGGTTTAAACAAAGACATAATAGCTTCAGGTAAAATCATGCCAAACTTATCTTGAAGTAGTAAGTTTAATGGATAGATAGTACAAATAACTACTAGTGCTGGAATCAACAGATCAAAAGATTGACGAATTTTCTGTGGCACTTGCTCGGGTAACTTAATACCAATATTTCTAACTTTTAGAAAGCGAGTCAGTTCGGCAACATAAATAGCAACAATAATAGTAGAGAAGATACCTGTACCACCAAGAAAACCTGCCGCTAATTTACCGTCTTCCATAGGTGCTGCAATCAATAAAAAGGTCATTAACGATAGCATTGCAGTAGGAAATGCATCTAATTTATAGTGAGAGGCCAAATTATATGCAATACCAGCACTAATATAACAGGACATGATACCCATAGACATATTAAATGGCGTCATAATCTGGTTAAAATATTTGTGCGACATTTCCAGCCACCACTGCCCGAATGCAAAAGTAGTATCCGCAGAAAATGGAGGAAATGCAAAAACCAATAGGAAAGACCCAACGATCATAAAAGGCATCGCACCAATAAATCCATCTCGGACAGCAGCAACATGTCGCTGACTAGAAACAACACCTGCTACTGGAGCTATTTTTTGTTCAATAAAATCAAAAATAACGTTAGACATAATTTATCTCTCTTTATTAAGCAATCAACGCTAGTGCGTCAGCTAAAATCTTATCGCCCTTCATCATGCCATAATCCATGGCATTGATGACTCCTACAGGTTTACCAACAGCATCACCTTTAGCTTTGAACTCAGCTAATTTATATTTAATTTGTGGTCCTAATAAGCAACAATCATAATTAGGTAAAGTGGCATCAAATTCTTCCATAGCAACTGCAGTAATATCTACTTCTAGACCTTTAGCCGCAGCAGCTTCTTTCATTTTCGCAACAACCATGCTCGTAGACATACCCGCTGCACAACAAAGAAATATTTTTTTCATTTTGTTACTCCCGTTTAAATTACATGTTAATAATGATTCTTTTTGCTTTACCGGCTGTATGATAAAACAAAAAGAAAGCGCTTTCAGTAAGCGCTTTCTTTTTGTTTAGAAAAACGTGATCTAAAACTCACTTTAAATGTTTTTTTAATTTTAGATAGTTACTATCAAATCCACGACTAAATTTGCAACCTTCCTCGAACGGATATAATTGATAGGCCAAGAGTCTAGCGACTTCTTAACCTATTTCGCTGTATACACTATGGAAATGTTTATCTCAACTCACTTTCATCCAAAGCCGTTGCAACCCAAACAAGCGGCGCATTCCAATTGATGGTGATCTCATTAAGTGCCCAGGCACCAATGTCATCGGCATAACAGGTCTGATCAATACAGCTTTGTTTCAAGACAGAAGCAATAGGGTCATACATGGCGGTAGAGTTAGGCCCCCCACTCAATGCGCCTGGAGCAGGTTTAGGACTGTTTTCATCTGCAGAATAGGCCCAGAATCTATGATGAGGATTTTGTACTGCATGTTCTCCATAACCAGTAATATATGATATATTCAAAGGGTTAGCGCCTAATAAATAATCCATTGCACTTGCAGCTGCCTTTATATACTTATCATCGTGAGTAAAATCACTTGCATAGATTAGGAATATACCCCGATTAACTAAATTGGAGTTGGATCCCCAAGGGTAGCCTTTAACTGAATATGGGATATGGTATCCCTCATTATTAGCCTGCATTAGGTATTTATTTGCAGTATCAATAATGTTCTTCTTGGCCAAAGCATTATTCGATACAACTGCTAAACTGATAGTACCCAGTGGAGCTGTATACTGCCAATTTATATCAGTTGTAGCTTCAACATTACCTTTAGGTACATCAAGGAATAGTGGTGAATTTTTTATATAATCAAAATATTTTTTATTGCCAGTTGTAATATATAATTCAGCGGCCGCCCAATAAAACTCATCCTGTACGTTGAGATCATCGTAGGGTCCACCACCAGTAAAGTTATTATAAGCAAAAATGTTGGTATACTTATTGGCTGCCCGCCAAGCATTTTCGGAAGCTGTCAAACAACGGAGAGAAAATTCTTTATCTATTCCGCTCCAGATTCGTGCACATTGTGCAGCCACTGCCGCTAGATTTAACGTCGCCGCTGTGCTTGGTTGACTAACATAACGTTTCTGTGTGTCCTTGTGAGGTGGGGTTGGTATACCCGTCCAATTGCCATCAGTAACTTTATGGAACACCAGATGTGAACCATCTATTTCGCTGAGCATTAATGTTTGGCTATCAGATTGATCACCCAATGGGGCATATACTTTTTTACCATCGGGAATTTGCATCGATAGCATGAACTCGATATTCCACCGAGCCTCGGATAGCAAGTTATTGACACCGTTACCACTTTCTGGAATTTTAACAGAGCCATCTTTAAAAGGCTCGTCGCCATTTTTGAGCCATTTACCACGCTCGTACAAGTTCAATAAGGTCCACGTCGCAATACCACCATTGACCACATATTTTCCATGATCTCCGGCATCATACCATCCACCGGTAACATCAAGAGAAAAATCACATCCTGGCCACTCATTAGCCCAAGAATCTTTATGGTCAAAACAAGTAACAATATCTTTATTATGACCAGCGGGTCTTGCTAAGTCATCACGGCTCACGAAACGTTTTTCTATCTCGATCCCACTTCGGTTTTGATAAAAATATGATAGAGCGTCATATTTTAGCTGGGAATATATATTGCTGCTAATATCGAATGGAAAAGTTTTAATACCTTCAACCGCAACCACTAATCCCTGCGATTCATTGGTGACATTAGAAATGTCTATTTGATGAATCATCTCGCCGGAGGCTTTGTTTTGTCCAAAAAAATTACTTTTCCCTTCTTTTATGACCTCATTTTTTTCGTTGTAAAGACTCCAACTTAACGGTTCCTGACTTTCAGAAACGAAAAATATTTTTTTTTCTGCTTTCGGTAGAAAGCCCAGTTGATTAGTCCGTATAGGTGAGACTTTATCAATCTCGACGTACTTTTCACCTTTAACTGAAACATCACTTACACAAACGGTAGCAGTTTTCTGAGCTCCCATCTGAAATTGAAATTCCGTTTTCGAATCGCTATCATTTTGTTGAATAAATTGATAGTTAAACTGTTGTTTTTCTTTGCCAACAGAAATATCTGTTGAAAAATGAGCCGTATAAGGCGCACCCTGATGTTGAATAAGAGTCCTGAATTGGGTTTTTTCTGAAGCATATGCATTAAAGCTGATGCTATACATTTTGCCTTTGTCTAAACCCAGTCCGCCTTGACCCAAAATAACATCCCATGGGTTTTTACCTGGGTTAG
>QGCX01000309.1_pt1 | contig 10381 bp, 7 predicted proteins | sample 4708031 | NCBI WGS metagenome assembly QGCX01 (sample SAMN08941163, study PRJNA450518) | Sediment metagenome, whole genome shotgun sequencing project. | reverse complement strand
CCTTTCTAATTTTACCTAATCACCTGGCTCATGGCAGTGGTAAGATCGGTACGAAACAAAACAAGTTCAAGCATTGGTTCGATAATCAGTTTGATCGATTAACCAAACAAGTGGGTAAACTTTCAGGCTTTTCGGTGCGTCAACCCTACGTCGTGGTTGCTATCACGCTTATATTGTTCTTTGCTGGAATCGGTCTATTTACAAGTGGCGCAGTTCGCTTCCAAGGCTTCCCTTCTGCGGCAGGTAACAACGTAGATGCCCGCATCCTTCTACCAGCAGATAGCCCATTAAGTCGAACCCAAGAAGTCGTAGATCAAACGCAAACGGCACTAGACCAAACCATTGCAGGTTTCGTTGAAAGTACGGGTGACAGCCCAGTGAAAAACATTATGGTTCGCTACGGTGTCAATGGCGACGCTTCTGTCAGTGGAGATAATATGGCAACCATCTCCGTAGATTTATTAGATGAAGACGAAAGATCCACCACAACCGCAGAATTTATTACCCAATGGCGAACGAGTTCACCGACTTTTGCCGACGCATCGAGCTTTAACATCAAAGAACCAACCATGGGCCCAGCAGGTCAGGCAATTTCCATACAACTGGCGGGTAATAGCTTGGATGATTTAACCGATGTCGCCCAAACCATTCAATCGGCATTGAAAGGTTATAACGGCACCATGAACATCCAAGATGATATGACCATGGGTAAGAGTGAATTAAAATTTTCACTCAAGCCCGGAGCTTACGCTATGGGCCTAACCTCATCAGCGGTCGCTAACCAATTACGCACCGCCTTCGTGGGCCAAACCATTGATGAATTCCAACAAGACGGTTCCACCATTTCAGTGGTTTTAAAATCCAGTCAACTCTCCAGAGATAGCTTGGGTGATATTGATAACCTTGTATTACTCAGCGCCAATGGTGTTGTCTCTGCCGATCAAGTGATTGATTACAGTTGGGATCAGAATTGGGCAGTAATTACCCGTGTTGATAATCGACGAGTTGTGACCGTCGGCAGTGATATCAATAACAGTTTAACGTCCACCACTGACATCTTAAACAAACTAAAAGCAGACGTATTCCCAAGCCTGAGCCAAGACTATCCCAACGTTGAAATCACTCTGCGTGGTGAATCTGAAAGTGTCAATGAAAGCATGCGTACCTTGCTCATGGGCTTTGCTGTCGCTTTATTTGGGGTTTACTTTCTACTAAGCATGCAATTTAAAAACTATCTAGAACCCTTTATGGTGATGTCTGTTATTCCATTAGCGTTAAGTGGTTCTATTTTCGGCCATTGGGTTATGAATCAGCCCTTTTCAATGCCGAGTGTCATGGGCTATATCGCCCTTGGCGGTATTGTCGTAAACAACTCTATCTTGCTGAGTGAGTTTGTTCGTGTCCGTCTGCGCGAAGGGATGACGTTAAAAGAAGCGGCAGTGCAATCGGCAATGGACCGCTTTCGTGCCATTGTCATGACGACCGCAACAACCGTCGCTGGGATGGCGCCGATGATGCTTGAAAGCAGTGGTCAAGCTGCAACCCTGGTACCATTGGTCACCAGTATGTTGTTTGGCTTGTTAACAACCAGTTTATTAGTGTTACTGATTATCCCGGCGCTTTACAGTATTTTAGCGGATTTCAAACCCAATCTAACCGTTTTAGAAAAGGACTAACCATGACCACCATCGAAAAACCAAACGCGATTAGCCAATGGAATCACGATGTTTTTCCAGTGCTAAAGAAGACACTCGCAATTGGTTTTTTGGTGCAGTTTATCTTTGCTATCTCTCTGGCCTTATTTACTGGTCACACAGAAACGTTATTTAGTTTCCATTTAGTTTTTCCAGCGTCCTTACTGTTACTCGCGGTGATCCTATATATCCCCTTTTTTAATCGCGTCATGGGGCGTTATTATCCGATCGCATTTATTTCCCTTTTACTGTTCATTCCTGCATTTATGATGTACTCAAGGCTCTTGGATGCACCCGCAAAATTCCAAGGTAATTTGTTCATAGACTATTACAACCAAGTACCCATGATATTTACTGCCATGGTTTTTACCGCATGGTTCTATAAACATAAAGGGGTAATTATTTTTGCAGTCGTTATGACGTTGATAGATTTACCGGTACTTCTATTTAAATTAACGCCCTTCACAGATACCCATACAATTTGGTATTTACTCGGTTTTCGGATGTTGGTCATCCTATTTATTGGCAGCGTTATTTCTGGCATGGTCAAGCATGCACAAAGCCAAGGTGAAAAATTAGTTCAATCGAATGCCCATTTGCTTAACTATCATGACACCCTTGAACAATTAGCCGCCAATCGAGAAAGAACCTCAATGGCAAGAGAGCTACATGACACGCTCGCCCATTCGCTTACGGCACTGACAATGCAGCTCGAAGTTACCAAAGCACTAATAGAAAAGGACCCAACACAAGCAAAAACCTCCGTGCAAATTGCCTTAGATACCGCCAGAGAAGGCCTACGTGAAACGCGTTTCGCTTTGCATAACCTGCGTTCACGAAAAATCGAGCAAATAGGGCTACTCAATGGCATCTATAAATTAACCTCAGAAATTGAATCCCCAACGCTTGTTGTGACGTTGACGTTACCTGAAGAAGCGCTTATCAATCGACTAAACGATGATCTGCAAAACACCATCTATCGAATCACTCAAGAAGCAATTCACAATGTAAAAAAACATGCCAACGCCACGAAACTAAGTATTCAATTAGAATGCAGTCACCATCATATATATCTTGAAATTCGAGATAATGGCAAAGGCTTTGATCTAACCAACCCTAAAAATGGCGGCTTTGGCATTAAGGGGATGCAAGAACGAGTAGCCTTAGCTGATGGCGAGATCCACTTTGTTACCAGTCCAACCCGAGGCACCAAAGTTTTCGCTTCCTTTGACATTCAGTGAATAGCAGATTTTTGACGATGTGGTAAAGTCTAGTACTCAATTGAGTAAGCAAGAGCACTGCACACGTGATCCGAATATTGATTGCTGATGACCAAGCCATTGTCAGGGATGGTTTGAAGCTAATGATATCACTCGAAGCTGATTTCCAAGTCGTCGCCCTAGCCGACAATGGTAAACAGGCCATCGAGCTGGCGGAACAACACACACCAGATATCATCCTTATGGACATCAATATGCCTATTGTTGATGGGGTTAGTGCAACAACAAAAATTCTTAGTCAATACCCGACGATTAAAGTTCTAATTTTAACAACCTATGACACCGAAGATTCATTAGCTGATGCCCTTGCCGCGGGTGCATGTGGGTATTTGTTAAAAGATACCACACGAGAAGATCTCATTAAGGCCATACGCGGAACCCTTGAAGGGAAGAACTTTATTGATCCACAAGTTGTAGGCTATTTACTGAAAGAACAAGCCTATAGCTCAAATCAGCCATTACCGCTTGGGTTATCACAGCTAAATGAGCGAGAACGTAATGTTTTACGGCTGATTGGTCAGGGTCTGCCTAACAGCCGAATCTCTGAAAAGCTATATTTATCGGAAGGGACTGTCAGGAATTATGTCTCTTCCATTTTAACCAAGCTAGGGGTGTCTGATCGAACACAAGCGGCAATTATCGCGGTAAAACATGGTCTCGATCTATAGTCTGATATTTTAATTTAAGGTTGAGATCATGCGTGATCTCAATGAGCAGTATCCCCCTAGAATACAAACTCAATTAAGACCACACATAATTTGCAAATCGATCATCAATCCTGACGTAATTGCGGTGTGCCAAATATAGGCATGTCGTTTTCATCCCATTGCAGGGCTTGTATACAGGTATGTCGATTAGGATCCCATAGCGGGTCACCTTCGATCTCGGTATAGTTGCGTGCATGATAGACAAGGTAATCGATACTGCCATCTTTGCTCTTAGTAAAGCTGTTATGACCCGGTCCATAGATTTTCTTCGCCATATCGCTTTCAAACACAGGCTTATCTGCTTTTTTCCAATTCGCAGGCGCCAAGACATCAGCGGTTTCAGCGATAGACAACAAGCCCATGCAGTACCTTTCATCCGTTGCACTGGCCGAATAGCTGACAAAAATAGTGCCATTGCGTTTAACGACGGAAGGACCTTCATTTACCCAAAAACCGCGCACTTCCCAATCGAACTCAGGACGACTAATCATCACAGGCTCTGTCGCTAGCGTGGTAAAATTCTCCATCCGGGCAATATATAAACAGGAATTACCTCGATAAGTCGGATGTTTTTGCGCCCACAGGTAATACCATTGATCGTTATGGGAAAAGACGGTGGCATCAAGGCAAAAAGTATCGATTCCAGTATCCACCTGACCGGAAAATTCCCACTGGCCTTCGATAGGGTTTTCACTGGTAGTACTGACGGCATACATGCGATGCTGAAAAGCATCATCCTTTATTTCACGGTTCGGTGCCGCTGCAAAATAGATTACCCAACGGCCATCAATATTATGAATCTCCGGTGCCCAGATTAAATCACTGTAAGCTCCGGTATCCGGTTTTGTCCAAACCACAACTAACTCTTGCGTGGTCGCCAACTCTTCTAAAGTTTTCGCACGACGCAGTTCAATACAATCATATTTAGGTACAGAGGCAGTGAAATAATAATAGCCATCGGTATGTAAATAGACATGTGGGTCTGCGCGCTGTTCAATAATTGGATTTGTCCAAGGCATAATTACTCTCAAAGACCGTCACTATTCATGACGTATGGTCAAAAGGTTGATTCAGTTAATTTGGAATTTTTTTGTTAGTAGAGTTACGAAGAATTAATTCACCATCGATTTTCATAACCGTAAGTTCTGGCGGTCGTTTCGCCAGCAAAACATCAACGGCCTTTTTAGCCATATCATCATAGGGCAAATCAACACTACTTAAACCGGGCGTTATTTGACTCGCCAGTAGCTGATTGTCGTATCCCATCACGGCAATATCTTCAGGGATTTTTAATCCTTTTTCAGCAATAGCCTGATAACATCCAAGTGCCATTAAGTCACTTGCGCAAAAGATCGCTTCTGGCGGAGTTTCAGAATTCAAAAGCACGCGTACTTTTTGAAAACTCTCTTTGACTGACCAGTTTCCTTCTAAAATATTCTCTTCTTGAATTGGAACATCATAATTCGACATAGCCTGGCGGAAGCCCTTTAGCCTTTGTATTGAAGACTCTGACCAAACCTCACCTGTAATCATAGCGATTCGTTTATAACCACTTTTAATTAAATGTTCTGTGGCCCGATAACCACCCATAAAATCTGAAACCAATATTGCAGGCGCACTTTCAGATTCAGGGTCTAAACAATTAAGGTAAACAAGTTTTTTAGCAATCTGCTCACCATTGGTAATAATTTCTTTAGGAGTATTAGACGCAAATATCAACCCCAGGTAGTTTGACAACTCAATTTCTTTGAGCATTGCTGCTTTTAGTTGTTCATCATCTTCAAAATCAAATACGACCAATATGCAGTCGTGATCCCACGCACGTTTTTTTGCCGCTGATATAGCTTCAACAAAAGGGTCGTGCATATTGATGCTGTTAACCATGAGTGCAATTCTGCGATGACTTTGGCCATGGCGAATATTACTCTTTAAGGGATAACCCATAATCCGAGTTTGATCTAACACACGCTTACGCGTGTCATCTGAAACTTTAATGCTATCAGAGCCATTGATAATGACAGATACGGTTGGTTGAGATACACCAACGGCAGTTGCAATATCGAGCATGGTGACTTTTTTCTTACGCATAGTTCAGATCTTTTCAGTTATAGGCGAAGGGGAACTCCCTTCGCCAATAGTTTTTACAGGTTTGAAAGCATATCATTAATACGATGTTCTGCATCAGCCAATGCTTCATCAATACCTTTAGCACCAGTAATAGCAGAAGCCAATTCTTCACCAAGAATATCTTGAATTGCGAATTGACGCTTAACACCACCCGGTAAACCATTACCACGAGTAGTTACACTCATGAGGTCAGTGCGGTGAGGCAAGGCTATGAAGTCTGGATTAGACAATACAGCTTTTACACTTGGTAAATGACCGGTACGAGACCACTCATAATCATTAGCTTCCATAAATTGGAAAAATTTTGCAGTTGCTGCTAACTCTTTTTTGTTGCGCTTCTTGTTAGGCATTACCCAAGAGTGACCGTCAACATACAATTTATCGTTATCAAATAATTGAGGGTATGGATAAGCGGCATAACTGTTATAGATTTTGCTTTCTGGGCGGTTAGATTCCGCTTCAAATGCACCTAGAAGCCAGTTACCGTTCATCAAAATACCACCATCGGCATTTGAAAAACCCGATACTGTTGCTGGATAATCCATATTTTTAGTCGTTAGGCCTTCATCGTAAATAGTTTTAAATAAATTAACGACATTTTTTGCTTCTGGAGAACTTAAATCAATTTTATCCGGGTTCGCAAAAAAATCAGCATCTTGCTGGAACATGTATGTATAGAACATACGAGTGTATGCCGCAGTTTCATTCGACAAAATCTGAATGAAATATGGCTTACCTGTTTTTTCTTTAAATTGACGCGCTTGCGCTAACAGTTCGTCAGCACTGGTTGGTAAAACTGGATTACCACTGGCGTCGAGCAAATCTGCTTTTTTCATTAACTCAAGGTTCACATGGTACAACATCGTCCATGTATCCATTGGCAAGCCATAGACTTCATCATCACGAACAACGCCACGAAGTGCTGTATCAGTAAACTGATTTTTATCAACACCCGCATCATCGAGTAAGCTGTCGATCGGCAATAACAATCGACGAGATTGGTAGTCAGAAATAACTGAGTTATGCATGGTCACTAAATCGGGTGGATTACGAGAGGCCATTTGCGCCGTTAACTGATCATACCCAGGCCATTCAACAGTGGTCACTTTCACGTCGAGATCAGGGTTTTCTGCGGCAAATTTGTTGATCAATGTCGTCATAATGCCGCACTCACCTTCAGCACTAGACACATCGGTTACTTTGCCGTATTCAGCATCACAAGCACCAAAAAAGCGCTGTAAGTGCAGTTCGGTTTTGGCCATAGCAGACCCTGCAGTTAGGCAGGATGCTAATGCGATGGACACAAAAATCTGTCGTTTAATCATAGTTAATAACCTTATCCTATTGTATTTATTTATCGGTTTTTAGGGTTATGTCAACGGACCATCCTAAGCCCGCGCAAATGCGCCTACACTCTCTGCATACCAACAACTTTTCGTTTTAACAGTATGCTGACTTACGTCTCACCTCCTCCATGAAGTGTGTTAAAGGCCCTGACTTATCACATACCAGGACCGTTAATTTTAAAATTTTCACTGCTTTACAGCGCCACCAGACACAGCAGTAACAATATGTTTTTGGAAAAAGATATACACAATAATAATCGGTAATGCGGAAAATATTGCCTGCGATGCTAAGAACCCAAGCCCTTCACTTTGTGCAAAGTTTTGCTGCGAAGATGCAATACCCACTGTCAAAGTATACATCTCTTGTTCTGTACCGGAGATTAACGGCCAGAAATAATCATTCCAAGAGGTTAAGAAAGTTAGAATACCTAAGGTTGCCTGAGCAGGTAACGTTAACGGCAATAAAACCTTCCAAAAAATCTGAAACTTCGAAGCATAATCCAACGTTGCGGCTTCATCTATTTCTTTAGGTATCGCCTTGAAAAATTGGGTCATTAAAAACACCCCAAAAGGAGCCGATAGCCCCGGCAATATCAACCCGACATAGGTGTTATGCAAGCCTAAGAAACTGAATATCTGATGGCGAGCAATAATCACCGCTTGCTCTGGTACTGCCAGTCCCATGAGTACGATAACAAATAAAACTTTTTTGTATGGAAACTCTAGTCGAGCAAAGGCATAACCGGTTAAAGAAGATAATGTTAGAACACCTAAAGTCATAAACCCTGACACTATCAAACTATTTGTTAGCCATTGAAAAACTGAAGAATTCTTAAAAATATCCAAATAGTTTTTAATGGTGTAAGGAAAGCGAAAAACGGCATCGGTACCCAGCATCAACTCTTGGTTTGACTTTAAACTCAAGCCCACTGTCCACAAAAATGGAGCCAACATGACTAAGGCAAGCAAGGCGGATAAAATCAAAACCGTTCTGCTGTCTTTTGGTCGCAGTAATGAGGTTTGAACCTTATCGCCATCTTTACTTGGTTTAATAATACCGAAGCGTGTTTTTTTAATTTTTGCCTGTGTCATTTACGCATCCCCCTTGGTACGGCTTACAAAATACTGCGCCATAGCAGCCATTAAAATAATTACAAACAACACTTGAGAGGCTGCTGCTGCCATACCAATATCCCAACGGCGGAAACCAACATCGTAAATAAACATAACAATGGAACGAGAAGTATTATTCGGCCCACCATTAGTCATCAACAAAGCCTGCCCAAAGAGCTGGAACTGCATAACAATTTCAATAATGACGACTAAAACGATGGTGCGCCCAATCGATGGAATGGTAATTTTAAAAAAAGTATCCCATTTATTAGCACCGTCAATAGCGGCGGCTTCGTATAAGTCTTGAGGGATTTGCTGTAACGCGGCAATAAACAACATCATTGGCAAACCCAAACACCACCAGACCGTTGCAATAGCAACCGACGTTAACGCCCAGTCGGGGTCAGACAGAAATGCAATAGGTTCAAGCCCTAAGGCATTAAACAAACTAGCCATCACGCCGTCATTTGGTATGAAGATGATTCGCCAGATTAATGTAACCACGGTCACGGATAGAATAGTGGAAGAGAAAAATATCCCTCGAAGTATACTTGCAACCTTAGTTTGTTTGTTTAGCGCCAAGGCAAGACCCATCCCTAAAACGACGAGAATAGGCACAGTTAATAACACAAAATAGAATGTATTGCCCACCGTTTGAATAAAGATTTTGTCTTTCAATAATCGTGAATAGTTAGCAAGCCCCACAAATTCACCTGGACCAAACAAATCAGCTTTTTGAAGACTAAGATTGATCCCCCAGAATAGAGGAATGATGATCATCACTACAAATACGAGCATGTAAGGTAAAATGAACAACATATTGTTCCATTCACCCCGGTTATAACTCTTAACGTTCATTAACTTATCCTCTCGCTCTGGTGACGCATACATGTCGTCAACTGAGCTTCTTGTTTTTATCAAATACATATTATAACTAATAATATTATCTAGCAAGGATAAGAGCGCTCAAAATATGGACAAAAAGGCTCCTTGGCAGCACCAAAACCCTCCGAAAAACAAAGAGAAAGCTATATTGCTGCGTTTCAGACGATTTTCATTGTAGTTTCAGTAATTCGATAAACGGCACATTCAATGGCAGAGACATGCGATCAAGCCAGAAACTTCATATTTCAAATTGGTTAAAAGCAGATGAGGTGTATGGACTAGGGGTTACCGAGATCTTCGGTATTGCTGTAACAGACTTTTAAATAATTTAAGGGCACATAATCTGTACCCTTATTTTCTGGCAGATTTTCTATTTAACTAATGTTTTCAGAAAAATGGTAAGTTCCGTTACCGACTGAATGCTCTTTACCATTGATTGATACCACACACTGAGTACTCGGTGGTGTCGTCACTTGAACGACGGCATTGTTATCTTTAAGTGTCCACTCAATCGACACACTACCATATGGCGTTTCTAAGCTGCCCTTGGCTTGCGATAAGCCGCAACTAAAATCGGGCTGAATTCGAATAGAACTATAACCCGGTGCCTGCGCCTGTATGCCTAAGATGTGACGGTACATAAAGTCGCCGACACAACCAAAAGCAAAATGGTTGTAAGAATACTTCTGCTTAGTGCCATCTTCCATGACATTATTCCAGTTTTCCCAAATAGTCGTCGCACCTTTTTCTACTTGATATAGCCATGAAGGCGCTTTTTTCTGGAATAAAATTTTATAAGCGACATCTGAATAGCCATTTTCAACCAAAGCATCGAGTAAAAATGGACCAGAAATAAAGCCAGTATCAAGACAATAATCGTTGGCTTTAATCAGCCGCACTAAATTTTCAGCGCATAACGCTTTTTTGTCTTCACTGACCAAGCTCATTTTAAGAGTTAAAACATAAATACCCTGTAAATCTACGGGTAAACGCCCTTCACTATCGACGTATTCATCGTTGTACGCCTGACAAATATTTCTATTTAATTGCGTATATTTCGTAACCGCTTCACTGTCACCCAAAGCCTCAGATATTTCGATCATCAAACCCGTAACGTAGGCATAAACTGCAGTCGACACATACTCTTTAGTCCGCAACGCTGTATCAAATGGGTTTCCCGTCTCATTTACAATACTAGGCGTTAACCAATCACCCAAATTAATCCCTGC
>QGCX01000308.1_pt1 | contig 10393 bp, 13 predicted proteins | sample 4708031 | NCBI WGS metagenome assembly QGCX01 (sample SAMN08941163, study PRJNA450518) | Sediment metagenome, whole genome shotgun sequencing project. | reverse complement strand
AATGAAATCTGTTTTTATTGAAAGGTCTGTTTTCGGCGGGGCCCAACCACATATTATAATCCACTCCCTTTGGTACAGCACTGTTGGGGACAACAGGTACGGGTTGCATCCATCCTTGGTAGGCCCAAGCCTTTGCCAATCGGATTTGCCCCAGTTTTCCAGAGTGGACATAATTGATGGCATCCACAAAATGGGGCTGGCTTCGCTGCCACTGTCCAATCTGCACCATTCTATCACTTGCATTCACCTTGGAAAGCATAGCTTTGCTTTCGGCGACCGAGTTGGCTATGGGTTTTTCACAGTAGACATCCTTACCTGCATCCAAGGCATCTGTTAATTGAAGGCAATGCCAATGGTCCGGTGTTCCAATAACAACCACATCCACATCCTTGTCTTCCAAGAGTTTTCTATAGTCCGAATACCATTTTGGCTTTTTAATGCCTCCTTTTTCCAGGTCCATGGTTCGTTTCTGCAGAACGTTTTCGTCCACATCACAAAGTGCCACGACCTCTACCTCACTATTTTTTAAAAGGGACAAAAGGTCTGTAAACCCCATACCCTTACAGCCGATAAGACCTACTTGTATTTTATCGTTAGGGCTGATGGTTTTCCGTATCGATGCCAACAACTCCGTAGGAAACATAAATGATGCTCCCAAGCCGGCCACATATAATCCTCCACGTTTTACAAACTGTCTTCTTGTTCCCATATCCATTCAAATTTTGAATAAGATACAAAAAAACGTCCCTTGAAATTTAACTTCCAAGGGACATTTTGATTTACTGAATGTTATTTTCGCCTACTTCTTTTCAGCGGGAGCATTCATCTTTTTGCTCATTTCCATGGAAATGGCAGAGCGGTCAAACTTTAAACGACCGGCCATGGTTTCAATGACACAAGAGAAATCCTTGTCATTCATTTCCACGATTTTTCCGTGAAGCCCACTTTTGGTGATGATTTTATCACCCTTTTTTAATTCTGAAGCGAATTTTTTCTCATCCTTCTGACGTTTCATCTGCGGGCGAATCATAAAAAAGTACGCCACGGCAAAAATCAATATCAGTGGTAAAAATTGTCCTAGGTTTTCCATTTAGGTTTTTTAATTATTTAACAGGACCTGCTGGTACTGCTCCTGGTGCTTGAACAAATGCTTTGATTCTCAAAATTTCGGAACCTTTGGCAGTATTTGCGTTTACAGTAATCGTTTTTGTTACTTGATTTTGTCCAGACCCATTGAATTTAACCAACAACTCTCCAGTTTCTCCTGGTGCAATAGGATCTTTGGGAGGGTTTGGCACAGTACAACCGCAGCTACTTTTTGCGTTGGTAATAATCAAAGGTGCATTACCTGTATTTGTAAATGTAAATACAGTTTCTTGTGGGGTTCCTCTTTGGATAGTACCGAAATCGTGTTCAACTTTCTCGAAAGACATTACAGGAACCATTTTGTCTGCTTCATCTCTATCCACAGCACTTTCAACATTGTCAGCAACTATTTTTTTTGATGCTTTGTCCTTACATGATACGCTGGTTAGGGCAACCACCATGATCAAACTAAAAATTGTTGTTATTCTTTTCATGATTAAAATTTGTTTTTCCAAAATTAAGGAATAATTGTTTATTGCAAACCTCTACCTATTTTTTGAAGCCTTCCTTCTGATTTATACTCCTTTGCCAACTTGTCCAAAACCCCATTAATGAAGATGCTACTTTTGGGTGTTGAATACTCCTTGGCAATCTCCAAATATTCGTTCAAGGTTACTTTTTCTGGTATGGACGGGAAATTAAGCAACTCGCAAATGGCCATTTTTAAAACTATGGAATCTATCTCTGCGATACGGTCGTTGTCCCAATTAGGCGTTTTTCCCTCAATTTCTTTCTCCCATTTGGCATCATTGAGCAAGGTCTTGGTCAAAAGTTCGTCTGCGATACGGTCGTTGTCCCAATTAGGCGTTTTTCCCTCAATTTCTGTCTCCCATTTGGCATCATTGAGCAAGGTCTTGGTCAAAAGTTCGTTGGCAAAATCCATATCCTCCTGATCTTTTAAGAGGGATGGCAAAAAGAAACGATCTCCAGAATCTGGTTTGGCTTTCTTCAATCGCTTCACCAAAAATGTATTTACAATAGGGAAATCATCTACCCAGGTAAGTTTATCGTCCTCAAAGTAATCGTATATTTTTTCGTTGGGCGCTATAATTTCTTTGAAGAGCTGGATGACCATATTGCGGTCGTTCGTATAACTGTCTTCCCCATTGGACATATACTCTTTATAAATATCACTGGAAATCACCGCCTTGTGAATAATCTTTACATACTCATCGTTCATATACCAGTTGTCGAGCTTTCGATTGGAGAGCTCGTTTTTCAATACCTCGTTGTTCACCAGCTGCAACAGCAATCGGTTTTTTACAAACTTTTCAGGATTGGGATATTTGTCTTCTTCGGTAGCCACATATTTTTTGGATGCGTGACTCACATGTTTTTCCGCTAAACGATGGAGTTCGGCCAAGAGGCTTAAAATCAAAAGGTATAGAACATACATGTTTTCTATACTGACTCGCAGGAACTTTTCTTGTTTTTGCAAAGAATCGTCCTTGGATTGCACTAATGCATAAATACACTGCATTACTTTTACTCTGATGTGCCTTCGGGTAAGCATGTTTAAAGAACTTTTAAAGTCATTGTTTGGCTTTCACTCCGCAAAAGTAATCTTATATTTGAATCTTACCTACCAAACTTGCTTTCTTATCAGTTTTATAACATTTACTTTGTGCGGTATGGTATATATTTGCGGGATTGTCCAAGGATAACGAAGCTAAAAAACTGCCTTTCCCCTGTATGAAGGAACTAAAACACCTAAATAAATACTTTAAAAAATATTGGCTTAAACTGCTATTGGGGATTATAATCACCATTATTGCGCGTGTTTTTTCCTTAGTGATGCCTTCGTATGTGAACAAATCCATACAGGCTGTAGAGGATTTCGCATCGGATGTGATTACTCTTTCGGACGCAAAAGGATTATTACTTCAATACATTCTAATTATTGTTGGAGCGGCCATACTTTCAGGGCTTTTTACGTTTTTGATGCGTCAGACCATCATTAATGTATCTCGGTACATTGAGTATGATCTAAAAAATGAGGTATTCGATCATTACCAATTTCTCAGCCTTAATTTTTACAAGAAAAACAGGATCGGTGATTTAATGAATCGCATTAGTGAGGATGTAAACCAAGTACGTTTGTATGGTGGACCAGCCATAATGTACGGTATTCAAACCTTGACTCTTTTTGTGTGCTTGATTCCGTTGATGTTTATAAAAGCACCCACACTCGCGGCCTATACCTTACTACCTCTACCCATTTTATCTGTTTTGATTTATCAAATAAGCAAGATTATTCACCGTAGGAGCACCAAGGTGCAGGAATATTTGTCCACGCTTTCTACATTTACACAAGAGTCCTTTTCTGGAATTTCGGTAATCAAAGCTTATAGCATCGAACCAAGGGTAAACGCTGAGTTACGTGATTTGGCCCAAGAAGGAAAAGATACAAGCATGGCCTTGGCCAAAGTGAATGCCTGGTTTTTTCCATTGATGATTTTATTGATCGGTATCAGTAATGTTTTTGTGATTTACATCGGTGGACGGCAATACATCAATGGGGAAATTGAGACCATTGGGATTATTGCAGAATTCATTCTTTATGTAAACATGCTAACATGGCCTGTTGCCGTTGTAGGCTGGCTCACCTCAATTGTGCAAAGAGCGGAGGCTTCACAAAAGCGTATCAATGAATTTTTGAAGGAAGAACCGTCCATCCAAAACAAGATTGAAAAGCCCACTCCCATTAAGGGCAATATTGAGTTCAAAAATGTGACCTTCACCTATGAAGATACCGATATAACCGCTTTACAAGATGTTTCCTTTACCATAAAGGCTGGACAGACCGTTGCGATTTTAGGAAAGACCGGTTCCGGGAAATCCACCATATTGGATTTGGTGGCACGTTTATACGATGCTACCTCTGGAGAGGTTTTAATTGATGGCGTTCCCGTTCAAAAACTCAATCTTAATAGTTTAAGAAGCTCTATTGGTGCCGTACCGCAAGATGCCTTCCTTTTTTCGGATACCATAGAAAACAATATTCGCTTTGGTAACGAAAATGCTACGCATGATGAAATTGTGGAAGTTGCCAAAAAAGCAGTGGTACACAAAAATATTGAAGGTTTTGCCAAAAAGTACGATACCATTTTGGGAGAACGTGGCATTACCCTAAGTGGAGGCCAAAAACAGCGGGTCTCCATTGCCAGAGCACTATTAAAAGACCCGAAAATCTATCTATTTGATGATTGTCTATCCGCCGTGGACACCGAAACTGAGGAAGAAATCCTCAACAATTTAAAAAGGGTTTCCGAGAGCAAAACTACCCTCATTGTGAGCCATAGGGTGTCATCTGCCAAGAATGCGGACAAAATCATTGTTCTGGACAAAGGAAAAATTATTCAAGAAGGCACCCACGAAGAATTAAACAATACGGAAGGGTATTATAAAAAGCTCTACATCGACCAACTCTCTGGTAAAGAATCATAAAAAAGTTGCTGAATTAGCTTTTTTTTTACATTTTTGGTAACATAATTCAACATAGTACTAAATACACTATACCATATGGGCCAGAAAGATACAATGGATCAGGAAGAGATTTATTCGAAAGTCTTAAGAGCAGGGAGAAGAACCTACTTTTTTGATGTAAGAAGCACCAAGGCCGGAGATTACTACTTAACCATCACAGAAAGTAAAAAGTTTACTCATGATGATGGTTCTTTCCATTACAAAAAGCACAAAATTTACCTTTATAAAGAAGATTTTAGTGCTTTCCGTGAGATTATGGAAGAAATGATGGATTACATTATTGATGAAAAAGGCACCGAGGTTATCTCCGAACGCCATCAAAAAGATTTTAAAAAGGAAGAAGGGGACTTTAGCGAAAATGGAAGCACTTCCGACAACAACTTTACCGATGTAAGTTTCGACGATATCTAAAAAGTTAAACCCTTTAAAAAGTTAAACGACCTGTAAAATACAGGTCGTTTTTTATTTTTGTTATTTACTTAGCAACAGTAATCCTAATAAATTAAATATCCATGGCAAGGACCCCTAGCAATATGCTGCCTTTGGGCACTAAAGCACCAGACTTTGATCTGTTGGATACCATTTCTGACAAAAAAGTCGCGTTGGACGATATAAAAGGAGAAAAAGGCACAGTGATCATGTTTATTTGTAATCATTGCCCCTTTGTTATCCATGTAAATCCACAAATTGTAAAGTTGGCGAAGGAGTATCAAGAAAAAGGCATTGCCTTTGTAGCTATTTCCAGTAACGATGTGGAAAACTATCCGCAAGATGCCCCGCATTTAATGAAGGAAAAGGCCAAGGAAGAAGACTATAGCTTTCCTTACTTGTATGACGAAACCCAAGAAGTGGCCAAAGCCTATGATGCTGCCTGCACCCCGGACTTCTACCTTTTTGATAGTGATATGACCTTGGTATACCGTGGACAACTGGATGATTCCAGACCAGGAAATGGGTTGCCACTCACAGGAACTGACTTGAAAAATGCCATGGATGCAGTTCTCGATGGCAAAGAAGTTGATTCTGACCAAAAACCAAGTCTGGGCTGCAACATTAAATGGATAAACAACTAGCAAACCAAAGAATGAACCCTGCTATTTTAAACAACACCCTAATGCTGGTGCCCGTTACCGAAAAAAACCTTGAAAAGTACGTGGACATTGGTGTAAAATCCTATTGCGAACATTATCTACACTTATGGGAGAATGAAGACCCAACACCCTACATTTCGCATGGTCTTACCAAGGAAGTTGTAGAACGTGAACTAAAGAACCCAAATGCAATCAACTATTTGGTCAACTTGAACGAGGAAACGGTTGGTATTCTAAAACTGGTAAAAAACTGTGGTATTGACGAAATCTCGGATGCCGATGCGTTAAAAGCCGAAAAAATCTATTTGCTCAAGGAACATTCAGGTAAAGGTATTGGCAAAGAAATACTTCAATTTATTGAAGAGACGGCAAGGAGTTTAAACAAGAAAATTGTTTGGTTGGATGCCATGCAAAAAGGGAAACCCGTTCATTTTTATCAAAAAAATGGTTATGTCATCAAAAGGGAGAGCGAAGTGGTGCTCCCCAATGCCAAACCTTCTGAAAAACCAATGTGGATTTTGACCAAAGCACTTTAGATCACCAGCCTTTTCGTTGGATTAAATTTTCAACATGGGCATAATGGTGGTTGCTGTGCCAAGCATAGCGGCCAATATTTTCTTTCAACGTCGTTTCCTGATTCCCATCAGGATGAATAAAGCTTCGTTGTAAATCTTCTTCGGAAAGCCCTTTCAACAAATAAACCAACTTGGCATGTATAGCACTTAAATGGTTCAAAGACATTTGAATCGGTGCTGTTCGGGTATCAAACAATTGGGCCCAGGCCTTTTCATTATATGCTTTTATGGTCGGTGTATCCTCCGTCAAGGCCCATTTAAAACGGATATAACTGTTATGGTGACTATCGGAAATATGATGCACCACTTGACGAACCGTCCACCCATCGGGGCGATAAGGGGTTTCCAATTGCTCATCCGTGAGTGGCGTTACCAAATCGCTCAAACGTTGCGGCAAATTTTCTAAAACAGCAATCCATTCCTGTAAATCTTCTTTTGTAATAGATTCAGGACTATGAAATTTACCAATAGGGTAACGAAGTTGTTCCAAAGTTTCTTTTTCCATTCGTTAAAAATAACAACTTTACACGAGACCTTACCCCATCAAAAAGCGACATATTTTAATACACTTTTAACTGATTTAAAACCTAACAACCAAATAATCTAGTAATTTTGTAGAGTACTATTTTTTAAATCTAAAAATCAAGGATATATGGCAACTTTAAGATTGGGAGATACCGCCCCGGATTTTACGGCGGTTACTTCAGAAGGAACACTCAATTTTTATGAATACCTTGGCGATAGCTGGGGAATCTTATTCTCGCACCCTGCGGATTTCACGCCTGTTTGCACCACTGAGTTGGGTACAGCGGCCAAATTCAAGGATGAGTTTGACAAAAGAAATGTAAAAATGATGGCACTTAGTGTTGATGGCGCTGCATCTCATTTGGAATGGATCAAGGATATTAACGAAACCCAGAACACTGAGGTAAACTTCCCCATTATTGCCGATGTGGAAAGAAAGGTCTCCGATTTGTACGACATGATTCACCCTAATGCGGACGATACCCTAACGGTACGATCTGTATTTATTATTGATCCAGATAAAAAAATCAAGCTTACGCTGACATATCCTGCCTCAACCGGGCGTAATTTTTACGAATTACTACGGGTTATCGATTCTTTGCAATTAACAGCAAACCATAAAGTGGCCACACCGGCCAACTGGGAACATGGAGAAAAAGTTGTGGTAAGCCCATCTATACCAACGGAAGAGGCCAAAGGAATCTTTACCAAAGGAGTGGAAGAAGTGAAGCCATACCTGCGTTTAACCCCTGATCCATCGGCTTAAGTTTATATTTTAAAATAAAAAAACTGATTATCAATAAATTAAACGTACCTTTGCAATTCAATTAATTATTATTTCAATTTATATTATGAGTAAAGGAACAGTAAAATTCTTCAATGATTCTAAAGGTTATGGATTTATCACTGAAGATGGTTCAAACACAGATCACTTCGTACACATTTCCGGTTTAATCGATGAAATTAGAGAAGGTGACGTTGTAGAATTCGAACTACAACAAGGTAAAAAAGGATTAAACGCCGTTAATGTACAAGTTACAGACTAAGTTAAAGAATACCTTTTTATAGATAAAGCCCGAGCGTTGCTCGGGCTTTTTTTTGTTCATTTTTTTTGGGGAGGCATACGCAACCAATTTACTTTTTACTATCTACATTATAAATACCGTTCCCCATAACCATTAAACTACTATAAATGAACACCTTTTTCGGAGTACTCTCGTTCCTTTTAATCGTTAATGCCTTGCTGTTGGTTTGGAGTGTAAACGGTTCCAAAAAATAAATTAATAGTTGTGCAGGGGCAATAGGTAGGGTTTTAAAACGTTGGATTGTTACGTAATAAACACTTGCAGCCATGACCACCTTTTTTAGCGTTCTAATCGTTTTGCTTGCCGTTAACCTGTGTTTACTTCTTTTGAGTGTAAACAGGGCCAAATAAAAAAAGCTCCCATCGCTGGAAGCTTTTATATTCTTTTCGTGAATCTGATTATTTCACGTTCATCAATTCCACATCAAAAATCAATGTCGCATTAGGAGGAATAACCCCTCCTGCCCCTGTGCTTCCATAAGCCAAATGCGATGGAATTACAAAACGGGCCTTATCGCCCACTTGCAATAGGGCTATCCCTTCGTCCCATCCTGGGATTACTTGTCCAACGCCCAATGCAAAATCTATAGGTTGATTTCGTTTGTAGGAAGAATCAAAAACTTGTCCGTTGGTCAATGCACCTTCATAATGTACGGAAACCGTTTTACCTTTTTCGGCTTTGGCGCCACTTCCCTTTTGAATGATCTTGTAACGCAATCCACTATCCGTCTTGTCAAAACCTGCAGCCAATTTTTCCATTTCCGCTTCTGCTTGTGCTTTTTGTTCGGCAATGCGTTTTTCCCTTGCACCTTCGAACGTGCGGAAAGCTTCTATGGCGTTCCAGTTTTTGGCCTCATCCCCTGCTCTAACAATTTCAAGGGTTTCAATGGCATCGCCTTGGGCAATGGCATCTACAATATCCTGACCTTCTACCACATTACCAAAAACAGTATGTTTGTTATCCAACCAAGGTGTGGCCACATGAGTAATAAAAAACTGGCTCCCATTGGTTCCCGGTCCTGCATTGGCCATGGATAATACTCCGGGGGCATCGTGCACCAAATCGGGGTGGAACTCATCATCGAACTTATAGCCTGGGTCTCCGGTTCCGGTACCTGTGGGGCACCCTCCTTGAATCATAAAATCGGGGATTACCCTATGGAATTTTAGCCCATCGTAATATGGTTTTCCTTGGGGTTTTACACTATTTTCCATGTTGCCCTCGGCAAGGGCAACAAAGTTGCCCACCGTTCCCGGTGTTTTATCGTGGGTAAGTTTTACCAGTATCTCACCTTTGGTGGTATTGAATTTTGCGTAGATTCCGTCTTGCATTGTATGTTGATTAATAGATTATTAGAAAACTAAATTCTCGGATTTTTATAAAGCTGCAAAGATACGGGTTTATGCTCAAGGTTAAAAGTTGGGGCTGTACTGTACAGGGTGTGCTCTGCTATAAATCTTCCAAGGGACTTCTTACCTGACCAATTACATTATTGGAAACCTTAGTATAGAGCAAGGTTGTTCCAATATTATTGTGGCCTAGTAGTTTTTGGATAATCCGAACATCTGTTCCCTTCTCCAATAAATGAGTAGCGAAACTATGCCTTAAAGTATGTAGAGTTGCGTGTTTTATAATACCTGCTCGCTGTTTTGTCATGGTAAATACTTTGTTTAAACTAGCACTAGAATACATTCCGCCTTGTCGTCCTTCGAACAGATAATTTGTTGGACGGTATTCTTTAAAATATTTACGGAGCAGTTGCAGCAATTTTGGTGGTAGCATAACAATACGGTCCTTTTTTCCTTTGGAAGCTATTATGGACACCAACATTCTGTCGCTATCAATATGTGATATTTTTAGCCTTAAAAGTTCGCCCGACCTAAGTCCCAATGCATAAATAGTGGTAAGCATAGCCCTATGCTTTAAGTTGGATACGCTTTTGAGAAGCATCCTGATTTCGGATTGTGAAAGTATATTGGGCAAAGAATGTGGTTTTTGAGTGGGATAAATAGATTGAAAGTCCATCTTTTTCCTGAAGACTTCCATGAAGAACAGCCTCAATGCTGAAATAAACTGTTTTTGTGATGTATACCCATAATTACGAGCATTTATATGGGCGATCATAATCGGAATTATTTCCTTTTCTGATGCATCCTCTAATTTGTGACTGTTTAAATGGTTGGATTCAAAAAATGTCTTTAGCAACCCTACATAAGTAACAATGGTATTGGAACTGTAGCGTTTGAGTTCCATTATGGTCTTGAAATTGTTCAGATACTCCATAACAATAGATATAAGTAGAAAATAACTAAGTAAATTTGGGTTATTACAATTTACAATAAAAAGTAGAAAATAACTTTGGTTACTTAGGGTTATAAAAACTAAAATCCGCTATTTTAGTTGAACAACCGTTGGGAAAAATGCCTGCGGCCGCTCGGCCAGTACCGCAAGCGGCACAACCCTCCGAGCTATTTTTTCCCAACGG
>QGCX01000307.1_pt1 | contig 10425 bp, 8 predicted proteins | sample 4708031 | NCBI WGS metagenome assembly QGCX01 (sample SAMN08941163, study PRJNA450518) | Sediment metagenome, whole genome shotgun sequencing project. | reverse complement strand
CGTTTGCGCCGCGGGATTTTATATCGTACAGCCAAAGAGCTGGGCGCGACCAAAATTGCACTTGGCCATCATCGCGACGACATATTGGAAACACTGATGTTGAATATGTTTTATGGTGGCAAGATTAAAGGTATGCCACCGAAATTGGTGTCGGATAACGGTGAACATGTAGTCATTCGTCCGCTTGCCTACTGCCGGGAGAAGGACATTATTAAGTATTCAGATCGTAAAGGCTTCCCGATTATTCCTTGCAACCTGTGCGGTTCTCAGCCAAATCTGCAGCGTCAGAATATTAAACAGATGCTTAACGGTTGGGACAAACAGTTTCCTGGTCGAATTGAAAGCATGTTCCGTGCAATGCAAAACGTGATTCCTAGCCATCTGGCCGATTATGAACTGTTTGACTTTAAATCGATTGACCGAGATTCCGGAGTCATTAATGGCGGCGATATCGGCTTTGATCGCGAAGAAATGCCAGTACAGCAGTTAGATGATGAAGATATCGTGACGGAATTTGATCCATCATTAATGCTCGATGTTACCAACATCTGATTACGATGAATTCTAAGAAAAAAATACGGCCGAATGGCCGTATTTTTTAACTCTTATTTTGTTGCGGCAATCATTGGGGTTACATGTTTGGTCGCTTCAGGAAGGGTAATCCGATCAGAGGCTTTAAACTGGCTAACGTCAATACTGGCCTGAAAGTTGTTAACCTGAATTTCTTCGCCATTAGCCGTGGTCAGAATCCCATTCTCATACTCAGTGAAATCGAGTTTTACTCCGGACACTTTAGGGGTGAACCATTTACCAATCGAACCACTGAGATCGGTTAGTAATGTCTGCATCTGCTGGCTTATATCGTCGAGCTTAGCGAATGAAACTTCACCTTGTAATGGCTGTTTGGTTAAAACGCGCATTGAAATATCACACGGCTGATCAGAAATAGATTTGATATACAGCATTGGATTGACTTTACGTAGGTTGCTATCAATAGGAACGGTGACTTCACCTGAAGCGTAAATATCGAGTTGTTCCTGATGAGTTTTATATTCCAGACGTGCTTCTGCGATATGACATGGGCCTTTACTCGACTGTTCGATAAAGAACAAGCCAACCCTTACATCGGGATGCCCATCTTCAGTGTTGTGCTTCAACTGACTGTAAAAGTTGCTGTAATGGAACATGTACATATGCTCACCAGCACTGGCGGGAACTGTTAGTGCTGCGGCAACTAATCCAAGACAGCTAAGCGTTTTATATTTCATTTAGTTATTCTCATTATAGTGCGATTATCTGGCCGCAATTATACGTGGCTTAATTCAACTAAAATGTCTCTCAACTGCGAATGATGCCGACTTAATCAGGCATCAAAATGCTTTTGTGGGCCTGATTTATCGGGGCTGGAAACCAGACTCAGTTTAATACCAAACATATTGCGATAAACGACTCCTTTCACATGCATGTAAAACGGCAGAACAAAGATCAAGCCGACTCCGCCGGAAATAAAGGCAAATAGCAGTAAGATGGTGGTAATAGCAAAGATAACAAACAGCGATAACAGTTTTTTATTGGTTGCCTTCAACGATACCAACATTGCCTGGTGGAGAGGCAAACGCTTTTCACAGATCAACAGAATCGCATGAGTGAAAGCCAAAGAAAAATAAAGCGAAAGTGGTTCCAGAATCGCACTGGAAACCGCTTGAATAATGAGATTAAGTAGCGTTACCGTGATGACTGGAATGGTGTACTGAAACCCTTTAAGCAAGAACAGAAAGCGAGTCTTCAGCCCAGCGGCATGACTCATCGACATTAGCCCAAGCCCGGCAAACAGTGGCGAGCAGATCACTTCGGCACTAAACACGGCAATAAACACCGCCTGAATTGGGGCAATATCTAATGTTTCAGGATTCGAAAAAGCCTGACTGATCGATTCAAGATCATATCCCTGAACATTTAAAGCAATAAAGAAAATTGCCGCAGAAATAATAAGAAAAGTTGCAATTGCCGGAGTAAAGTAGAGAAAATTCTTTGCAGTTAAGCTGAACGCTTCTCTAAAGACACTATTGACGTTTAATGGGTAATCCCCCTTGAGCGCTTTTTCTACACTACCGCCCAGGGTAAAAGTTTTTTCAATTTTATCTGTCATATCTACCTGTGATGGTGCGACTGCATCATCCATAATCTCGTATAAATTTCGCGATATTATATACCTAAGCATCGGAAATATGCAGAGTTGTGGAAAATTAATTGTCATCTTTTCGATGTAATATTATTCGAATAAAGCCCAGAGGAAAATGCGCAATAAATTGCTTTGAAAACAGCAGCGTCGAGCTTATTATGCAAAAAAATCACTAGCGCTTTTTATACCGCCCTTTATGCGGGTAGTTTGAGGAGAAACAGAGAAATTGACCATTCATCAAGAGCTAAATACAACGCCGTTGGTACACCTCCAGGGTGTAACAAAAAGTTTTGATGGTAAAACCATCATCGACAATTTGGATTTGCGTGTAAATCATGGTGAATTTTTAACCATATTAGGTCCGTCGGGATGTGGGAAAACCACCGTTTTACGGATGATTGCCGGTTTTGAATCTGTCGATTCCGGTAAAGTCATGCTTGATAGTGCTGATGTTACTGAGATTCCTGCGGAAAAAAGACATGTGAATACGGTATTCCAAAGCTATGCCCTTTTCCCTCATATGAGCGTATACGAAAATGTGGCTTTTGGTCTTCGTATGCAGGGCGTGGCCAAAGACGAGATTGAGCAACGTGTTAATGAGTCTCTAAAAATGGTGCGTCTGGAATCTATGGCGCTGCGTAAGCCTCATCAGCTTTCTGGCGGTCAGCAGCAGCGGATCGCAATTGCACGTGCGGTAGTCAATAAGCCCAAAGTCCTGTTGCTGGATGAATCACTCTCTGCGCTTGATTACAAATTGCGCAAAGAGATGCAGCTTGAACTGAAACGCCTCCAGCGCCAGTTAGGTATTACCTTTATTTTTGTTACTCATGATCAGGAAGAAGCGCTGTCGATGTCGGATCGGATTATCGTCATGCGCGAAGGCGTGATTGAGCAAGATGGTACACCACGAGAGATCTACGAAGACCCGACTAACCTATTTGTGGCGCGGTTTATTGGTGAAATTAACCTGTTTGCCGCCAAAGTGATTGAGCGCGTTGATGAAAAGCGCGTACAAGCGGTGATCGAAGGAGTAACATCTGTCATTTACCACGATAAACCCGTCGAAGCCGGTGACACATTACAGGTGCTACTTCGTCCTGAAGATATTCGTATTGAAGAAGTGTCCGATAATCCTGATAACTGCATTATCGGTTATGTTCGCGAGCGCAATTATAAAGGATCAACGCTGGATTCTGTGGTTGAACTCGATTCAGGCATTCGGGTAATGGTCAGCGAGTTCTTCAATGAAGATGACCCGTTTGTTGATCACTCACTGGGGCAAAAAGTGGCGGTAACCTGGGTTGAAAGTTGGGAGGTCGTTCTCAATGAAGATCAACAGGATTAATCTGCAAACGGTGATTATCACCGTGATCGTGGCCTGGCTTTCGATCTTTGTCCTGGTGCCAAATCTGATGATTATTGTCACCAGTTTCCTTACCCGGGATGAAGCCAATTTAATCGATGTTACATTTACTTTTTCTAACTATATCCGTTTGATTGATCCTCTGTATGCAAAGGTGTTAGGCCACTCTTTCTACATGGCGGTACTAGCGACCCTATTCTGCTTGGTTATTGGTTATCCTTTTGCCTTTATCGTGGCCAGAATGACACCGAAATGGCGCCCTATTATGCTATTTTTAGTCATCGTCCCATTCTGGACAAACTCTTTAATTCGTACTTATGGGCTAAAAATAGTATTAGGCACACAAGGGTTGATCAATAAAGCGCTTATCGGCGTTGGCTTAATTGACGCTCCGCTGCGCATTATGTACACCGAAACCGCAGTAATGATTGGCTTGGTCTATATTCTGTTGCCATTTATGATTCTGCCTCTCTATTCTTCAATTGAGAAACTTGACCATACCTACATCGAAGCAGCCCGCGATCTTGGTGCGAATAAGCGCCAAATTATGACCAATGTTATCCTTCCATTGACCATGCCGGGTATTGTCGGTGGTTGCTTGTTGGTGCTACTGCCTGCATTGGGCATGTTCTATATTTCTGACTTATTGGGCGGGGCGAAAAATATCCTGATTGGTAACATTATTAAAAGTCAGGTATTGAATGCCCGCGACTGGCCATTTGGTTCTGCCACCAGTATTTCTTTAACTTTAGTGATGGCGATTTTGCTCTATATCTACTATCGGGCAGGTAAATTGCTCAATAAGAAAGTGGAGTTAGAAGAATGAGAGCATTACGTTTAAGTTTAATGACTTTGGTCTACTGCTTTTTGTATTTCCCTATTGTGGTGCTGATTGCTAACTCGTTTAACGACAACAAATTCGGCATTAAATGGGGCGGTTTTACCACCAAATGGTATGACGCTTTGGTTAACAACGATAGCCTGATGCAGGCAGCGTGGCATTCAATCACTATTGCAGTATTTTCCGCTACAGCCGCAACCTTAATTGGCAGTCTGACCGCTGTTGCTCTATTTCGTTATCAGTTTAAAGGTAAGGGACTGATTAACGGTATGTTGTTTATTGTCATGATGTCACCCGATATCGTTATGGCAATCTCCTTACTTGCTCTTTTCTTGTTAATTGGTGCGAACTTGGGATTCTTAACGCTGCTGATTGCACATATTACTTTCTGTCTACCATTTGTGGTGGTGACGGTATATAGCCGCTTACAAGGGTTTGATGTCAAGATGTTAGAAGCCGCTAAAGATCTTGGAGCCTCTGAATGGGTTATTCTGTCAAAAATCATTCTGCCGTTAGCTAAACCTGCCGTAGCCGCTGGCTGGCTACTCAGTTTTACTTTATCCCTATGAAATCCTGCCATTAAAAATCTATTCGATGGTAAAAGTAGGCATATCTCCGGAAGTGAATGCTCTGGCGACAGTCATGCTTTGTCTGTCACTTTTGTTGGTTGTCCTGTCACAATTGCTTGGCCGCGACAAGTTAACCAAGTAATCCTTGGGGAATCACTGAGTTATTGTCTCAATAATGAAAATGGTTCCCTTTTTGTTTAACATCTGGCCGATTTAGGCAAATTCCTTCCCCGGTTCCGTCATTTCACTATTTTGTTGCTGATATACTGAAGCTGCTTTTATTGAAAAGTGTGGCTTAGGTTAACAACGGAAAATATGATGAATAATAAATTCTTAGCGGGTGCTTTATGCGCAGCCTCGCTCTTATCTTCAGCAACTTTTGCAAGTGATCAAGAGCTTTATTTCTACAACTGGTCTGAATATATCCCGAGTGAAGTATTAGAAGATTTTACCGAGGAAACCGGTATAAAAGTCATCTATTCGACTTACGAGTCGAATGAATCGATGTACGCGAAATTAAAAACTCAGGGTGGCGGTTATGACCTAGTAGTTCCTTCAACTTACTTTGTTTCGAAAATGCGTAAAGAAGGAATGCTGCAGGAAATTGATCATAACAAGCTGAGCAATTTTGCAGGCTTAGATCAAAACTACCTGAACAAATCTTTCGATCCAGCTAACAAGTTTTCGATTCCTTATATCTGGGGCGCGACGGGCATTGGTGTGAATACTGATGTGGTCGATAAGTCTCAGTTCCACTCATGGGATGACTTGTGGGACGCAAAATGGCAAGGACAGCTTCTGGTGATGGATGATTCACGTGAGTTATTCCATATAGCATTGGTGCGTTTAGGTTATTCACCGAATACGACAGATCCGCATGAGATTGAGCTCGCATATAATGAACTGAAAAAACTGATGCCGAATATTCTGCTGTTTAACTCAGATTTCCCGGCTAGCCCATTTATTGCTGGTGAGGTGTCACTGGGCATGTTATGGAATGGTTCTGCCTATATGGCACGTCAGGAAGGGGCTCCGATCGATATCGTTTGGCCAGAGAAAGGCGCCATTTTCTGGATGGATAGCCTAGCCATTCCAACGGGCGCGAAAAATGTCGACGCGGCACATAAAATGATCGATTTCTTACTGCGCCCGGAAAACGCCGCGAAAATCGCGTTAGAGATTGGTTATCCGACACCGGTTAAAGCAGCTTATCCGCTACTGCCGACTGAATTTGCCAACGATCCGAATATCTTCCCTCCACAATCAGTAATGGATAGCGGTGAATGGCAGGATGAAGTGGGTGAAGCCAGTCTGATTTATGAAGAGTTCTTCGAAAAATTACGTGTTGAATAATCAATCAACAGAGTATGTATCTGAAAAATGGATTCGGGCATCGAATCCATTTTTTCATTCAGCTGTTCATTCCGTTTTTTATTAAAAATCAGCCAGTCCCAATATTTCGTCAACTAACTTAGGCACTTCTATTCCAGCTTTGCCCTGCCGATGTTCGGCAAATTCGCTACCAACGGCACTTGGTTCGATATTAATTTCAATAGTATGCGCACCATGCATTCGTGCATCATGTACCAGACCTGCCGCAGGATACACCACGCCGGAGGTTCCGATAGAAATAAACAGATCGGCTTTTTCTACTGCATCATAGATTTCGCCCATTCTTAACGGCATTTCACCAAACCAGACAATATGCGGGCGCATTTGACTGGGAAACTGACAACAGTGGCAAAGATCCTCTTTATGCATATCATCGAGTTGCTCGATAACCTGGTTCGACTGACTGCAGCGTGCTTTGAGCAATTCACCGTGCATATGGATAATATTCTTACTTCCGCCACGTTCATGGAGATTATCGATGTTCTGCGTAACAATAGTCACGCTCCCTTCAAGTTCCGCTTCTAATCGACCTAAAGCAACATGAGCGGGATTGGGAAAAAGATCCTGTGATTGAAGTTTACGTCGGCGTTGGTTGTAAAACTCCAGAACTAAATCAGGATTAGCGGCAAAGCCTTCAGGAGTGGCGACTTCTTCAATTCTGTGATTTTCCCATAAACCATCCTGGGCTCGAAACGTTTGAATCCCCGACTCTGCCGAAATTCCGGCTCCGGTTAATATAACAATATTTTTGTATTTCTGAGGCATAAGCTTTACCCGATGTATCATGATATTAATAGCTTAGCACTGATTAGATAGTCTCAGTATCTGTGAGGGTTAGACTTAGGTATGAAGTAACGTGAGATAGTTAAAATTATTGTAAATTTGTGGAGGGATAAAAAAGCAAAGCGGGCAAACGCCCGCTTCACAAATAGACCATTCACTAATGAAGGAATTATTCTTCGTTAGTGGCTGAAATTTTATGGATAGCTAGGTCAGCACCATTGAATTCATCTTCCTCAGAAAGACGTAATCCCATGGTTTTATTCAGAATACCGTAAACGATGGTCGCACCGATTAACGCAATAGCAATGCCCAGTATAGTCCCCATAATCTGAACAGTCAGGCTAACACCGCCAAGGCCGCCTAATGCCGTTTGGCCAAAGATACCAGCAGCAATACCGCCCCATGCACCACATAAACCATGCAGAGGCCATACACCTAGTACGTCATCGATGTGAGTTTTGTTCTGCAGATAGGTAAATACCCATACAAATAACGCGCCAGCGATAACACCGGTTGCCAATGCACCAATTGGATGCATTAAGTCAGAGCCTGCACAAACAGCAACGAGGCCAGCTAACGGACCGTTATGAATAAAGCCAGGGTCATTTTTACCCAGAATAAGTGCGGTAAGAATGCCGCCGACCATCGCCATTAATGAGTTCATAGCAACTAGTCCGCTGATACCGTTTAACGTTTGTGCTGACATTACGTTAAAGCCAAACCAGCCAACACATAGAATCCATGCGCCAAGGGCAAGGAAAGGAATGTTTGATGGAGCAAAGTTGGTGTGTTTACCTGCACGGATACGTCCTTTACGCATACCAAGGAAAATAACGGCAACTAATGCAATCCAACCACCAACAGCATGCACGACTACAGAACCAGCAAAATCATGGAAAGCGGCACCAAAACTTGTTTCAAACCAGTTTTGAATACCGAAATTACCATTCCAGATAATGCCTTCAAAGAATGGGTAAACTAAACCAACCGTAAACAGAGTGGCGCACAGAATCGGATAAAAACGTGCACGTTCAGCAATACCGCCAGAAACAATTGCTGGAATAGCAGCAGCAAAAGTCAGTAAGAAGAAGAACTTAACTAACTCATAGCCATTGCCTTGCGATAAAGTCTGCGCATCGGCAAAGAAAGTGCCACCATACGCGATCCAGTAGCCAATAAAAAAGTAAGCAATAGCAGATACACCAAAATCGGCCAGTATCTTAACTAATGCGTTGACTTGGTTTTTTTTACGCACAGTACCGACTTCTAAAAATGCAAAACCTGCATGCATTAAGAAAACCATAATGGCTCCAAGTAATAAAAACAGGGTATCTGAACTCTGTGTCAGAGTTTGTACCGCTCCTTGCACTTGAACTACAGTGTCACTCATTCTCGATGTTCTCCAGTATTTCGCACTAAAGATGTGCTAAAAAAATAACATGCCCAAAAATGGGGAATAATTTTAAATTTCCAGTTACTAAGCAATTTGCAGGCCAAAATAATAGAAACATTTTCCTTGAAGAGATGTAAAACATTAACTTAATGAAACATAAGGTTATTAATGCTTTCAACTGTTTTATCGAAATGGTGTTATTCTTGGTTTGATGAGTATTTTTGCACTATAAGGGGGATAATTTGCATTAATTTGGGTCACTGTAACTATGTCTTTTCTGTGCAATATATTACAATTTTATTGTTAATATGTTGATTTTATGTGCTAACTATTCAATCTGGTGCACTAGACGCCTTGAGTTGTGAAGAAAAGATCACTGGGTAGAAAAAGGGTAAAGCAGGTCATGTGCTCGTCAGATTTTACCTGAATATCGCCGCCCATTTGGCCAATCAGTGTCTGCGAAACAGAGAGTCCCAGCCCCGTCCCCTCTTTCTTGGTGGTAAAAAATGGATCAAAGACTTTCTGGATATGCTGAGGGGCAATACCGTCACCTTCATCACAGACGGAAATCAATATTCCATAATTATGTTGTTCATCGCCCCAATCTTCTGAAGTGATGGTGATGGTTCCGTTGCCGTGCATTGCCTGAATAGCGTTCACCTGGAGATTAACCAACACCTGCAACAGCTGATGGCGGTTCACGATGACCCAATTTTGTGCAGATAACATGACATTGTAACGTATATTGCGCTTATTTTCCCCGGTTCTTACCAGAGTTATGCTCTCTTCAATAATTGGGTTAATCGATTGTCGCTCTCCCGGGCTGTTCTGGCTCTCTTGCTTATGGCTGTACTGTAGCAGACTGCGGGTAATATCCCGCACACGATCGACTTGCTTACAAATCGTCTCCAGTTCTTCGCTAACCTCATCGTTACCTTGTTGCAGTTGCAAGCGAATCAGTTCTGCATTACCCAAGATCACGGCTATCGGATTATTGATTTCATGAGCAATACCAGCCGTTAATTCCCCTAGCGCGGCAAATTTTTCTTTCGCGATCAATGTGCGACGCGTTTGTTCAAGTAGCCGGATATGTTCTTCTAACTGGGAGGTTTTTTCTTTCAGGCTAGTGGTGCGCTCAGCCACTTTCTCTTCCAATGATTTAGCAAAGGAGCTGATTGCCTGATGTTGTTGCTCAAGTTTATCGATCATCAGATCAAACTGTTGTGCCAAACTTGCCAGTTCGCTGCCTGCATCGTGTTTGAGTTGCCCTATTCTTACTGAATCACCGCGTTTAATCGCCGCAACAATGTGACTAATTTTCTCTATCGGTTTGAATAGAGCCCGTGAAGATCGATAGACGAAGCTGCCAGAGATCACCAAAAGTAATAATGCTGACAAACCAATTTCCAACAGGTTAACCATATAGGTGCTAAGAATCGGCCAAAGCGGATAGCCAGTATAGAGCATACCGATCACCTGTTGCTTAGCATTGTGGATAGGCTGATAACCGGAAACATGCCACCGATCAAGAATATAAGCGAGATCGAGCCACTCTTTACCATTGACGATCACCTGTTGGTAGACTTCACTGGATACCGAGGTACCTATTGCCCGTTTAGAGCTTGAATTATCGGACGAGATTGGGATATTGGTGCTGACTCGTAGTCCGTCAAGAAACAGGGTAACGCTTCCGTTTGGCCGGTATTGCTGATCTGGAGACGGATAGATAAGGTCTCGAATTCTATCCACCACTTCAGAACTGTGATTAAGCAGTTTACCGCCCAGTAGATAGCCAATAACTTTGCCTTGCTGATCGAATATCTGGATGGTTGTTTGAGTGATCAACGCCTTAGTTTGAGGTTGCTGGTTTTCTACGCTTCTTATGATGGCCCGTTGTGGAAG
>QGCX01000305.1_pt1 | contig 10439 bp, 7 predicted proteins | sample 4708031 | NCBI WGS metagenome assembly QGCX01 (sample SAMN08941163, study PRJNA450518) | Sediment metagenome, whole genome shotgun sequencing project. | reverse complement strand
CAATGCGATTGTGTGCCCCTGCTACATGCCATTTGGCGTGATCGGGGCGATCACCTGGGTGACGAACGAGGAATTACCGGACATCGCGGAAACGTTCCTGGAGCATGCACCAGGCCTGCACCTGCAAACGCTCAAATTCCTGTCTGCTTACCGGGAAATCGCCTCGCACACTAAGCTTACCGAAATCGTGGACCTGACCCGCCGCGAGGTTCAGTGCCTGAAATGGGCGGCGCTGGGCAAGACAGATAGCGAGATCGGCAAGATCGTTGGGGTCTCTGTCCCGACTGTCCGTTTTCACCTGACCAATGCGGGCAGGAAGCTCGGCGTATCCGGGCGCGCACAGGCCGTCCGTGTTGCAACAAATTTGGGATACATCGGGCGCGGCGCTCAGTAGTCGCGGTCCGTGCCGGGGCACGTTCCCTACATCGGTTGCTTGTCGAGATCGCCTACATCCAGCATGGGGGCGGCTTCCAGGTTTTCGGCATCCAGCAAACTGGTCACGCGTTCAAGAGCGGTAATGAGCATCGATTGCTGCCAGTCCGGCAGAACGTCGAAGCGTGCTGAAAAAATTTCATGAAGCGGGTCCGGTGAGTTGGCCAGCGCCGCTGTCCCTGCAGGAAGGAGTTGAAGCCAGACTCGCCGCCTGTCTCCATCGATTTTTCGGCGGGAGATGAAGCCGCGTTCCTCGAGCTTGTCCGCCAGCGTCGTGATCGTGGCGTGTTTGAGTTGCGTCTCTGCAGCGACCTGGCCCGCAGTAAGCTCGCCTTTCTCCGACAAGAGGCGAAGCACACTCAATTGTGAAGGCGTCAGGCCGGCCATGAGGGCGAGCCGTTTTGACGAAAATTCCGTTACGCGCTGGATTCTGCGCAGGGCGATGAGCGCATCTTCAGACCGTTTGCTCAATGTGTCGAACCTAAGCTGGCGCGAGGTCTGGCCCCAACGCGGATTTCAGAGGATCAAGATGTGCCTCATATGGGCGCCATTGTTCAAGTCCGCCTTTGTTGATCGGGCGGCGAACCTGCTCAGAGCTTGCCGTCCGGACGGCGCGTTCGGTCTGGTGGAAGTTCACGCAGCGCTCATCGAAAGGCAGGCCGCAATAGTCCAGCAGGCGCCGCACCTGGCCTTCCAGGTCTTCCAGGACGTCTTCGTGCTGGACGCGCAGGATACGGCCCGGCGGCAGGACCGTGTCCCAGTGTTCCATCAGGTCAACATAGGCGCGGTAATACTGGCCGATATCTTCCAGGCTATAGGTGAACTCCTGCCCCTCGGCGAAAAGTTGTTTGTAACCGGACCAGCAGCAATCCATCGGGTTGCGCCGGGCATCGATGATCTTCGCATTCGGCAGGATCAGGTGGATCAGGCCGATATGGCGGAAATTGTTTGGCATCTTATCAGTGAAGAAGGGCGCGCCCTGCCGGTGAATGCGGGTATTTTCGATATAGTCCTGGCCCAGCGCGCAGAGCTCTTCTGCCGACATGTCGTGCAGGATGCGGGGGTAGCGGTCCCGGTCCGTTATCTGGCTGCGCCCGCGCAGGCGGTGGGCAAGGGAAAGAATGTTGGGCAGTTCCAGCGTGCCATCGACATCCGGGTGCGAGGCCAGGATCTGTTCGATCAGGGTGGACCCGGCGCGGGGCAGGCCGAGGATGAAGATCGGGTCCGGTGCGGGATCGCCCTTGCCGCTCTGAGTTTCGAACAGGGATGCCGTGCAGTGTGTTTTCTGCGCTGAAAGTTCGGCCTGCATCTGTTCGGTCGTGTAGCGGATTGTCTGGTGCTTCAGCGCGTTGCCGCTGGCATAGGCGGCGAAGGCGGCATCATAATCCTTCTGATCCTCCCGCGCCTTGCCGAGCGCAAACGCGATATGGATGCGCGACATGTGATCCAGCTCCGGCGAGGCTGCCTGCGCTTCCATGGCCGCGAGTTCATCGTCGGTGAAACGATAGGTCTTCAGGTTCGCAAGCCCGTACCAGGCGTCGCCATGGCCCGGAGCGACCTCTGTCGCGCGCCGGTAAGAGGCGACTGCGTCGTCTGTGCGCCCATAGGTCTTCAGGGCATGGCCGCGCGATACAAGTGTTGCCGGGTCGTTCGGCAGGGCTGTCAAAACGCGGTCGAAATATTCAAGCGCGGTTTCATAGTCGCCTGCCTGCATGCTCTCGATCGCAAAATGGGACTGGAAGACCGGATTGTCCGGGTCGCGGGCCATCAGGAAGTTTGCCTGCTCCAGGGCGGCGGCGAATTTCTGCCGTTTTCGCAGGACCTGGATATAGTCGAGGCGGAGCTGAATATTTTCCGGATCGAGTTCGACGGCACTTTCCAGCAGGAAGTCGGCATCTTCCTGCACGCCCAGCCGCGAACCGATGTCGGCGAGCAGGCGCATGCCCTCAACGTGTGTTGGATTGCGTTGCAGGAAGGCGCGCGCGATTTCCTCGGCCCGGAAAACGCGGCCTTCATGGATGTGATTGGTCACCGCCAGCAGTTCACGCGGCATCGCCTGAAGCCTCTGTGCCTGCGCAAGGGCATTGTTTGCGGCGACAGTATTGCCCGCGGCTGCCTGTAGGTCTGCGAGTGCTTTCCAGCTGGCAATGAGGGAAGGATTGTATCGGGTCGCGCGTTCGAAGGCGACCAGGGCACCAGCGCTATCGCCCAGCTTGCGGCGAAGATGGCCTTCTTCCTGCCAGGCGCGGCCATAGTCCGGTGAGGCCATCTTGAGGTCAGCAAGACGGGCGAAAGCATCGTCATGACGGTTTTCATAACGGGCACAGACCGCGGCCATGTAAAGGGCGTCCCGGTGTTGCGGATGCTGGGCCAGAACCTCCGCTGTGAGTTTCGACGCGGCCTGGAAATCGCCGGACTGGATGAATTTTTGCGCCTGCTGCAGGGCGGCTTCGGGGGTGGCCAGTTCGGTCATCGCGTCGGGGTATCCCTCAATAAGAAAACAGCGCCCTGAAAGTGTCAGGGCGCTGCTTCAGGATCAAGTCTTGGGCTGTCCTAGTAGTCGTAGGAGAAGCGGAAGCCGATCGTCCGTGGCCGCATGGGCGTGACGCGCTCGCGGTCGTAGACGAAGCTGCCGCTGAGGGCCGCATACTCGTTCGTCAGGTTGGTGGCGAAGAGTTCGGCCGTCCAGTTGTCACCCGTTACACCCGCCGATGCACCCAGCGTGGTGTAGCCGTCGAGTTTCATCTTGTTGATCTCGATCACATCGGTGAATGAGTCATCAGAGATGACGACCTGCGGCATCACGTGAGCGCGAAGCGACTGGCCGGCAACCTGCTGTTCAAGATCCCACTCGTAGCGGAAGCGAAGGTTGCCCTGATAGGACGGCGCGAAAGCGAGGTCGGACCCTTTGACGACGTCATTGGTCGGCACCAGGACTTGCGTGATCTCCGTATCCAGGAAGGAGAACGCACCGGCAACGGTGAGGCCTTCGATGGACGCAGGCGCCCAGGTGAAGTCACCCTCGACACCCTGGATTTCCGCGTTGGCCGCGTTGTCGGAGAAGAACAGGTTGACGATCGATGGATCGAAGATCGTGGTCTGCAGACCGTCGACTTCGACAAAGAAGGCCGAGCCGTTGAAGCGCAGCGAATTGTCGAAGAGTTCGGTTTTCCAGCCGATCTCGTAGTTCTTCACTTCGTCCGTATCCACGGCGTAAGGCACGACATAGCCGCCGGGGCCCTGCGTACCGCCTGGACGGTTCAGTAGTCCTGCACGGAAACCTTCCGAATAGGTTGCATAGAACAGCATGTCGGCGGTCGGCGTCCACTCACCCGTGACCTTGTAGATGAAGCCGTCAGTCGCCGCCTTATCCGGATTGCCCGCCGGTCTATCCGGGCCGTAGATGTAGGAAATGTTGGTGCCGAAGACCTGTTGGTCGCTCTCGGTGTACAGGTTGTAGAAGGACGAGTTGGCGCTGCCTTCCAGATCAACTTCCACATCGTAATAACGGGCGCCGAGAGTCAGTGAGAACTGATCGGTGATGTCGAAGCTGGATTCGCCAAAGATGCCGAACTGCTTGTCGGTCCGCTTCACATCGTTGCGGAAGATCACGCCTTCCGGGAACGGTCCCGGCTCACTGTAATAGCCCGGGGCAGCGCTGCCGATCGCACCCGTGACATCGAGGTTGGTCAGCGGATAGTTGGGGGCAAAACCGATCGTGCCATCCGTGTACGCAACCTGAGTCGAGCCCGGATAGACGAAGTCGTTGCGCTCAGCGAGTTCAAGGTCGCTGAAGAAACCGCCGAACGTCGCGCGCCAGCGATGCTGTTCCGGCGTGTTGAAGCGCAGTTCGTGCGTCTGCACCTTGGTTTCGCTGTGCGAGTTCACATACAGGTTCGGCGCATAGCAGGTGCCCGTCGGGGCGCCGGCCGGATAGGTCACCGAATAGTCACAGATATAGTAGGGAAGGTACTGGCCGACGAAGAGATAGTCGGAATAGTCAACAACCTGGTCCGTCGTGCGCTCAGTGTACGCACCGGTGTAGAGGGCTTCCAGCGCTCCGATGCGGCCATTCACCGTCCAGGCAGTGTTGTGGAACTTGTCCTCGGTGCTTTCCGGAGTGAAGCGGACGATATCGTAATCGTCCAGTTCCGGATCGGCGGAGAACACGCCTTCTGCATCGATCTGCTGCTGCGAGTGCTGAAGCAGGATGTCCCAGTCCTCGTTGATCTCGTACAGGCCGCTCAGGCGGAAGCCCTGATAGGTCACGTCGTTGATGTCGTTTTCAGCAATGTTGCCGTTATTGGCTGCGATGAACGTCACATCGGACAGATCAGCGCCGGCCTGGAAGCCTTCGCGTTGCGCGCTCACCGGAACGCCGTTTGCCCGAACCGTGCCTGCCGGAACGAAGCGTCCGGATTCTTCGGCTGTCAGCGTGCCGCCGACATTGTCGATATAGCCGCCCTGCGAGTCCGTGTAGACCACGCCGCGGACAGCCAGCTTGTCGTTGATCGGAACGTTGATCATCACGTCGACGCTGTTACTCATCTCGCCGCCATCGGTGAACGATGTGGCTGCGTTGAAGCCGGCATCGAAGCCGTTCAGCGAAGGCTTGTTCGTGATCATGCGAACCGTACCGGCCTGCGAGCTGGAACCGAAGAGGGTACCTTGCGGGCCGGAGAGGACTTCCACGCGCTGAATGTCAGCGGCGTAGACGTCGAGGTTGCGGCCCGGCTGGGCCAGCGGCTGTTCGTCGAGATAGAAGCTGACGTTCGGTGCCAGACCGGCAACGCCGGCAACGGTCAGGTTCGGAGTCGTCGACGCGAGGCCGCGGATATAAATCGTGTTCTGGCCGGGGCCAGCGCCGCCAGCGGTCACGCCTGGCAGCTGAATCAGATAGTCGTTGAAGCTTTTCACACCGAGCGCTTCAAGTTCCTGCTCGCCGAGTGCGGTGACGGCGACAGGAATGCTTTGGGCGCTTTCTGCACGCTTGGTGGCCGTCACGGTGACAGCCTGAAGACGCTTAACCTTTGCAGCGGGCTCGGCCGGTGCAGTTTCCTGGGCTTGCGCATGTGATGCGACGAGGCCGGCGATCGCCATCAGCGACGCGCCGTACTTTAACTTCTTCATATTCTTCCCCTTGGGTCAATTCCAGCCGTGGCGCGCACACTGAACGGGCGCGCAGCAAGAGATTCGTGGCTGCTCGATGGCACTGAGCTACTTGGTTATTTCGATAATCTAAAGGGCTGGGGCTGTTTTAATCCTAGGATTGGCTGAAAACTGTTACACAAAGTCCACATTATGTATGTCGAGGGCGCTGCCACCTGCACCCCGATCATTTGACTATCGACGGAATTACGGCAATAGCCGCGTATGGCTCAAGATTTCGACCCAACTGCAACGGCTGCCGAGGCACCCGACGCAGTCCCCGCCGAAGAAGAAACCCTGTTTGTTTATGAAACCGACTATGAAGTCGGCCAGGACAATGTCGAAATCGCGGGGTTGGACGTCCACAACCCGGTCTTTTTCCTCAGCGCAGGCCTGATCGTCCTGTTTGCAGCGATGAGTCTTATCTTTCCGGAAGCCGCGACGCATTACCTGACGGCTGCCAAGACCTGGACGCTCCAGCGCGCAGACTGGCTGTTTGCCGTCACGCCCGTAATCGTTTTCGCCTTTGCGCTGTACCTTGCGTTCAGCCCGATGGGGCGGATCCGGTTGGGCGGCGCGTCTGCTGAGCCGGAATTCAAGACCCATTCCTGGGTGGCCATGCTGTTTGCAGCCGGCGTCGGGGTGGGATTCATGTTCTATGGCGCGGCTGAGCCGCTCGCCTATTACACAGATTGGTACGGCACGCCGCTGAACGTGCCCCCGGCAACGCCGGCGGCGGAACGCCTCGCTTTCAGCGCGACCATCTTCCACTGGGGGCTGGCGCCTTGGGCCATCTACGCCATTGTTGGACTGGCGCTGGGTTTCTTTGCCCACAACAAGGGCCTGCCGCTCAGCATCCGGTCTGCGTGCTACCATGTCTTCGGTGAGCGGGTCTGGGGCTGGCCCGGGCATATCATCGACATGTTCGCGGTCGTTTCGACGGTGTTCGGTCTGGCCACGACGATCGGCATCGGCGCGACCCAGGCGACCAGCGGTCTGGCCTATCTCTTCGGGTTTGAACCGAACCGCTACCTGCAGATCGCGTTGATCGCGTTCATGACGGGGCTGGCGGTGCTTTCCGTCCTGCGCGGCATGGACGGCGGGGTGAAACTGCTCAGCAACATCAATATGAGCATCGCATTCGCCCTTCTGGTATTTGTCGTCATTGCCGGGCCGACAATCCTGATTTTTACCGGGCTTGGCGAGAACCTGCTGGCCTATATTACAGACACGCCCGCGCTGACCAATTGGGTCGATCGCCCGGACATCGTGTGGTTCCACGACTGGACCATTTTCTATTGGGCCTGGTGGATTTCCTGGTCGCCGTTCGTCGGCATGTTCATCGCGCGGATTTCCAAGGGACGAACCGTGAGGGAATACTTCGCCGTCGTCCTGCTTGCGCCTTTCACCATCTGCGTGATCTGGTTCACGGCTTTTGGCGAAACAGCGCTGACCCTCAACCAGTCCGGTACGGGTGAACTTGCCGGTGGGATGAGCAGCGCTTCACTGGTCCTGTTCCAGATGCTTGCGGACCTTCCCATCGCGGAGGTTACGTCGGTCGTCGCCATTTTCCTGCTGGTTGTCTTCATCGTGACGTCAGCGGATTCCGGTGCGCTTGTCGTCGATACAATCACCAGCGGCGGCAAGACGGACGCCCCGGTGGCGCAGCGCGTCTTCTGGGCCTGCATGCTCGGGCTGACCGCTTCGGCGCTTTTGTATGGCGGCGGGACGGATGTGCTGCAGTCCTTGCAGGCAGGCACGATCACGGCGGCATTGCCTTTCACCTTCATCCTGCTCGCCTGCTGCTTCAGCCTTTACCTAGGCTTGCGAGACGAGTTGAAGGCGATGAAGAATTTCGAGGCGGAGAACTCAGAACAGTCTGAGTGACGGATAATGCCTGCCGGGGGAGCTTGAGTGGCTTAACGGCGATTGCCGTTCCAACACGATCCCCAGCCATGCCATAGTCGGCGCTGTCGTTCCACGAGGAACCTGAAGACCTGATCGAAACTCCGTGGACGAAGGTTTTTGGCAATATGCCCGCCGGGCGCATCTTTCTCGATGCAGGCGCCATGATTATCCAGCCCCAACAAGGCTTCGTCGACGCCCTGTGGTGTTGTTGCATCAGAGGGCGCCTGATGCCCGCAAGGGCGCGCACAAGGCTTGCTCGCCAGGCCGTCGCTGCAAACCGCACGGATGTGCATCCGGCACCAATTTTCTCCACATTTGACCATTATGCGCTCACTTGGCGGTCACTCGAATTTTCGTGTGAAGATCGCGTGACAAGCGCGTTAACTTTTCTTACGTTACGTCATTGGGGAATATGGGTTGATGACGGGAATAGCTGCACAATCTGAATCTGAGCCGGACCCAACACCCGAAACGGTGCGTGTGATTGGCCGCGTCAAATGGTTCGATAGCGTCAAAGGCTACGGTTTCATCGTGGCGGAATCGACGTCGGACGCACGTCTGACGAGCGATGTGATGCTGCATATCACCTGCCTGCGGTCTTATGGCGAAACCTATGCAGATGAAGGCGCCCGCATTGTCTGCAACGCCATGCAGACGGAGCGCGGCTGGCAGACCGCCAGCATCATTGAAATGGAACGTCCCAAGGCCGTCTTGGCCCGGGAACAGGGCGTCCAGCCGGATTACGAACCGGTGACCATGAAATGGTTCAATCATGGGCGCGGCTACGGGTTTGTGCAGCGGGAAGGCAAGGATCAGGACATCTTCGTCCATGCCGTCGTGCTGCGGAAAGCCGGCTATGAAGAGATCGAACCAGGCACGGCGCTCGACGCCATCATCGAAGATGGCGCCAAGGGCGAGCACGTCACCAGCCTGAAGCCCCGCTGATTGCATTTTCCAACGGCCACGAGTGCTTGCCGCTGGTCGGGCAGGCGGCTAAACCATGGCGCATGAAACGCTTTCTCGTCAGCGGCATGGCCGCCTTCGCCCTCGTCCTTTCAGCGCCGGCTGCGCTGGCCGAGCTGGAAACCAGCCCGCTGACCATCGAATCCACGAACGGCGCTCACGCCTTCACGGTGGAGATTGCCGATGACCCGGAGGAAATCACCACCGGCCTCATGTTCCGCGAAAGCATGGATGCCGATGCCGGCATGCTGTTCGATTTCGGCCAGCCGCGTGAAACGGCCATGTGGATGAAAAACACGCTCATCCCGCTGGATATGCTGTTCATGGACCCGCAGGGGAAAATCATCGCAATTGCGCGCCAGACCGTGCCGGAATCGGAGCGGACGGTTTCACCGGGCGTGCCGGTGAAGTCCGTTCTGGAGCTGAATGGCGGGCGGGCTGCAGAGCTTGGCATCGAGCCCGGCGATGAAGTTGTGCATCCCATTTTCGGCAATTCGGACGAATGAGCGAAGACGGCGCGCTGAAACCGCCGCCGCCCGGCTTTGCGCCACGCCCCACCCGCGGCAAGTTCTCGATCCACAATGGCCCGTCCTTTCTGGCGACGGGCGAGGACGACCTTCGCAGCGGCATCTGGGTTCTGGACCGTCACTGCAACGGCATGGGCTTCATGCATGGCGGCATGATCTGCGCCTTCGCAGACAGTGCGCTCGCCTGGGCGGTATGGTCGGCCACTGAGCGCATGTCGGTGACGATCAAGCTGACCATGGAATTTATGGGCATCGTGCCCGAGGGCACATGGCTGGAAGCGCATCCGCAGGTCAAAGGTGTTGACGGGGACCTCGTCCATGTCATGGCCGACATGCTGACCGAGGATGGCACGCTGGTGGCGCGGGCCGATGCGGTCTTCCGGTCCTTGCGGCGCCGGAAGACCTGATACGGCGTCAGGCGTCGATGCCGAGTTCGGCGAGGGCGAATGCCTTGATCGATTTGTAGTCTGCCTTGCCGTTCACCGCACGGCCCAGATCGTCCATGAACAGGATGCGCTTGGGCGCCTTGTAGTGGGCGAGCTTTGTTTTCACGAATTCGCGAAGCGAGGCTTCGTCGGCTTCCCCGTCGAGGGCCACGACGGCGGTAATGGACTGGCCCCATTTGTCATCCGGCACGCCGACGACAAGGGCGTCCTTCACGGCGTCGTGCGCTTTCAGGGCTTCCTCGACCTCTTCGGGGTAGACCTTCTCCCCGGCGGTGTTGATGCAGTTGGACCCGCGCCCCAGCAGGGTGATCGTGCCGTCCGATTCAACCGTGCACCAGTCGCCAGGCACGGAATAGCGCACGCCATTGATGGTCTTGAACGTCTTTTCGGACTTCTCCGGATCCTTGTAATAGCCGAGCGGTACGGCCCCGCCGCGGGCAATGAAGCCAGCCTCGCCGCTGCCTGGCACGACTTCGCGGCCGTCCTCGGTGAACACCTTGCACTTCGAGCCGATGGTAAACTTCGACGTCTTCACCTCGCCGTCTGCGGTCATGATGGATGTGCCGAAGCCAACCGCTTCAGAGGCGCCGAAACTATCGGTCATGGCAGCGTTCGGCATATGGCGCAGCAGGCCGCGCTTGACCTCGGTGCTCCACATCACGCCGGAGGAGATGATGCCCACAACCGAGTCCAGCTTGTGCTTTCCGGGATTGGCGTCGAGATAGGCCAGCATCGGCTTGCCGAAGGCATCGCCCACGATGGCCATATTGGTGACGCCTTCGCGTTCGACCGTCTCAAACAGGTTTTGCGGGTTGAAGCGCTTGTTTTCCGTCAGTGTCACGATGGTGCCGCCGCCCATCATCGAGCCCATGGCCGTGAACAGGCCCGTGCCGTGCATCAGGGGGCAGGCGGGAATGTTGCGGACATGCCGGCCAAGCGCCTGCACCGCCATGACTTGTTCGTCCATGTTCGACGGAACCGGCAGGCCCTGCGCCTCGGCGCCCTCCATGCCGGC
>QGCX01000304.1_pt1 | contig 10457 bp, 8 predicted proteins | sample 4708031 | NCBI WGS metagenome assembly QGCX01 (sample SAMN08941163, study PRJNA450518) | Sediment metagenome, whole genome shotgun sequencing project. | reverse complement strand
CCGTAGCCCTTGCCTTCATCAACCGCCTGTCGGACTGGCTGTTCGTCGCGGGCCGCGCCGCGAACAGTAATGGCGCGGATGATATCAAATGGGTGCCCGGCGCAAACCGGTAGCGCCCTTACCGCCGCATCGCGTCCCGCGCTTCAGCCATCAGGGCAAACAGCTCCATCACGGGCGTCACCTTCCCGTCGCCGCGATATTCGCGGTAGAGGCTGTCGACATTGACAGCGATCCGTTCGGCATCGCCCCAATTGGCATAATCGCCGAGCGCAATATCGAGCGCCGCCTCGCGCACGCCGAGCCCGGCATCATAGCGCTTGCGGGCCTCGGCATCGATATAGGCGAGATAGTCGGCGACACGTTGCACGCCTGCCTTGTCCGTGACCGGACCATGTCCCGGCACGATGACATCGGCGTCCATGCCGGTGATCTTTTCGCAGGCATTGATCCAGTTCTTCACAGGCCCGGCCCACATCAGGGGCGTGCCGTCGATGAAGAGAATATCGCCGGTAAACACGGTCTTGTCGCCCGGTACATGCACGATGACATCGCCGCCCGTATGTGCCGGGCCAACCTCGATCAGCTCCACCACCTTGTCGCCGATGGTCAGGTCCATCTGGCCGGAAAAGGTCTGCGTCGGCAGGCGTTCTTCCACGGCGTCGAAGTCGAACGGCCCGAAAATGTCGGCGAAATAAGCCCCGGCCGGACCGAGCTGAACACCCATCTTCTTGAACTGGGCAAGCATGGCGGGCGGCACTTCGGCCATTTCCTTCGCGCTGGCCTCCGACGCGATGATCTCCGCATGCGGACAACAGCCATTGCCATGGCAATGATCGCCGTTGGCATGCGTGTTGACGATGGTGCCAATCTGGTCCGCGCCGATACCGGAAGCGTCCGCCATCGCGCCCAGCATGTCGCGCGTCAGGTGCATGTCGAACAGGGTGTCGACCAGAAGCGACTGGTCGCCGTCCACGATCAGGCCGGCATTCGACCAGCCCCAGCCGCCATCCGGCTGTAGCCATGCATAAAGCCCGTTGCCGATATCCTTCAGCCCTTTGGTGTATTCCCAGCGTGGCATGAATGTCTCCCTGTTTTGCGCGCATCAAGGCAGACACAGCGCCATGGTGCAAGGGCCGTTACTTGTGGAATATCCGGGTCAGCCCGCCGCTCGTCAGGATGCCGACATCGGCCAGCGCCCCGGGCAGCGCCCGTGCATTCGGCGCGGCGAGGTAGACTGGCTCCCACACAGGATGGAACTTTTCCTTGTAGGCGCGCAGGCCCTCAAAGCCGTAGACGGCATTGGCATGCTCGAACAGGAAGGCCCCGATCCGGGTCATCGCCGGGGCGAGCCGGTGCGCCTCCAGCCCCGCCAGCGGCGCCATGCCGAGGTCAAAGCGCACGTACCCCTCCCCCTTCGCCCAGAGCATGGTGGAGATGAAGAGATAGTCCATCACGGCGCGCGGCGCGGCACTCGAAAAGCGCATCAGGTCGATGGCGATCTCGCGCTTGCCGGCGCCCGGCCAGAGATTGGCAAAAGCGACGATCTCACCATTCAGCCGCGCGACCGCGATGGGGAAACTCGCGATATAGTCTGGATGGAACCGGCCGAGGGAGAAGCCTTTCTCCGCCCCGCCATGGGCGTCCAGCCAGTCGTCGGAAATATCGTGCAGCCGGTCCATGTGCGCAGGCACATCTTCTGGCGGCAGCACCTCGAAGCTCAGCCCATCGCGGCCTGCCCGGTTGTAGACCTGCCGCATGCGCGACCTGCCCGGCCCGTCCAGCGAAAATTCCGCCAGCGGCACAATCGCCGTCTCCCCGATCTTCTGCACGGACAGGCCAAGCTCAACGGCAAGCGGCAGGAAGTCCCGCCCCACGCCATAGAAGACAATCCCCGCCCCGGCGGCATCGGCAGCCTCCCGGAAGGACCAGACCAGCGACGGCAGCTCATCGGCAAGACCAACCGGCTCGCCCATGGCTATCCAGCTCGACCCGCGGACCCCGAACATGATGAAAGAGCGCCGGGACGGACTGAAGTGGAACCGCTTGTCCCCGCAGAGGGCCAGGGCGGCATCCGGCCGGGCCGTATCGGCAGCGGCGATGAGGTCGCGGATTTCGCTGGGTTGCGGTGTCTCTTGCGGCGGCACCCGCAACGGGCGCAGCCAGTTCCAGGCGAGAAACAGGAACGCCAGCACGCTGACCCCGGCCGCCGCCCTGAGGAAGCGTGACGTGCCGCCCTGCAAGGCCACCTGCCACCAGAGCTCCCCCCGGTAATCGACATGCTCGTAGGAGAACAGGCCAAGCCAGATCACCGCGCCGAGCGTCGTGAGGATGGCCAGCGCCATGACCGGCGTCAGCCGCGTCGCCGCCAGAGGCGTGGCGCGGTAGAAGGCCGGGCGCGACAGGCCCAGCACGGCGAGCACGATCCCCAGCGGCAACGCCTCGGCGAGGCCCGCGCCCTTGGTCAGCGTCAGCGCGATTCCGGCGACCAGCAGCCCCATCGCGACCATCCAGGCATGGCTCAGCCGCCGCGACAGCCCATTCGCCACGATCATCAGGAACAGGCCGACAATCGACGCCAGGAAGTGCGACAGCTCGATCAGCGACAGGGGCAGGTAATGCGCCGCCGCCCGCAATGGTGCCGGCAGCGCGGGCGTCATCGCGGCAACCAGCATGTAGGCCCCGCTCAAGAAGGCCAGCAAGCCAAACACAACCGGCGCGAACAGCGTGGCAACATCCCCTGCCCCGCGGCCAACCCCCTGCAGCGCGGGGGCATGGCGGCGCAGCAGGCGGCGGCTCATGCCTGCAGCGGCGATGACAAGGGGAAGGAGGTAATAGATGACCCGGAATGCGATCAGGCTGGCGACGAGGCCTTCCACGGGGCTCACCGGCACGAGCAACAGGATCACCGCCTCGAAAACGCCGATCCCGCCCGGCAGGCCGCTCATTCCCCCGGCCAGGCAGGCAAGCGCAAACACAGGCACGAAGGCGGCAAAGCCGATCGCTGTCTCGGCCGGTAACAGGGCGAACAGGACCAGGCTGGCCGCCACCCAGTCCGCCAGGCTGACCCCGACGCGCGCCAGCACGCCCATCAGGCCGCCCGGTACCAGCAGGCTGGCATTGCCAATGTGCCACACGACCAGCGCCAGCAGCACACAGCCCATGCCGATGGCCGCCCTGTCCGGAATGCTGAAGTGCGCCGGGAATGCCGCAGACTTGAAGACAAGGCCGAACCCGCTGAGCAGCAACGCCCCGACCGTCAGGCTGATCCGCGTCATGCGGGATACGGCCTGGCTCTCATCCTCGGACAGGCCGAGCCCGCCATAGATCCGGGAACGGATGGTCGAGCCTGTCAGTTCCGTCTCGCCGAGGGAGTTGCCAATGGCCTGCGCCGTGAAGGAAATGAACGCCATATCGCGCCATGGCCGGGAGAGGCCGAGATGGCGAAGCGTCAGGCTATCGCGCAGCGTGGCCGCCGCATAACTCGCCAGCATGCCCACCATGGCGACCAGTACAGCGGGAAGCGCCAGAGACGAAAACCGGGCATAGATCAGATGCATCGACAAGTGATCCAGCCGGGCATGAATGGCCAGGATCGCCGCCGTAAAAGCGAGAAGTGCCAGCAGGAGTGGCACCGGATTGGCCCGGCCCGGCCGTTCCTGAGGCTTGTTCTTGTCCGCCTCCATCGCGCAGCCCTCTAGAAGCGATCAAGCAGGCGGCGGAGATATTCCCGTTCTTCTTCGTCGTCGCTTTCATTGTATCGCCGGCGCAGCTCTTCGAGGATATCCTTGGCGCGCTGGCGTTCAGCTTCCTCCGGCACACGGACATTGTCGCCATTATTGCCCATGCCGCCGGCTTCACGTCCGAACGGGTCGTTTCGGGCCTGGCCCTGATTGGTGCGTTCGCGCTGCATTTCATCCAGCAAGGCAGCGAGGTTCCGGTTGAGATCCGACAGGCCCTGCGTCGCGCGGGCCTGATCGTCCGACGCAGCGCCGTCATTGCCGCGGGCAAGATTGCCTTCCGCCTGGCGCTGGGCTTCACGGATGGCCGCCAGCGCATCCGGATCGATCGCCCCGGTCAGGGCATCGTCTGCGCCGGCCCCCTCGCCGAGCCCCTGTTCCCGGGCAAATTTCTCAACCAGTTCGCCAAGCCGGGCCTGGCGTTCGGCCAGCGTCCCGCCACCTTGCGGCGCGGCGCCCTCATCGGTCCCGGCAAAACTGTTTGTGCCCGGACGTTCACCGCCCGGCTGGCCGCCGCCCTGCGGATTGTCGCCTTCGGACGGATTGCCAGCCTGTCCCTGTCCACTCTGGCCTTGCTCGCTCTGGCCCTGACCACTTTGACCCGGCTGCAGGCCGTCCTGCTGGCCCTGTTGCCCGCCTGGCTGCTGGCCAGATTCCTGTCCGGACTCCTGGCCCGACTCGCCGGGCTGGCCTTGCTGGCCGGCCGGCATCTCGCCGCGCTGCTGGGCCAGCGTGTCATCGTTCAACTGACGCTGCTCGCGCAGGATTTCGGACAGGCGGCGCATTGCGTCCGTCATTTCCTGCTCTTCCGGCGGCAGGTCTTCCTGCTCTTCGCCGTCTGACTGGGAGCCCGGCATGCCGGCCATGCCGCTGCCGCTCTGCCCGCGCTGGAACTCAAGGTTCTGCAGCATGTTGGTTATGTCGGACAGCAATTGGCGCGCCTGCTCGGTGGCGCCCGTGTCCGTCAGGTCCTGCAGGGCGTTCAGCATGTCCTCGAAATCCTGCCCGCCAAGACTCTGCCCGCCGCCCATGGCCATGCCGTCCTGATTTTCATCCGGCATCTCGCCGCCATTCGCGACGGCCTCCGCCATCTTTGCGGCGAGGTATTCATTGGCCGCATCGCGGAACGCTTCCATGCGGCGGCGGATCTCTTCTTCCGACGCGCCGTCCCGCAAGGCCTGCTCCAGCGCACGGCGGGCAGCTTCCAGACGGCGCAGGGCATCCGCCGCGCTGCCATACTCCGCTTTCAGGGCCAACGACCACAGCAGCGGGTCGACCGCGGCGGCTTCTTCCTTCGTGCCGGCGCTTTCCAGCATGCCTTCGGCCAATCTGAAGGTCAGGTAATAGGCCTGGTTCGGAATATAGCGCTCGCCCATCAGCGTGACGGAGTCGAGCATCAAGGCGGCCTTCTGGACATCCGGCGGCGCAGTGTTCAGACGGTTGGCCGCTTCGGTATTGATCCCGCCCTGTTTCAGGGCGAACGGGTTTTTCGACAAGGACTGGTAGTCTCTCGGTTCACGCAGCACCGTCACGCGCACTTCCTGCGCAACCCGCGCGACCGGGTCCAGGAAAAGCTTCTCCGGCAGGACGAAGGACTCCGTCTCGCTTACCCCCTCCTGTCCTGAGGCGTCGGTCACGACAAGGTGGACCTGCACCGGCAGGCCGGCCCAGCGATGGCGGGTCAGGTCGATCAGGGTCGTGTCCTTGATCTCTGCCATCGACGGCGCTGCAAGCTGGATCGCGACACGGTCCTCCGCGTCCGGAGCCGCCGGATGCGGATCCTGAAGCCGGATCGCTAGCTCGGCTTTTACCACGCCATAATCGTCGGCGGCGGTCCAGGCGAACTCCGTCCGGTCGAGACGACCATAGGTGGGCACCGATACAAACTGCACCGTGGGCGGATCGTCTGGGGACGCCAGAAGCCGCCAGGCCGCCCGCTCTCCCCACCAGCGCACGGACACGCGGGCGTCTTCCTGCAGCGTCGCCTTGGCTTCCCAGGCGCCGTCTGGCGTGGCGGCGAAAGCCTGCGAGCTGCGGTGCCGCCCCTTCAGAACGAGCCGCGGCGCTGTCGGGGCTTCGGTCCGCAGCGTGATCTCAGACCCGCGCGGCACACGGACATCGTTCAGCCCCGGTTTCAGGAAGATCGGTGCGCGGCCCGTATGATCCGGCGGGATGATCCAGGCATCGACGGTCATGTCGTCGGCACCGACCAGCGCGCCATAGTCCGGGTTCAGCGCCCTGAACAGGCGGCCCGGCCCCTCCTCCGCCGCCAGTACGGCAAAACCGACCAGCGCGACCGGCAGGACATAGCGCAGGCGAAACGGATCGAGTTGGCGCCATTCGGCAGACAGGTTCGGCAGCTTCAGCTCCCGCGCAGCCTTCAGCACCCGGTCGCGATGGCGCACCCAGAGGGCCTGCGCCCCGCGGGACGGGTCTGCTGGCCGGTCGGTGAGCGAAGACACAGGCCGCAGCGGCGATTGCCGGTCCAGCAGCTGCACCGCTTCGGCTTCGGCGGGCGGGGTGTAGCGTCGCATGCCGCGCAGCAGAAAGATGGCTCCGCCCAGCAGGAACACGAGCGCCAGTACAGCCCCGAGCGCCGGCGGCAGCTGGTCGAACACGCCGGCCAGCGCCATCGACAGGAACAGGACAAGAAAGACGAACAGCGGCCAGAAGGCCCGGCCGAACGCGAGCAGGCGCAGCCGCCGGCGCGTGGCCGCGACCTTTACCCCGATCGTTTTCAGTCCGTCCTTTTCAGCCAATCCGGCACCTGTTCCAGTTGCAACATTTCCTCGAGATCCGGCCTGCGGCGGACAATGTCGAACCGGTCGCCATTGACCAGAACTTCCGGCACGAGAGGCCGTGTATTGTAGGCCGAAGACAGCACAGCGCCATAGGCCCCCGCTGACATGAAGGCCAGCCGTTCACCCGGCGCCACAGCGGGGAGTTCACGCCCGGATGCAAACTTGTCAGTCGACTCGCAGATCGGGCCGACCACGTCATAGGTCTTCTCCGGCGCGTCCGGGGCCGCCTGTTTCAGCGGCAGGATGTCATGGTGGGCGCCATAGAGGGCCGGACGCATCAGGTCGTTCATGCCAGCATCGACGATCAGGAAAGACCGGTCCGGCGCCGCCTTCTCATAGAGCGCCGTCGTCAGCATGACGCCTGCATTGCCTGCGATGACCCGGCCGGGCTCGAGGATGACCTGCACGCCGAGATCTGCGCTTACCTCCGCGATCATGGCGGCATACGCCGATGGCGGGGGCGGTTCGTCGCCCTGTTTATAGGGAATGCCAAGGCCGCCGCCGACATCGATGCGGGCAATGTCATGCCCGGCCGCCCGCAGGCGCTGGGCGAGGCCCACAACTTTCTCGAACGCGGCCCGCATGGGCACAAGGTCGCCGATCTGGCTGCCGATATGGACATCGACGCCGACGACCTTGATGCCGGGGAGCGTGGCCGCTTCGGCGTAGAGGTCTTCTGCTTCGGTCCACGGCACGCCGAACTTGTCGCCCTTCTTGCCGGTGGAAATGTTCGGGTGGCCGCCCGCAGCGACATCCGGATTCACGCGGATGGCGATCGGCGCTTCATGGCCAATGCCGTTGGCCACATAGGACAGGAGGCGAAGCTCTGCGGCGCTTTCGACATTGAACTGGTGGATGCCCTCGCGCAGGCCGAGTTCCATCTCGTGCGCCGTCTTGCCGACGCCGGAAAAGACGATCTTCGAGGCCGGAACACCCGCCCGAAGAGCGCGCTGCATTTCGCCGCCGCTGACCACATCGGCCCCGCAGCCTTCCGCCGCCAGCGTGGCCAGTACGGCCAGGTTCGAGTTGGCCTTCACCGAAAAGGCGATCAGGCAGTCCTGCCCTTCGAACGCCGAAGCGATGACGCGGGCATGCCGCTGCAGCGTGGCTGTTGAATAGACATAGCAAGGCGTGCCGACCTCATCGGCCAGCTTGCCCAGATCGACGTCCTCGCAGTGGAGCCGCCCGTCCCGATAGTCAAAATGATGCATCGCCGCCGCCTAGCCGCCGATTTCGGCCAGCGCGCCGTCATCGACGGGCGTGATGGGCTTGGCGTCAGGCACGATGCCGCCCCACTGGTTCACCGGTGGGCCGGGTTCCGGTTCCACAACAGCGGCCACGGCAATCGGCTCATAGGCTCCGGGGGCGTCGACCGCACGGATCCCCTCCCCTGCGACGCAGGCACTGAGCGCACCAAGAAGGGCAAGACCGGCGAGCATGCGCCCGGCCGGCCGGATAAGACGTCTGTTCATGTGATCAATCCTCCGGGCCGCCCAGGAGTTCATCCTCACCACTGGCCTCGGAATCCTCCGCCTCCTCGCGGGGCGGCAGCCTCGGCAGGGTGGATGTGTTCCCCTCGGGGAGCTCGGCTTCAACGTCGTTCGGATCGCCCCAGAGCGGATCGGGGCGCTTCAGATCACCTGTCAGGCCACAGGCCGGCAGGGTCAGGGCTCCGAGAATAAGGGCGGCAATAGCCAGAGGGCGTTTCATGCGGCGGTTACTCCAGTCCAAGTCTCTGCTTCCACTGTGCCACCTGTTCGGCGACACGAACAGGGCTTGTGCCACCATAAGATGTCCGAGATGAGGCAGATGCTTCAACTGTCAGGACATCGAAAACCGCTTCGGTAATGTCTTTGTGAACCCCCTGCATGTCGTCCAGCGTCAGCTCGGCGAGGTCGACGCCCTTCCCTTCCGCGATGGCCACCAGCGAGCCGGTGACGTGATGCGCTTCGCGGAACGGCAGGCCGAGCTCCCGCACCAGCCAGTCGGCAAGGTCGGTCGCGGTGGAATAGCCCTTGGCGGCGGCGGCCCGCATGTTCTCCGGCCGGAACCGGATCGTCTCGATCATGCCGGTCATGGCCCGCACGCAGAGGTCAAACGTATCGAATGCCTCGAAGGTCAGGCGCTTGTCGTCCTGCAGGTCCTTTGCATAGGCGAGCGGCAGCGCCTTCACGGCGCCCTGCAGGCCGACATAGAAGCCTGTGATCAGGGAAGCCTTGGCGCGCACCAGCTCGGCTGCATCGGGATTGCGCTTCTGCGGCATGATGGACGAGCCGGTCGACCATTCATCGGTCAGCTGGGCGAAGCTGAACTGCGCGCTGGTCCACAGCACGATCTCTTCGGCGAGTCGCGACAGGTGCGTCGCGGCGATGGAAAGGGCCGCCAGCGATTCCAGCGCGAAATCCCGGGCCGAGACCGCATCCAGGGAGTTCGCCATCGGACGGGCGAAGCCGAGCGCTTCTGCGGTCATGTCCCGGTCGATGGGAAAGCCTGTCCCGGCCAGCGCAGCGGCGCCCAGCGGGGACTCATTGAGGCGGTTGGCGCAGTCCGACAGGCGGGTCCAGTCACGCGAGGTCATCTCGACATAGGCCAGCAAGTGGTGGCCAAGCGTCACCGGCTGCGCGGTCTGGAGGTGGGTGAAGCCCGGCATGACCGTGCCGGCATGTTCTTCCGCCCGCAGCACCAGCGCGCCCTGCAGGCCGCCAATCAGGCGAGCCGAATGGTCCAGCGCCCGGCGCGTCCACAGGCGGAAATCGGTCACCACCTGGTCGTTCCGCGACCGGGCCGTGTGCAGGCGCCCCGCAGGCTCGCCGACGATCTCCTTCAGCCGCGCCTCGACATTCATATGGATGTCTTCCAGCTCCCGGCGGAACGGGAACGTGCCGTCGCGCAGCTCGTTCAGCACCTGGTCCAGCCCGGCCTGAATCGCCTCATTGTCATCGAAGGAGATAATGCCCATCTCCGAGAGCATATCCGCATGGGCCCGGCTGCCCGCGATGTCTTCTTCTGCCATGCGCCGGTCAATATCGAGGGAGGCGTTGATTTCTTCCATGATGTCTGAGGGGGTCGCGGCAAACCGTCCTCCCCACATCGTCTGGCCTTTGCCGCTGGTCATTGGCATACCCCTTCAACAAACTTACGGAAGGCGCAAACATGAAGCGCTACGCCATTCCCGGCCTCTTCTTGGTCGGAGTGATCGCAGTTGTCTATGTGCTGATCAGCGCAGGCATCGGAAAACAGGATGCAAATCCGCTTGCAAAATTTGCAACGGGCGGGCTGGCGAAGCTGGATTTCAGCGGCGCAGGCGACCTGGCGGGGACGGATCCCTTCTATCTGGCGGACGGGTCGGCCCACACGCTGGACGAGTTCAGGGGTAAAACCATCCTCGTGAACTACTGGGCGACCTGGTGTGCGCCCTGCGAAAAGGAAATGCCGTCCCTGGGCGCGCTGCAAAAAGCCCGCGGCGGGGACAGCTTCGAAGTCGTGGCCATCAGTGTCGATGCCGCCGAGGACAAGGAATACGCCGAAAAACGCCTCGGGCAGCTCGGCGCCCAGAACATTCCGTTCCGCATCGTGACGCCCGAACAGTACGAACTCGTCTATGACAGCGGCGTACAGGGCTTCCCGACCAGCGTGCTCTACGGGCCGGACGGCAAGGAAATCGCCCGCCTCGCCGGCGAGGCGGACTGGTCTTCCCTGGAGGCGGTCGGCTTCATCGACGCCCTACTCGAACGTTGAGAGCTCCAGCCCGATACGGCTGACCTGTGACAGGAAGGTCGATGGCGGTGCCGGAACGGCACCGGTCACAGGGCCTTCGGCCGGCCACATCAGGACCAGCATCTTGAGCTCCAGCTGCAGGCGGCTGGCATCGTCGGACGTGATCCTGCCCGCCGCTTTCTGCGCAGAGACGGCATAGCCG